>Ga0210086_1000766_pt1 | contig 17650 bp, 14 predicted proteins | sample China_Galinas_PW_3_FD_184867 | JGI IMG/M metagenome (GOLD analysis project Ga0210086, IMG submission 184867) | Wetland microbial communities from San Francisco Bay, California, USA, that impact long-term carbon sequestration - China_Galinas_PWB_D2... | ecosystem: Environmental > Aquatic > Marine...
GAAAGCTCTTTTTTATCGAGTCTCCCGAACTCACCAAGGATAACACGGAGTGCGTCTTTTTTCTTTTCATCTTTCGCCTTTATTGCCGCGGACAAATCCTTTTTCATCTGATATTGAAGATTCATTTTTCACCTTTTTATTTTTTAAATAAATTTTGCCGGTATCACTAAAAATCAAAAAAGAAACAGTCAAATTATTATCGTTCATTGATATATGGTGTCAATAAAGTATTGATTAACGGATAAAAGTCTTTTACGATCTCTTCAATTTTAACGTTCACAATATAACACGATCTGAAAATATTTTAAAAAGCCTGTGACTGTAGACAAAAAATTCAATCAAAAAATCTCGACGGTGCTGCTCATTTTGTTTTTTTTCGTAATTGCATGTTCCGATGTCAAGGAGCAGACCCAAGCGCCAGTTTCCGAAAAACCGCCCGTCTTAAAAAAGCAGCGCCTTGAATACGGTATCAACTATGAAGATCTGCTCCTTATAAAAGACACCGTTCAACCCCATCAGAATCTTTCGGACATCTTATCAAAGTTTAACGTTCCCAACGATGTTATCCATGCCGTTGCGTTGTCATCCAGAGCCATATTTGATGTGCGAAAGATCCAGGCCGGCAATCGATTTTGTATTATCAGCACCATGGACTCGAATAAAAAGGTCCGTTATTTAGTGTACGAAATAAATCCTGTGGATTACGTGGTCTTCAAACTCGAAGATCCGGTAACGACTTCTTTAGAGAAAAAACCGGTATGTATTGAAACAAAAACCGTTTCAGAATCAATTGAATCATCGTTATGGGAAACCCTGACGGAAAAAGAGATCAATACTGAACTTGCCGTCAAACTTTCTGAAATTTACGCATGGACCATTGATTTTCATCATCTTCAAAAGGGAGATAGCTTTCAGGCGATTTTTGAAAAGAAATTCATTAAGGGAAAACCCATCGGGCTCGGAAGGGTAAAAGCCGCCAGGATTTATCACAAGGACAGGTTTTATTATGCTTTTTATTTTGACCAGGATGATCATGGGAGTTATTTTGACGAACACGGAAACAGTTTACAAAAAACATTTCTCAAGTCACCCATAAAATTTTCAAGGATTACTTCAGGCTATTCTAAAAGAAGGTTCCATCCGATTTTAAAAAAATATAAATCTCACTTTGGTATTGATTACGCTGCCAAAACCGGCACGCCTATCATGAGTACCGGTGATGGCGTTGTGATAAGGATCGGTTACGATTCAAGTAACGGCAGATATGTCAAAATAAAACATAACAGGATTTATACGACCCAATACCTTCATATGTCAAGAATCGCCCGTGGAATCAAACCGCGAGTAAAGGTTAAACAAGGAGACATCATCGGTTATGTGGGATCCACCGGATTAGCTACCGGGCCTCACGTTTGCTATAGATTCTGGAAAAACGGTAGGCAGATTAACCCTTTCAAAGAAGACATTCCATCAGTCGGGCCGGTCAACAAAGACGACCGCCAAAACTTTAATCAGAAAATGGCGGGGCTAAAGCAGCAACTTGATGCGCTGAGTATCTCACGGGTGGTGGCGAATTCCCGATAATGCATATTTGAGTTTTTCGCAGACTAGAAGATCTGTTGAAAATGCCATTTCTTGCGGTAATTCATCCAATGGAAAATACTTTGCTTCACTGGCATCGGATCCGGCCTTTAGTCTGCCGCCGGAACATGTTCCCATAAACCATATCCCCACAGTCTGATGTTCCAAATCGTGAAAATTCGAATGAACGTCAAAAACAGGCCCGATCTCCACATCCAGCCCTGTTTCTTCTTTATACTCACGCCGAGCCGCCATCCGAACATCTTCATCGTATTCAACATGTCCGCAGGGAATGCACCACATTCCTTCGTAGGAACCGTTTCGTTTCACCAAAAGCAGTTCGTTATTTTTTAATATAATAACCGCTACGCCGACCGTTGGATTTTTATAATGCACCCATTGACATCCATGGCAATACATTCTTTTCCGACGACGTTTTTTTGTGGGTTGCAACCGGTCTCCACAAAAGGGACAAAATTGAAATTCCATGATGTTACCCTAAATTCTCACTCGCATTTAACAATGACTTCTTCTTCATCTTTTCTTTGTACGTTTTTAATATGTATTGTTTAGGGAAGGTTTTTTTTGACAAGTAATTCAGCGAGCTGTTCAAGAACATATCGCATAATTCTTTAAACACCGTTTCTTTTTCGGTTTTATCCACAAAAATTTTTTCTCTTTTCTTCTCATACAGCACGCTGTCACCAAGCATATCTTTCATTTCATCGATATTTTCCATGGACTTCCGGATGTTTTCTTTCAATGCTTCTGTCACCGGAACATCCATTCGGACGATCAGAGAAACCAGCCAGCGATCGCCCACCAGCTCTCTTGATGCATCATATACATTCAATTGTAATCCGTTTTCTAAGTCCAAAGTTTTTATGAGTTTTTCTTTCATAATCAATTCCTCTTTATCCTGTTCATAGAGATTGTATTTTTTACACCGTTTCTGTCTAAAAATACAATGCTTTTTCGAGAGCTGTTTTTATATTTGCCACATCACCCTATTTATTGTTATAATGAATTAGTTGTAAAAATAAGTGGTTTAATTGTAATGGAGTTGTATTAGTTAAATGAGAGGTCGGAGAGTTTCGTTTGTAAAAACTTATTCATCAGCCTCCGTCTCGGAAAGCCTACGCCTCGGAGAGCGGAATGGATAATCTTTTTTAAAAAAGCGTGTACTGTTTGAGTGGTTTAGGGATCGTTAGAAATAACAGACGCATACCGAAATATTTCTTGAAAAGAAGTTGTTTGTTTCAAGACAAACCCATTGTTATAATATTGGAATCTGTTATTTCTTTATGATCCTTTAACCACAAGTTTACACGGTTTGAAAAAAAGCATTATCCATGGAGCGATTCAAAAAATAAAAACACCCCGAGCCATGAGTTCTTTCATCAAAAATTTAATCATACCTGAAGCGGTAATGTTTTTAAAATCCGCATCCATCTGTGCCAAAAAAAAGAAACGCTCATGCTATTATACCATGTTGTGAACGACTCTTCGTATTTTCGGGAAATGGAGAAGACAGGAAAAATCTCATGAAATATTTACCCATTGACAGCAGCCTGTTTGTTCAAAACCGGCAAAGATTTACCGCCGAGCTCAAATCCAATGCCATTGCCGTCCTGAATTCCAATGATGTGATGCCGACAAGTGCTGACGGTGTCCGATCTTTTATTCAAAACACAGATCTTTTTTACTTAAGCGGAATTGATGAGGAAGAGAGTATTCTTGTAATCTTCCCGGATGCCAGAGAAGAAAAGCACAGAGAAATTCTGTTCATTAAAAAAACCAATGAAGAAATTGCCATTTGGGAAGGACCGAAATATTCGAAAGAAGAAGCGTCGAAGATATCCGGAATCAAAACGATATACTGGACTCAGGAATTCGAGAAAATTTTCAGAAGTTTGGTTTTTGACGCTGACCGGATTTACCTGAATTCTAATGAACACATACGGGCTGATGTCTTCGTTGAAACCAGAAACGCCCGTTTTCTAAAATGGTGTAAAGAAACACATCCTTTGCATAAATACGAAAGATTGGCGCCCATCATGCACCGCATTCGGCCCATCAAATCCAAGATAGAAGTGGAATTGATCAAACAGGCCTGCAACATTACCGAAAAAGCCTTTTTGCGATTGCTTGGCTTTATCCGGCCCGGGGTATGGGAATTCGAGATCGAAGCGGAAATTTACCATGAATTTATAGCCCATCGATCACGGGGGCCTGCATATGCGCCCATCGTTGCCTCAGGGGCCAATGCTTGCATTCTGCATTATGTCAAAAACAACCGACTATGTGGGGATGGCGATCTCGTGCTGATGGATTTTGGCGCTGAATATGCCAACTATGCCTCGGACCTGACGCGGACAATCCCGGTGAATGGCAAATTCACCCCGCGTCAAAAAGAGATCTACAATGCGGTGCTTCGCGTCCAAAAGGCAGCCACTCAAATGCTCACACCGGGCAATACCTTTGAAACCTACAATAAAGACATTGGCGTCATTGTTGAAAAAGAGTTGATTGAACTGGGTTTGTTGGATGCCAAGGCAGTTGAAGACCAGAACCCGGAAGATCCTCTTTATAAACAATATTTCATGCACGGCGCATCTCATCACCTGGGTCTGGACGTACACGACGTTGGGAGTAAATACCGAAAATTCGAAGAGGACATGGTGTTTACCTGCGAACCGGGAATCTACATAAAAGCAGAAGGAATCGGCATCCGACTGGAAAACGACATCCTGCTCACCAAAGACGGTCCGGTTGATCTTATGAAAGACATTCCCATCGAAGCCGAAGAGATTGAAGATTTGATGGCCTCGTAAAATGTCAACATTCGACGGCAAAGTAAAAAGCTTCAAATTCAAGGCGCGCAAATTCCGAGGAATGAGGCGTACTTATCGTACGCCGCAGTGACGAGGAATGCAGCGCAACGCAGAAGTTGGACTTTTTACGAAGCCGTCGAGGCTTTGATCAACAATATACCGGTCGCTTATACAATAGGAAGCAGCAGTTCCTGTAAAGTGAATTAGTTCCGGCAAAGAAATTCTTTGATTAAACCCGCCAAGATGTGGACCTGTCATAATTGCTATATCTTCCAGACCTTTTGATAGGCCATTTATGTTGCCTTCGGTTAATCCGCGTTCTAACAAAAATTCACTGAATTCATCATCGCTCATTTCCTGTTGGTCGGTTACCCTGAAGACTTCCTCCATGTATTGGTCGACTCCGAATTCATCAATGGAACGCAAGACAAAATTATCAAAATCAACCGGCAGACGATCATGTATTTTTCTTCCTGTGAATCCTTCATAATAGGAGTTAGACGAAGCCTCTATCAACTTTTGCATTGAATCAGGACAAAAAAGATCCCTAACATCTATAGGATATCCCTTTTTATCGAAGCCTGTCCGTTCAGGATGTTGATTTCGGAAATAGCTTGCACATATAAGAATAATACTCATAAAATGATTTCCGATAAGCCTGTAATACCTGCGAGAAGATCCTGAAACAACCTCAAGGTGCTCAAAATCTCTGACACCCGATTTCCCCAAATTAGGATAACGGCATGACATTAGCCATCTATCCAGCCGTCCTCCTCTCGGCCATTCATAATATCCTTCATCGCGCCGCCTGTGTCGTTGTACGCGATTGTGAAAAAGAGGTACCGGAGCGGTGTGAACAATACCCATGGAGGCAAGTCTTCCCAGAAGCCAAGCGTTCCGACTCATAACCTCCATAAAACTGTTCCAATCAACGCTCTCTTCATCACGAAGAGGATTCGGATAAACGAAATAGTCGGGATGCACCATAAACCCTATGGCGGAATCCATATGTATCATCATTTTCTTTTTCAGATTATTCGGAGAATCTGTAAGTCTGAATAGATGCGCCTCCCCAAACCTAAGTGGCGTCGGTATATCAAATTTCATCGGAAATTCGTGTTTTATTGTTTGCAAATACGCCATCCATAATGCTTCACGATTCAACCCTGTACTCTCGGAATCCGATCTTGCTAATTTTATGACAAACAAAAGATCTCTCGCTATGGAGAACACAATACTCCGGCCGATACATTTCATATCGCAGTTTTCATTTAAACCTGTTTTACGGCATAAATCATCCCAGCGGATCGAAGTAACCTCATTTATATTCTGTTCGTTTAAAAACGGCCCTTTTATTTTCAGAGGAAGCGAGCCCAATGCCTCGGCCGCCGCCCGATGTGAAGGTCCGACGGAATCAGCAACAATATGTTTAAGACGTTTTATAGATTCTGCCGCCAGTCCCGGATCTTCGCAGGCGGACGCAAGAAACGAGAGGGTTTTGGCCGCTTTTCTGTATAAAAAATAGGATTGTCTCTGAGAAGAGTGAACTCTTTTTATAACAACATTATGCAAAGCATTGACCGTCTTTGATGATGCTAAAGAAACGTTTTTGCTCAGATCGTTTTCAAGCATGGAAACCGCCATATAGGTTGCGGAAAAATCCATACATGAGTTTAACAAATAATTTTCACTGGTAACCAGATCCTTGTGCATTCCTTTGCTCTTCATTCAGTTTTTTTAAACCCTGTCTCTGCTTGAAACGCTCAGTTTAGGCTGTACCCTAAATGAGCGAAAGTCGAGGGTGCCCCAGATCCAAGGCGCCCGAGGGCGAAGCTGTAGTCGTCTACCGCGAGCCCTCGGCAACGAAGACGCCGTAGGAGTCAGGCCGTAGGCCATGGGGCAGCTTTCCTGAAAGGTAAACAAAATAGGAATTTTCTATCAATTTATATCTCATTTATAGAAGCGTTAAGAAAATACATTTGAATTTACTAAAATGAATAATAAATCAAACGCATAAAACATTTTTCCTGTTTTGTTTACGATCAATTAGTGTTGTACATATATTCAACTATTATTTGCTTTACAAGATCTGAGTTTTTTCTTAGATTTAACCTAATTAAGCGAACTATGTACGACCTGAATCTTGCACAGACAATCTTGAATCTTTAAGCAAAATACTATGATAACAAATGGTCTTAATTAATTTAAAGACTGTTTCTTTTAACCTATTTGGTGTTTTAGGAATTCTTCCATTATTACTTCAAGATTGTCTGCCCCTTGGGCGAACCGGAGAATTTCATCTGCTGCGTTATTAAGGGTTCGCAATAGTTTACTATGGCTTCACCCTTAAGTGTCTTGCATATGAAATCCTCCGATTCGTGCAAAATTCAGGTACGAACAAACCAATAACCTGGAGAGGCTTTGATATGAAAAGTAAAACACTACGTATGTTAACTATCTCTCAACTTGCTATTTTTCTGCTCTTTTTGTGTTTAACATTGGGAAATGAAATTATAGACATCCCTCATTACGTTTTTAATGATGCACCCACGTTATATTCCCAAAGACTTGGTGAAATTATGATTGAATTATCAATCTTTATAATAGTAATGGTAATTCAAACAGTGTTGTTCAAGAACCTATATAAGCGGATTAGATTTTTAGAAGGATTCATACCAATTTGTGCCAATTGTAAAAAAATCAAGAGTACAGGGGATCAATGGGAGCAAATTGAAAAATACATAACACAGCACTCTCTTGCTCAGTTTTCTCATAGCATTTGTCCGGACTGTGTCAGGAAACTATATCCTGATTTATATGATGATAATATGTAAAGGACAAAACGAAAGTTGCCCAACAAATAAATTTTGCGGATGCAAAGGAGCCGAGACGCTGATTTAAGCGCAGTAGGATTTCAGACAGCTCCAACAGACCGGTAACTGCCTTTTATTGCAAACCTCTGCTATCAACCAAAACTTTGATCTTTTTCATTCTGCATCAAATCCTTTACAGCCGGTTGTGAGAGCATGTCTTTTTGAATGAGGATAGTTGCGGCAATGGGTCGGTTTGGTATGATGTATCCTGCAGACATATTTATTATTCGGAAGTCTTTTCAGCCATGGGCACTTGCCAAGCTCTTCTCCGGTTTCCTGATCAATCCAAATATCGTTGAAAAAAGAACTCTGAGCGACAAATTTGAGAATATCGTAGCGATCTTCCAATTTCCACCGGTTAACGTCTTCATCGAGTACGGAATTACAGTAGGCATCGGAAAGATTCAGGCAGCAATGACCGCACTGTTTACAACTGAATTTTTCCATTTCCGTTTCCACCCAAATCCCTAATTCACTGCCTTCCGAATCAATGCCCGCATATGAATTGACCCAAAATACTTTTGTATATACGAGGGCAATATTTTCAGGTAATTTGTCTTCAAGAGCCTTTGTTAAGAGATCTTCAAATTCGCTCCAACGGTAAAATTCTTCATCATCCGATTCTTTCGGTTTATAGATGATCCCGTGGACCTTGTTTCCCGCAAGAGGATTGACTCCTTTGCTGACCATAGCTCTGCCGTCCTCAAGAAAAGAGTAAATCTGAGCGATTTCTTCAACACAATCCGGTCTTAAAAGAGAATCAATAATATCCCTTATCGCTTCTCTAATTGTTAGAAATTTTATCTGCTTTTCCATTATGATATTTATATGAGGGGTCGGGGAGTTTTTCTCCTAAATCCTTGAATAGAGCGTAATGGATGATCTTTTTTTAAATCGGATGCTGTTTGAGTGGCTTAGGGATCGTTTGAAAAAACAGGCGCATACCGAAATTGTATCTTTAATAGAATTTTAAAATAATGCAGAGAACCTATTGATATTTCAAAGATAGTTTCCTGTTTTTTCTTTATGATCCCTTGCCGCAAGTTCATGCGGTTTAAAAAAAGATTATCCATGTAGCGATTGTTTAGAAAAACTCCCCGACCTCTCGTTTATATAGGTGGGAAAAAACATATCTTCGTCAACATATTGTCAACCAAATTTAAATTTTATTGTCAACCACATGATCGATAACCGGTTTTAGAGAAGGATTTAGATTTTCAATTTTTATTACTTTATCCGGATGTGCTTTTTTAAAAATACGGAAGATCTCATCTGCAAATCCTTGCCCAATTGACTTAACCCCCTTAAAATCGAGAATGATCTCTTTGAATTTATCGAGCCCATAAAGCAACCTTTTTGCTTCGGACCGTGAAACATAATCCTGGTGAAAAAGCTTTACCAGAGCTCTTGTTCTATCAAATCTGTAATCAAATTCTTCCGGTGCGAAATGAGAAAAAATTTCATCAAGTCTTTTCTTTGAGCGCCTGCTGATACTAAAAGACACTTCAGTACCTTTAATAAATTTCATTTCTTCAACGAAAACATCCTCTTTCTGATTATCAAAACTAAGTTTAATTTTATGGGATCTGAAAAAGATAGCATCAGATGCTTTCGAGGTGAAAAATATTCCCTCTCCAGTATGCTTCTCTTTCATGGTGGTTGTTTTTCCTTTTAGCAATTCTCCGACAGCGGCGTTTTCATCATCCAGATTAAATTTTGTAAAGATTGAATAAAAGAGCCCTATTCCAAAGTCCCTGATGCGAAAACTAATCTGGTAAGAATCAATTAACCACTCAATGATACACTTTTTAGATTTAGAATGATCGATTGCATTGTTTAACATCTCAGTGAATGCATATCTGACTATTTTGAAAGCATGATCACTGAGTTCATTTTTTAGATTTAAAAGCAGCGCCAATTCATGAAATACTTTATCTTCTTCAATACCCGATAAAATATACGTTTTTTCAATACGTTTTTTTAATCGCACTTTTTTGTCGGCAGATGGAATTCTATAGATCACCCCCCTGGTAATACCCTCTTTTACCACTCGGTCGTTTTGTATTAACTCTTTTAAGTGTTTATTAACAGCCTGTCTGGATATGCCTAAGTATTCGGATAGCTGTCTGCCGGTAGCATATTGATTTTTATCAATGTATTTAAATATTTTGTCTTTCGCATTCATAGGACCATTATATTTATTGTCAACCAATTGTCAACCAAATTTTAATTTTATTGTCAACCTTATCTTTACTTAGGTAAGAGATGTTTTCTAATCGGTGACAGTTGGCATGATCGTCAATATCCGGCCGTCTGTCCGCATTGATACTGCGCCATTTCGAGCGGTTTCGAGAACCCGGCACCCCATATCCTGATATCGTTTTAAAACCGATGGATGAGGGAATCCGAATCTGCTTTTCCATCTCGATGATATGACGACGACCTCCGGTTTTACCTTTTCCAGGAACCTTTCGCTACTCGATGTTTTACTGCCGTGATGCGGGGCCAAAAGGACCGTACTTCTTAATTTATCCCCGACCGTCGAAACCAACTCATATTCAGCCGGAATCTTGATATCCCCGGGAAACAAAAGGGATACTTTACCGAATGACGCCTTTAATACCATGGAATTGTTGTCCAAGTTGCGCCATGTTTCTGTATCTTTTTTTTCAATAAAATCTTTTGGTGGATACAAGACGTCGACTTGAACGCCATTTATGTTGTGAACACCGGTGATCTTGCGATATGCCGGCATTTGAATGTGGTTCTTTTTAATGGTATCCATGAATAATCGATATCCGAAGGTATCGGCGGATTCGTGGTTTAACCATACCTGTTTGACATGAAAGTTTTCGACAATATAGATCAGGCCGTTTAAATGATCGCTGTTGGCATGGGAGAGAACCACGGTATCAACAGTCCGAATCTTTTTTCGCCATAAAAGCGGCGCGACAATACTCGCCCCCACATCAAACATCCGATTGTCGGAAAATCCGCCGCCGTCTATCAGCATGGTATATCCGTACGGAAGTTCTAAAAGCGAAGCATTACCGTGCCCGACGTCGATCATGGTTACCCTGACATCATCGCGCCAATACCGCTGGTACAAACCGTAACCGAGGTCTGCGCTAAAAACTAAAACCGTCAGCAGAGCAACCGTGACCACCGATTTTTGAATTGATTTTTTGCTTTGACCACGTCGGTCATTACTTAAATCCACCGGATTTTTGTTTTTTACACGTTTAAGGTTCAGCAGCACCCAAAACAGAACATAAAAACAAAATATCTCCAGATAATTCGGCGTAACGGTCTTTATGGCCGCGAATGCCCAACCGGATATTAGATTAATGATCTTTATGACGTATTCCAAAACCGCGGAAGCGGCTTTGAGACAAACCAGTGCACCGGTAACTGTCAATGGATATAGAAAAACCGCCATTATTCCCAATGGAACCACCACAAAACCGATCAGGGGGATAAAAATAATGTTTGCCGGAAGCCCGACCAGCGATACCTGGTTGAAATAACGCATCACCAGGGGCAGCGTACCGACGATGGCAAAGAAAGACGTCATGACAAAGCAATAGAGTTTTATAGCCGCCTTTGACCATTTTTGTTTCCGGGTGCTGTTTTGGCCGGTAGACCAAAGCGGCGGAAGTCTGGAAAAGCCGTATATGATGGCAAGGACCGCGGCAAAAGAGAGCTGAAACGAAATTGAAAAAACAGACGGCGGATGAACAATCAGAATTATCATTGCCGCTATTGCCAGTGTGTTAATAAGGTCATGTTCTCTTTCAAATAAAAATGCCGTCAAAAAAACGATAACCATGATCACCGCCCGTTGGGTGGACGGGGACATGCCTGAAAGAAGACCATATACAAGTACGGGAACCATCGATAAAATGACAGCACCTTTTTTCGTCCAGGCATTTAACAAAAAAAACCGGATATGAGATAATATCCATTTGAAAAATAAAAATGACGCCGTTGCAATAATGCCGATGTGAAGTCCTGATATGGCGAGAAGATGTCCGGCACCGACCCGGTTGAATGCCTTTCTCAATTCAGGAGATATCGTGTTCCGATCACCTATAATCAGTGCTTTTAACACGCCCTGCTGTTCTTTATCTCCAATTTGGTCAATAAGATTGGATATCCGATGACGTGCCCCCGAGATGACGGCCCCCATCCCTTTTTCCACATTCTTCTCGATCAGGGTCAATTTGTATCCCGAAACATAGGCACTGCCCCAAACTTTCTTGAAAGCCATATATCGCTGATAATCAAACCCTCCGGGATTGCTGAAATTGCGAATAGATCTGATTTTTCCCAAAAAAACAATCCGATCCCCTGTTGACAGATGGGGCGCATCCCCTGAAACAGTTAACCGGATCTTTCCCTTCACGGGAAATGGTTTGCTTTTGCTTTCAAGGAATTCTGTGCGAAGAATACACTTTTGCCGGTTCAACTGCCTGGCATCGGATGTGACAATAACACCGGTTATTTTCCACGGATGCGTGTCCATAAAGTGGATGACGTGGTTGGGAGGGAACATTGGTAAAACCCATGGTTGTATGGACAGGTAGCCCAGGGCAATCAAGAGAACAAGGGGGAAAAATTTAGGTGGTTTCTTTTTTCGAATGAAAAAAAATATTGTGGCTGCACACACTAAAACAACGATAACCACCCATGTGCCGTACTCCGGAAACCGGGCGCCGATGACAATTCCTGAAATCATCGATAAAAAAAGGGGAATAACCGGGCGGGAGTAAAATGTTGTGGTTTCCATTTATTGCATTTAATCAGAGTGATTTCGATGAAGGCAGATCGTCGCCATATATTTCCAAAAAAGGCGCTATGTGACCGGAGGGTTAAAATTAAACCATTATTATTACGAAAAATCACCGGCGAAAAAGTATGACCTACTATATCATCAATAATCGTGCCGTTTCTGTTGAACTGACGAATATTTCTCTATATTGTTGAAATCATATACTTTTATGAGATTTTATTACTTTATGGATTAAGAGAGGAATAAGGATTTTGCACATAAAACTGGGCATGAGTGCATATAAAATTGTGCACCGATTCGTTATTGCTTAATATGTCTTAAAACGGTGTTTTCAGCCGTAAAAAGTAACTTCTAAGGCTATTTAAGGCTTTCCCTTTAAAGATTTTTCATGAATTATCAAGTTGTTAGCTTGGTCCGACCCTTTATCCATAATATTTCAAAGGCAAGACATAGGCGTCAGGTCTTCATTCTTGACAGAAAGCTTGAAATAAAAATCGCAAAGATTGAGAAAAAATTAAATGTTTTAAGAATGAAAACCTGACCCGGTGTTTTGTTCTAATGGTCCCAATTTCTTAATAAATTGCTCCACGGTACCGTGCGCAAAATACCGCAGTTGGTCATCATCCAAATTAGAAAAGGCATCTGCAGGTCGCTGTTTCACCACCCGTAGGGGACCTTCAGCATCGGGGCTTTCGAATTGAGTCCTGAGATTCGCTTTGAATTTTTTGAACCACGCTGGATGGCTCACGGATAAAGCCTCAAAGTCACTTCTCGTCAGGTTGTATATATCCGGGATTGCGGCCAGAATGTCGAAGATGTAATACAGATCCTTGGATGCCTTCTGGTTGTCGCGGCGAAGAGGAAAAGACAGGCCCTTTTGAAATATGTACGCTGCCGGCTTCGGAACTTGAACGACCAGCGGCGAACCTTCTTGCGCCGATTCCACGTCATCGATCTCCAGCATCAGTGTGTGCTCTACAATAATCGAAACGTAGCGCAACGCCTCGGCATGAAGGCCTTTTTGAACGACGAGAACCTTTTCCTGCCGGGACCCGGTCTGGTCTGTCAGGAATTCGATCTCAACTTCAACACCGTCAATGGTACCTTCGTAATGGATGACCGCCGGATTATCCCGGTTTTTAAATACTGTTTCCAGATTGGCTTCAACGGTGAGGATCTCGTCAATAGTTTTAGGGCCGATAATCGGCACCTGGTGTCTGACCATCAGATCAATGTCACTCGTCAGAACAGGGGCATGCTGTCGGTTTTTCACGAGATAGTGATAATAAAGAAACGGCGCCCACCCTCCGCCGATCACAATTTGTGGAAGATACGGTTTCAGTATTGCCAAGGTCTTAAAAAGACCGCGGGTAAACCGTTCAGTCATTGTCTTATTTCCCCGAGAACAGCCGTTCAAGCCGCTTGTCGTATAAATGTTCCGCCTGCTCGCTGCCTCTCACCGGGTAGCCGTAAAGATCCAAGTACAATTGGATATCGGATACCACGCGCAATCCCTCAACCTCCCGGCTATCATAGAAAACAGAGTATTTATAGTAGGGCCTCATCAGCACAAGGTTTGCGCCTTGATCCGCGTCTTTTAGATCCAGTTCCTTTTTGAAAAATTCAATACCTTCGCCGTCGCTTACATACAAGTGGACTTCTTTGTAAACGGCATGGGGTGCAACGAGTCCAGCACCGGCCTGAACGCTTAGCGCGTAATTGCATTTCTGGGGTATGTTGATTTCTTGAAGTCGTCGAAGAATCGATTTTACATCGGATGCAAGAACAAAAAACCGGTGATGCTCGTTTCTTTTTAGATCGTAGGCTCTAACCCAATCCTCCAGGATTTCCTTTGGTGATCGAATTTTGAGTTTCCCGCTGGCCCGCGAAGCATAACCGGATTCGGAAAGGGATTTGGCCATTCGAGACACATAGCCCGGATCGAGTCCGATCTTTTCGGCGAGTTCACGGATACCCCACTGCTGCTTTGGATCTTTCAGCATTTCCCTCAGGATCAGTGATGCCTTGTCCGAAAACGGGTACCTCCTCCGACGTTTTTCAGGGTATTTGTTTGGAAAGCCGATTCTTTCAACAAAAAAGCTTCGATGGGCGATAAAGACATTGCCCGACAGATCCATGAAATAAACACCGGCTTCCCGGCAAAGCGCTTGCCTTTCAGGGCTTAAATATGGGGCTGCCAGAACGGGAACAACGTGATCTCCCTGGGCTGATGATTTGAGACGGTTGATCTTGTTCTGGAATGCCGGAAGGCTATTTAACCATACTGCTTCGACGATGATATCAAAACATAGCCCCTGGTAGTCTGCTTTAATAAAGAGATCCCATCGCCGCGAACGCTCATGCTCGACAAAAACATCGAGGCCTGGCACCGGGAGCAGACGGCCGATAGATTTCTCAAGTTCATTGGCAATATCGTATTCTCGCATAGTGTTGTCTAATGCATTGATGTTGTCCGTATGGTCAACAATATAATATCTGACAACGATGATGTCAAGGATTATCTATGGATATAAACAGCTAACGGCCGCTTGCCGGGTCGCCCAAGCTAACCGTTTGATTTGACGATAGAATGTCAAAAGGCCCATACGGTTTTTGAGCTTAGAATGCTATTTTTGCTATGGAATTGGTCTTTTGGAAGACAAACGGGTCTTGCCATCGGAATAATACCTGATTGACTGGTCGCGGAATTAATGCTCCGAAAGGAAATTCTTACATATCTTTTCCCTTTATCCGAGACAAATAATCCTGTCAATAATTAATAATTAAGATGCGACCCCCATGTCTCTCTTTGCGTCGGCTACGAGCTGTGGTTAGATTTTTTTTAGAGATGGTATACCTACTTTGCTCTCAAAATCAGTTCTCTTTCAATAGCACGACGCAACAGCAAAATTAGTGTGCTTACGAGTGCATCAAGCGGCCTACGATTTCTAGGCAAATCTCCGACAATGTCAGTTACAACGTTCCTAGATATTGACTGATTTAAAGAGACCCAAAATTCATCCTCCACGAACACAAGATTAATAGAGTCGTTCGTCAACATGAAGTTGTCGTGAACAGAAGCATTCTCCTCGCCTTTTACCCTGACTAGTTGCAGTGCAAGTGTTCGATCAGGATAGGTAACAAATCTAATCATCCAATAAATTTGGTCACCAAATGAGACCAGAATTTTATAAAAACTATTATTGCGAAAAATATTATTCGGAAATTCAGAGGCCTGAATAGTGAGAAGATTTTCAGCACCCGCCGCATTAAAGCTTGATACAAGTGCCCCCGCTTCTTTTTCGATATCCTCTATTCTACTACCTAAAACTTTTGATTTCGTGACTTCGTTGTCGATCAGCTCTTCTTCTATTCGTTTACGCTCCTCGATTCTGTTCTTTAACTCGCCATAGAATTGATGGGCTGCCCCCTTATATTCCGGTTTGATATCTCCATGTACAAACCTTGTTTCAGTTGATATTTTTGGTGAGTTAGTGGTTCCACGACCGAGTGCCACCAATATCTTAGAAATTCCAGGCTCATGCTCAGGGAAAAGGTCTACGTAATGAAGATCTTTCAGCCTCTGGTCCGAGATGTCGCATTCTTCAATACGAACAGGGATAACAAATATTTCGTTTTCTGGAAATTCGTCTAGGGTTTCAAAAGCGACTTTGAGCTCTTTTTGCACATAGCCTTTCTTTGACAATGAATGGCGTGATAAAATGGCAATGAAATATCGACATTTTCGGATGGCTTCTTGTATTGTCAATTGCCATTTTTGCCCTGGCAGAAGCATCTCTATATCTAACCAAGCTTCGATACCTTTCTGACGCAAAACATCAAAAAGATGCCGTGCCTGGCTCATATCTTGTCTGGCGTAACTTATGAATACATCAGCCATTATTATCCTTTCTTACCAAGATCTAACATATGCATAAGAGGTTGCCGGAGCAGCGCTGCTGTATAGGCAATCCGTCTTAATACAATTGTTTTGCTTGGTTTTCTCTTATATTTCGTAGAAATTGAGCAATTTCATCAAATTTTTGAATCCAGACAACATTAAGACCTAACGTATTTGAGTCTTGTTCCTCGAGTAAAAAAGCAAGATTATCAACCTTGTCACTACTGCTAACCATATTCGGGACCTTTTTGATAATGTAGTGGCTAAGTATACGTGAGGGGTTTTTCCGGTTTGAAACATCTATTACTGTGGCAAATAAATGCACCAACTACGCAGCATAAGCAATCTTTGGATGTTTAAAGTATCTTTTTACCCTAGCCGGTAATTTCTGTAGTTTTCTTAAATGGCTGATTGTTTTCTTTTTCAATTGGGCCTTGGTTCTCGAGGGTCTACCATTATGAACGCTAAGCTTCAGATCTCTGTTAAGATACTCATCAGGATTCAATTCGGGTGAATACGATGGCAGGAAAAAAACTTCGATTTTATCAGTGTTTGCTTCCAGCCATTTTTTAACAGGTTTACTATGATGGGATCTCAAATTATCCAATATCAGAAACACCTTGCGTTGACTGTCTTTCACCAACCTGCGCATAAATTTGATCAATGTCTGAGAGTTCATGGCTTTTTCATAAAGCATAAAGCGCACTTTCCCTTGATTAGTGACAGAGGAGATCATGCTGACCCTTTCACGCTTGGCAGTTATGTCAACAGCCGGTGTTTTACCCGATGGAGCATAGCTGCGGCCATAATAACTGTTATTGAGAAGGCCGGTCTCATCACCCCATTGAATCTCCCCTTTTTCTTTTTTTGCTTGCGCAACAATCGCAGGATACTCTTCATCCATCCATTTCTTAACCGCTTTGGGATTTTGTTCATAAGCACGTTTGATGGGCTTTTGAGGTGTAAACCCCCAGCGTTTCAGATATTCACCAACTGTTCGGATAGGCATTCGGATCGACCACAATTGTTCAATCAACTGTCGGACAGCAATTCGTGTCCACAAGGCAAAAGGCAGTTTCATCTGGTCCGGACATTTATCTTTTACTATTTTCTGAATCTGATGCTCCTGTTCCTTGCTCAGTGTTCTACAGGCACCATGTCGTCGACCTCGCTTTCCGTGCCGTATCGCTTTTTGGCCATATCGTTCATAGGCTTTCCACCATTTACACACATTGGTGGGATGAACGCCGACGATCTCTCCAATTTCGGCGTATGTACGTCCAGACTTGCGAAGTCGTATTGCTTGGTTGCGCAATTGCTGTTGTACTTCTGGTTTGAGCTTGCGTGTATCTATCTTTTCCATACACGCTTCTATAACATAAAAAGACAATCTTTGGTATATTAATTTGCCGTATTAATAATTACTTGATTTGCCATCCTTTTCATCTTTAAAAAGTTTTATTTGAGCTTTAGCCTCTTTCATAATTTCTTTAGTAGGGGAGGATTCGTTTTTGCTATCAGTACGAGCTTTGCCGTCTTTTTCAGAATTTTCAGTCTTTAGGGTTTCTAAAATATAATTAGGGCAGGCATCTATGTCGATCAAAACCTTTAAATACCATCGCACAAGATCAACGGGTACTGTTAGTATGTGTTGAGAAAATATTTTTCT
>Ga0210086_1000769_pt1 | contig 17619 bp, 18 predicted proteins | sample China_Galinas_PW_3_FD_184867 | JGI IMG/M metagenome (GOLD analysis project Ga0210086, IMG submission 184867) | Wetland microbial communities from San Francisco Bay, California, USA, that impact long-term carbon sequestration - China_Galinas_PWB_D2... | ecosystem: Environmental > Aquatic > Marine...
CCATCGGGAAGTCAACCCTGCGGCAGGCTCGGGCAACGGAATCCCACCACCTCACCAGGGGGTCTGCCGCCAGGCGCGCCGTTCTCTCGTAAGACGTCGCACGCCGGGAACCATCAGGCATCACCTGCCGGCAGCCCCTCCCAGAAACGGGACCGGCCACCGGCCGGAACCCATCCCTACAAACGATTAGGAACGGCCATGCGCAAAGAGGACATGATTCTGATCAGTGTTGATGATCACATCGTTGAGCCGCCGGATATGTTTGCCAATCATTTGCCGAAGAAGTATGTCGATGATGCTCCGCGGTTGGTGCACAATCCGGATGGTTCGGATGCGTGGCGGTTTCGGGACACAGTGATCCCGAATGTTGCGTTGAATGCGGTGGCGGGCCGGCCGAAGGAGGAGTACGGGTTGGAGCCCCAGGGGCTCGATGAGATCCGGCCGGGGTGTTACGACGTTGATGAGCGGGTCAAGGATATGAATGCCGGGGGCATTTTGGGGTCGATTTGTTTTCCGTCGTTTCCGGGGTTTGCCGGGCGGTTGTTCGCCACGGAGGATCCGGAGTTTTCGTTGGCGTTGGTGCGGGCCTATAACGACTGGCATATCGATGAGTGGTGTGGGGCGTATCCGGCGCGGTTTATTCCGATGGCGTTGCCGGTGATCTGGGATGCCGAGAAGTGCGCCGACGAGGTGCGTCGGGTGGCCAAGAAGGGGGTGCATGCGATCACCTTCAGTGAGAACCCGGCGGCGATGGGGTATCCGAGTTTCCACGATGCGTACTGGAATCCGTTGTGGACGGCGCTGTGTGATACCGACACGGTGCTCAATGTGCATATCGGGTCGTCGGGCAAGTTGGCGATCACCGCGCCGGATGCGCCGATGGATGTGATGATCACGTTGCAGCCGATGAATATTGTGCAGGCGGCGGCGGATTTGTTGTGGTCGCGTCCGGTCAAGGAGTTTCCGGATCTCAAGATCGGGCTGTCTGAGGGGGGTACGGGCTGGATTCCGTATTTCTTGGAGCGGGCCGATCGGACGTTTGAGATGCATTCGACGTGGACGGGTCAGGATTTCGGGGGTAAGAAGCCTTCGGAGGTGTTCCGGGAGCATTTCTTGACGTGTTTCATCTCCGATCCGGTGGGGGTGAAGTTGCGTCATGAGATCGGGATCGACAACATCTCCTGGGAGGCGGATTATCCGCATAGTGATTCGATGTGGCCGGGTGCTCCCGAGGAGTTGTGGGAGGTGCTGAGTGCCAATGCTGTGCCCGATGACGAGATCAACAAGATGACCTACCAGAACGCCATGCGGTGGTACTCGTTTGATCCGTTCAAACACATCACCCGCGAGCAGGCCACCGTCGGGGCGCTGCGTCAGGCCGCCGAAGGCCATGACGTGTCCATCCAGGCCCGCAGCCACCACAAGAAGGGCGAACGCGGCGGCAGCGCCCTCATGGACGCGGCCAAGGCGAATAGCGGGTCGTAAGCCGCAAGGGCATACAGTCGATCGTCGGTGCGACGGGCGTGCTCACCCGCGCACCGGCGACTACGTATGTGGCAGTCGGCGACCACGGCGATCCAAGGAGTTGGAGGACAACGATGCCCGGAATGAACTTCGAGCTGACCGAAGATCAGGAACTGATCCGAAGGTCGGTGGCGGAGCTGGCGGCACGCTTCGACGACCAGTACTGGATGGAGAAGGATCAGGCGCACGAATTCCCGCAGGAGTTCTACGACGCCGTCGCCAAGGGCGGCTGGCTCGGGATGACGATTCCCGAGGAGTACGGCGGCCACGGCCTGGGGATCACCGAAGCCACGCTGCTGGCCGAAGAGGTCGCGAAGTCCGGTGGCGGCATGAACGCCGCCAGCTCGATTCACATGTCGATCTTCGGCATGCAGCCGGTCGTGGTGTTCGGATCCGACGAGCTCAAAGCGCGCACCTTGCCGCGCATCGTCGACGGCGACCTGCACGTGTGCTTCGGGGTGACCGAGCCGGGTGCCGGCCTGGACACCTCACGCATCACCACCTCCGCTCGTCGCGACGGCGATAGCTATGTGGTCAACGGCCGCAAGGTGTGGATTTCCAAGGCGCTGGAGTCCGAGAAGATCCTGCTGCTCACCCGCACCACCCCGTACGACCAGGTCACCAAGAAGACCGACGGCATGACGCTGTTCCTGACCGATTTGGACCGTGACCACGTCGACATCCGCCCGATCCGGAAGATGGGCCGAAACGCCGTCTCCTCCAACGAGGTGTTCATCGACGACCTGCGCGTGCCGGTGGAAGACCGGGTCGGCGAGGAGGGCAAGGGCTTCTCCTACATCCTGCACGGCCTGAACCCGGAGCGGATGCTGATCGCCGCCGAGGCGCTCGGGTTGGGTCGGGTGGCACTGGATCGTGCGGTGCGCTACGGCAACGAGCGCCATGTCTTCGACCGGCCGATCGGAATGAATCAGGGCATCCAGTTCCCGCTGGCCGATTCGCTGGCCCGGCTGGATGCCGCCGAGCTGATATTGCGCAAGGCGACTTGGCTCTACGACGCCGGAAAGCCCTGTGGCCGTGAGGCCAATACCGCCAAGTACCTCTGTGCCGACGCCGGCTTCACCGCGGCCGACCGGGCTCTGCAGACCCATGGCGGTATGGGCTACTCGGAGGAGTACAACGTCGCGCGGTTCTTCCGCGAGGCACGCCTGATGAAGATCGCCCCCGTCAGCCAGGAGATGATCTTGAACTTCCTGGGATCGCACGTGCTCGGACTGCCGAGGAGCTACTGATGGCCGCCGCCTCCTGCGTCGCCGGCCAGGTGATGCCGGCATGGTGATGTGATGACTTCACCGGAGGGCAGGAGCGAAGCGACCCGGGAATCGGCTTCGGAGGGCAGGAGCGAAGCGACCCGGGAATCGGCTTCGGAGGGCAGGAGCGAAGCGCCGTTGGCCGGCGTGACGGTCGTGGCCCTGGAACAGGCGGTGTCGGCACCGATGTGCACGCGGACCCTCGCCGACTTCGGAGCCCGTGTCATCAAGGTGGAGAACCCTGCCGGCGGCGACTTCGCCCGTCACTACGACGATGTCGTCAACGGGCTGGCAGCCCACTTCGTGTGGGCGAACAGGAACAAGGAGTCCGTCGCGCTGGATCTGAAATCCCCTGAGGGACTCGACATCCTGCACCGGCTGCTCGAGCGTGCCGATGTCCTGGTTTCGAACCTGGCGCCGGGTTCGACCGCTCGGCTCGGCGTCGCGCCCGACCAGCTCCGCCAGCGCCATCCCGATGTGATCGCCGTGGAGATCGACGGGTATGGCTCCGGGGGTCCGTTGTCACACAAACGCGCCTACGACCTGCTTGCCCAGTCGGAATCCGGGTCGTGTGCCGTCACCGGCCATCCCGGCAGGCCGGCCAAACCGGGTCCGCCGATCGCCGACATCTCCACCGGGCTCTACTCGGCGTTGTCGATCGTGTCACTGCTGTTCTCACGAGACCGCCGGCCACACCGCGGTGGCGCGGTCAACGTGAGCCTCTTCGACACCATGATGGATCTGATGGGCTACCCCCTGACCTACACGCAGCACTCCGGGATCAACCAGCAGCCGCTGGGTATGAGCTCGCCGGCGGTGGCACCGTACGGGGCCTATCCCACCGCCGACGGTCAGACCGTGGTGCTGGGCACCACTAACGATCGGGAGTGGCAGCGCCTGGCGCGCGAGATCATCGAACGCCCCGACCTCGCCGACGACGAGCGGTTCGCCAGCAACTCGGACCGGGTCGAGCACCGGGGATTGCTCGACGAGGCGATCGAGGCATGGTGTGCGCGTCGCGATCTCACGCACATCCAGAAGACCGCTGACGCCGCTGGCATCGGAAACGCGCGGTACAACCTGCCCAGCGAAGTGCTGGAGCACCCGCAGTTGAGCACCCGCAACCGTTGGCGGCCGGTGCAGACCTCCGCCGGGCCGATTCGGGCAATCCTGCCGCCGCCGATCATCGAGGGCTACGAGCAGCCCATGGGTGCGGTGCCCGGGCTCGGGCAGCACACCGACGCCGTGCTGTCGGAACTGGGTTTGCCAGCCGAGGAGATCAGCCGCCTGCGCGGGCGCGGTGTGGTCGCGTGATCGCGCACACGAGACGAATGAGGAGTGAACATGCGTGAGACGGTGATTGTCGAGGCGGTCCGTACCCCTGTCGGAAAGCGAAACGGTGGCCTGTCGGGTGTGCATGCCGCCGACCTGTCGGCGGTGGTGCTCGACGCCCTGGCGGAGCGGACCGGGCTGGATCCGGCCAGCGTCGACGACGTGGTGTGGGGTTGCGTATCGCAGGTGGGCGATCAGTCCAGCAATATCGGCCGGTACTCCGTGCTGGCGGCCGGCTGGCCGGACTTCATCCCGGGTACGACGGTCAACCGGGCATGCGGCTCGAGCCAGCAGGCCCTCGACTTCGCTGCCCAGGCCGTGATGTCCGGGCAGCAGGACGTTGTGGTCGCCGGTGGGGTCGAGGTGATGAGTCGGGTCCCGCTCGCCGCCGCGCGGGCGACCGGCATGCCGTACGGCCCAAAAGTCCTTGAGCGCTACCATGATTTCTCGTTCAACCAGGGATTATCCGCGGAGCTGATCGCGCAGAAGTGGGGCTACTCCCGCACCCGCGTCGATGAGTTCTCGGTACGCTCGCACGAGCTGGCGGCCGCGGCCCAGGACCGCGGAGCATTCAACGAACAGATCGTCGCGGTGCCCACCGAGACCGGCGCGGTCACCGCCGACGAGGGCATCAGGCGGGGGACCACCGTCGAGAAACTGGCTGGGCTCAAGCCGGCCTTCACCGACGACGGTGTTATCCATGCCGGCAATTCGTCGCAGATCTCCGACGGTGCGGCGGCCCTGTTGGTCACCACGGCCGAGAACGCCGCCGCGCAGGGGTGGACGCCGATCGCCCGGTACCGTGCGGGCGCGGTCACCGGCGCCGACCCGGTGCTCATGCTGACCGGTCCGATCCCGGCGACCGAGAAGGTTCTGCACAAGGCCGGACTCGGCATCTCCGACATCGGTGTGTTCGAGGTCAACGAGGCCTTCGCGCCGGTTCCGCTGGCCTGGCTGGCCGAGACCGGCGCCGACGCCGACCGGCTCAACCCGCTCGGCGGTGCGATCGCGCTCGGTCACCCACTTGGCGGTTCGGGTGCGGTCTTGATGACTCGGATGCTCTGTCACATGCGCGACAACGGCATTCGCTACGGCCTGCAGACGATGTGTGAGGGCGGTGGCACCGCCAACGCAACCATCGTCGAGCTCATCTGAGGACAAGGAGCCCTGATGCGCCGCGATCTGTTCACCGACGACCACGAGGCGTTCCGCGAACTCGCCCGCGACTTCATCGAGAAGCAGGTGGTTCCGCACTATCCGCAGTGGGAGAAGGGCGGCCGCATGCCGCGCGACGTCTTCAGGCAGATGGGCGAGCTGGGCATGCTCGGAATGGCGATCCCCGAGGAGTACGGCGGGGCGGGCATGCCCGACTACCGCTACAACGTGGTTCTGCAGGAGGAGGCGGCGCGCGCGCTGGTCACCCTGTCGACGGTGCGAACCCAGCTTGAGGTGATCCTGCCGTACTTCCTGCACTACGCGGACTCCGAACAGCGCAAGCGCTGGTTCCCCGGCCTTGCCGACGGGACCCTGTTGACTGCCGTCGCGATGACCGAACCCGGCACCGGGTCGGATCTGGCGGGTGTGCGCACCACCGCGGTGCGCGATGGTGACGACTACATCGTCAACGGTGCCAAGACCTTCATCACCGGTGGTATGCAGGCAGACCTGGTGATCGTGGTGGCGCGTACGTCGACCGATCCGGACAACCGCCGCAAGGGGCTGACGCTGCTGGTGGTCGAGGACGGCATGGCCGGGTTCAGTCGGGGGCGTGAGCTGGAGAAGATGGGCTGCAAGGTGCAGGACACCGCTGAGCTGTCCCTCGTCGACGTGCGGGTCCCGGCGGCCAACGTGCTGGGGGAGGAAGGCGAAGCCTTCGGCTACCTCGGCCACAATCTGGCGCAGGAGCGACTCACGGTCGCGGTCGGATCGGTGGCCCAGGCCCGCTCGGCGATTGCTGCGGCGATCGACTACACGCAGAACCGCAAGGCGTTCGGCACGCCCGTGGCCTCGTTTCAGAACACCAAGTTCGAGCTTGCCGCGTGCTCGACGGAGGTCGAGGCCGCCCAAGCGATGCTGGACCGGGCGGTGGCCCTGCACGTCGAGGGCGAGCTGTCGGGTTCCGACGCGGCGCGAGTGAAGCTGTTCTGCACCGAGATGCAGCAGCGCGTAGTGGACCGCTGCCTGCAGTTGTTCGGCGGCTACGGCTACATGATGGAGTACCCGATCGCCCGGTTGTACACCGACGCGCGGGTGGCCCGGATCTACGCCGGGACCAGCGAGGTGATGAAGGTGATCATCGCCAAGTCGCTGGGCCTCTGACCAGGCTCCCCACCCGCCGTACCGGTCACCGGGAAGGCCTTATGCGGGTTGCCCGGCTCGAAGCGACAGGTGTGGTTGATGGCTCGTAGCCGGGCAATGAACAGACCATCTCGTCCTGTGACTGTTGTGACTGTTGTGACTGTTGTGACTGTTGTGACTGGTGATACCGGTGACGGGCTCTTCTGAGATCCGTGACCGCCGACCGTATCATTTTGCCGTGAGACCCTTGTCGCAAGCGACAAACCAACCTACTGTGTGTTCACTAGGTTGGTCGAACGAAGGGAGTCCGGTGACGGCGCCACGCCCCTACGCGACCCTTCTCGCCAAGGGGGAGGATCGCAAGCAACGGATCCTCGACGTCGCACAGCGTTTGCTGGCCCGCAATGGATGGCGCAACACGACGCTGGCGCAGATCGCGCGGGAGGCCGGGGTCACCTCTGCCGGTCTGCTGCACCACTTCGACTCCAAAGAGCAGCTCCTGCACGCTGTCCTGGATGCCCGCGACGCCGATGACCTCAAGCACGCCAACTACATCAGCGGCAACGTCGTTGAGCAGATCGCGACCGCGGCAGAGCGGTTCGACCGCTCACCGGAGCTGGTGGGGACCTTCGCGGTGCTGATGGCCGAGAACATCGCACCGGACGCCCCGCTGCACGACCGCCTGCTTTCGCGCTACCGGCAAGCGCTGACCATCGTCGCCGACGGAATCCGGCGTGGTCAGAGCGCCGGGCGCTATCGCACGGACATCAATCCGGTCGTCAAGGCCGTGGAAATTGTCGCCTTTGTGAACGGAATGGAGACCTCATGGCTACTCGATCCCTCGATACCGCTGACCGAGGTGTTCCGGGAGTACTCCAAGTCGCTGGCGAGCCAACTGGCAGTGGGTGGCGAATCATGAGGTATCGCCTCGATGTGGTCGCGCCGAGTATCGCCGAAGCCGTTCGCTACGCCGGCGGCTGGATGTTCGATCGCGTGATGGCCGGCTGGGATGTCAACGTGCTGGTCACCGACCGCGACGACGTGCGTCCGCTGAAGATCCTGGGCGCCGAGACCGTCGATCTCGAGACGGCGCTCGCCGCCGGCGACGACCACCCGCATCCTCAGGCACTGGCCGTGGCCGCCGATCTGATCGAGCGCGATACCCGGGTGCGCGTGGGTGTCCAGCGGGCCCTCGACCACGGCCTGACCGAGGTGGCGCTGTGGGGTGAGCACTGGCCGGTCGAACTCGACCACGACGTCGACTCGGTGCAGCACCGGTTAAGCGCCGCGGCCCGGGTGTTCAAGGCGCAGGCGTTGGCCGCGGCGTCGATCGGCGACACCGCGGTGGGGCCTGTCGAAACCTTCCGCAGCGGCGCGATGAGCGGCCCGCCGATCGGCGCCGACCTCATTCCCGCCGGCTGAGGAGCAAGGCTCAGTCGTCCACGATCGAGATGGCCTGCCGGGGGCACTGGCGCACCGCGTCGCGGATCTGCGCCTCGTTCTCCGGCGTCACCTCGTCGTTGAGGACGTGCAGATAATCCTGGTCATCGAGTTCGAAGACTTCCGGGATGATGCCCATGCAGATCCCGTTGGCCTCGCACAGGCCGAAGTCCACTGAAACTTTCACCGCAGCACCTTAACCGGGACGTGGGAGTAACCCGCAACATTCTGCATATGCACGCGCCTGAGCCCCTCCCACTTCACCTCGTAGCGGGGCATGAAGTCGAGCAGGTGTTCCAGGGCGATCGCGGTCTCCATCCGGGCCAGCGCGGCACCCAGGCAGCTGTGGATGCCGTAACCGAGACCGAGGTTCTGCGCCTCGGCACGGTCGCGGTCGATGTCGAACGTGTCGGCGTCGGTGAAGGCGTCGGCGTCCCGGTTCGCCGAAGCCTTGAGCAGGAAGACCGGCTTGCCGGCCGGAATGGTGCCGCTGGGCACGTGCGCTTCCCTGAGGGTGAAACGCACGTTGTACTGCACTGGCCCTTCGTAGCGCAGCAGCTCCTCGACCGCGGCGGGGATCTTCGCCCGGTCGTCGAGCAGCTTCTGCCACTGGTCGGGGAACCGGGCGAAGTTCACCATCGTGGTCCCCATCAGCTTGGTGACCGTCTCGGCGCCGGCACCGCCCAGAAGCGTTGCGAAGCCGCAGATCTCGATGTCGTCCAGTCGTCGCAGGTTGCCCTCGTCGTCGGGTATCTCGGCGGCAATCAACCGGCTGATCATGTCGTCCTGCGGCTCGGCGCGGCGTTGCTGGACGAGGTTGTAATAGAACATCGCGGTGTCGACGTTGGCCTGCATACCCGCTTCGCTGTACCCGACCTGTCCGGGCTCGCGACTCAGGCTGGTGTCGATCCAGTGCCGGACCTGCTGGCGGTATTCCTCGGGCACACCTGCCATCCGGGTGATGACCTCCACCGGGAACGGGCCGGAGAAGTCCTGGACGACGTCGAAGTTGTCGGGGTCGGCCTCGGACAGGTACTTCTCGATCAGCTCGATGACCGTCGCGCGCTGGGCCTGGATCGCGCGGGGGGTGAACGCCTTGTTCAGCAGGCTGCGCATATGGCGGTGCTCGGGCGGATCCATGAAGATGATCGACTTCTGCGGAGGCTCGCTGCCCTTCACCATTGCCAGGTCGCAGCCCCGGGACGAGGAGAAGCTCTCGAAATCCTTCAGCGCGGCTTCGACGTCCTCGTGGCGGGACAGCGCGTAGAAGTCCTCTTTCGGGTCGTAGTACAGCGGGGCTTCCTCGCGCATCCGCCGATAGATGTCGAACGGATTGTTGAAGTACTCCTCCGAGAAGGGATCGAAGACGAGTTCTGCCTGGGTCATTGCGTACTCCTCCGAGGCGGGATGAGAGCCAGAAACGTTACGGAAGGCTGATTGATTGTAACGCCAATAGATTGATTGTAACGCTAACAGTAGGTGCTACGGGAGAGCGAATAATCGATTAATTACGACGGATCCGGGCTCTGGAGTCCGGCGTCGACGACCTCGTCAAGCATGCCGAGATTGCTACCCAGCTCGGCCACCGTCGCACGGATGACGGCCACGTCCTTGCCGATGAACTCGCCCACCGCGCTGATGAACGCATCCGCCGAGCCGGCGGCCGAAATACTGCTCAGCGCCCGGCTGGTACCGCTGCCGTGGGGCAGCGCGGACAGCAGGGTCGATTCCTCGACGCCGAGGCGTCCCGCCAGCCGCACGGCCTCGGCCACCAGCCCGATCTGTGCGGCGAACAGTGCGTTGTTGATGAGCTTGACGCGCTGGCCGGCGCCGGTCCGGCCCACGTGGACAACGGGATCGCCATAGCTGGTCAGCAGCGGTCGCACTCGCGCGACGGCATCGTCGCTGCCACCGACGAACAAGGTCACGGTGCCGGCCGCGATGTCGTGTGGCCCGCCGCTGACCGGTGCGTCGACGACCTCGATACCGCGCTCCTTCGCCCGATCGGCGATGGACTCGGCGGTGCGCGGGCTGCCCGTCGTGTGCAGGACGAGCACCGATCCCGGTGGCATGGCCGCGAGCAGGTCGGTGTCCAGACATACCTGCCGAACCTGGTCGTCGGTGAACACGCACACGATCACCGCGTCGGCATCCCGGCCGACGGCGGCGACGTCGGTGACCGCTTCGGCCCCCAACTCTCGTGCGGCAGTGCACTTCTCCGGCGAGCGGCCGAGCACCCGGACATCGTGGCCCGCCCCGACGAGTCGGCGCACCATCGGGGCGCCCATCCTGCCGGCCCCGATGAAGCCGACCCTCACCGCGGGTTGTCCATCAGTCCCAGTGCCGCGTCGGCGGCGTCGAGCACCGCGCCGGGAGAGACACCGGCCTTGTCGGCGATGTCGGCGATCAGGCTGACGTCCTTGTGAAGGAGTCCCGCCGCCACTTGCTTGAGCATATCGAGGCTGCCGCCGAACCGGGTGATACTGCCCAGCGCATAGCTGTTCGCGGAACCGCGCGTGATGACCTCGGCGAGGTTCTCGGGGGCGACGCCGAGTGCCTCGCCCAGTGCGAGGGTGGTCTTGGCAGTGGCCAGGTTGGCGGTGAACAACAGGTTGTTCAACAGCTTGGTGACCTGTCCGGAACCCAGGTCGCCGAGGTGGACGATCGGGTCGGCGTAGGTGGCGAAGACCGGCCGGACCTGTTCGACGACGTTCGGGTCGCCGCCGACCATGACCAGCAGGTGACCCTCCGCCGCGGCGGGGCCTCCGCCGCTGACCGGTGCATCGATCACCGCGACACCGTGGGAACGCGCCCTGTCGGCCAGCTCGCGGCAGGTGTCGGGATGCACGGTGCTGTGCACCGCGATGACCCCGCCCGACTTCAACCCGGCCAGCACACCGTTGTCGCCCGTGGCCACCTCCATCACGTCTTGGTCGCCCACCACGCACAGGCACACCAGGTCGCTGGCGGCGCCGAGTTCGGTCGGTGAGGCCGCGACCGTCGCGGCCGTGTCGGCGAACGGTTCGACCGACGCCGGCCGGCGGGCCCATAGCGTTGTCGGGTAGCCCCCTTCGACGATCCGGCGTGCCATCGGCCCGCCCTGACTGCCCAATCCGATGAATCCGACGCGCATCTAACCAGCCTCCCGGTTCCGATCGTCGCACCTGGAGTCGGTGCCACGTGCGACGATGCACTGCTCGACAAATGACAACACACTCGAGTGGTAGGCGGCCGCGGCCACACCGAGACTCAGGTTGTGACCGCAACCGGCCTGGCGGTTGACCTCGACCCGGGGCGACGCGGTGAACAACGCGGCGATCTCCGCCAGCGCCTCGGGCGTCGAGTCCCACACTCGCTCGTGCTCGGCGGCGGTGAACCGCACCGGCGTCGTGACCGCACCGGCGAGTGCCGAGAAGTCCCCCTTGGCCCAGTTCGCCGAGATCCGTCCCTCTTGCGGCGGTGAGCCGGACGATCCGACCGCGTTGACGACATCGGCGGGGTAGAGGTGCTCGGGCGCCCAGATCAGCTCGCGCAGTCCCGGGGGTCGGTAGGTGGGGGTTGCCTGCTTGAGAATCTCCGCGGCGGCGGGGTACTGGCGCAGCCCGGTGCCGGCGAGTTCGAGACCGAGCAGGCCTTCCCCGCGCGGGGTGGCCGCCATGCGCAGCGCCAGCTCGCAGCCGTTGGAGTGGGCCACGACGAACAGGCCCGCGCCGCGCGACCGGGCACCGAGGATGGCGTCCACGGCGGCGTAGGCAAGTTCGACGCGGCTGGTCGGCTCCCACATCGCATCGGCGTAGGGGGCCGAGGCCCCGTAGCCGGGGCGGTCGAGGGCGACCACACTGAAGCCCGCTGCGGCGCCGGACCGTAGCAGCGACAACTCCGGGTGACCGGGGCAGTCGAAGTAGGCGGCCGAGGAGGCGCCGCCGTGCAGGGCAACGATCACTGCCCGGGGATCGGGCGCCTCGGCGAACAGCCCCGACATCGGTATGCCGTCGACGGGGACGACTCGTCGCGACGGTGCGGGACCCGGGGTGGTCATGCGCGATCCGTCCCTGGCTTCCCGCTGGTAATGATGCGCGATCCGCCTCCGGCTTCTCGCTGGACGCTCACGAGTCGACCCGCAGCAGCAGGACCCCGCTGGGGGTCAGTCCGCCGCTGCTGGCGACCGCGACCCGCGCGTCCTTCACCTGCCGCTCACCGCCCTCGCCCCGCAGCTGGGTGACCGCCTCGTGGATCAGCCCCATGCCATGGGTGCGGCCGTGGGACAGCTGGCCTCCGTGCGTGTTGAGCGGAAGCACACCGTCGCGCGCGATGTTGGTGCCCTTGTCCAGGAAGTCTTTGGCCTCGCCGATCCCGCAGAACCCCAGCCCCTCGATCCATGACAGGCAGTTGAACGTGAAGCCGTCATAGAGTTCGGCGACATCGACATCGCTGGGCCGCAACGAGGTTCGCGACCACAGATGCGCGGACTGGCCGAGGACCTGAGGTTCGTGTGTCAGCGTGCTCTGGTCCCAGTCGATACGTTCGATGATCTGAGTGCCTACGGCCTCCAGCCGGATCGGTGGCTTGGCGAGGTCGCGTGCGGCGTCGACGGCCGAGACGATGACCGCGACCGCGCCGTCACACGGTACGTCGCAGTCGTAGAGTCCGAACGGTGTGGTGATCATCCGAGCGGACAGGTAGTCCTCCATGGTCATCGGGTCGCGGTAGATCGCCGTCGGGTTGACCGCGGCATTGGCTCGCTGGTTCAGTGCGATCCAGCCCAGTGTCTCCCTGGTGGTGCCGTATCGGTGGAAATGGCGTTGGGCGTTGAGCGCCAACGTGTGTGCGGCCGAGGTGGCGCCGAACGGCATCTGCCAGCTCGACGTGCGCGCACCCCCCATCGGCGCGACCTTGCCGGCCTTCATCAGCTCGTTGAAGGTGGCCTCCCACAGTGTGCGAAAGCACAGCACATGGCGGGCCAGGCCGGTGGCGACCGCCATCGCCGCAGCGATCACCGAGCCGCCGGGACCGAAGGTCTCCATCCCGCCGTTGTGCCAGGTCGGCCTGATGCCGAGCGCGCTCTCGAGCGCGGTCACCCCACCCTCGCCGAAGGGGCCGACCGCGCCGCCGCCCGGATAGGTCGACAGGCCGTCGATGTCGTCGATGGTCAGCCCGGCATCGGCGATCGCGTTCTGGCAGGCCTGCACCGTGAGCGACAGCGGCGGAACCATCTGCCGACGTCCGATGCGGGACATGCCGATACCGCTGATTGCCGCGCGGTCCTCAAACTTGTCGGTGCTGGCCATCGGGCGAACGTGCTTGCCGAAGTCCTCGGGCGCGATCTCGTCGGCGGGAAGGGGATTGAGCTCGGGCCGATCGGTGGCCGGGCGGAACAGCGGCAGCCACACGTCGTCCTGCTCATCGAAGACGACCTCCATCACTTGTCCGAGCGCCAGTTCGTCGGGCTCGCAGTCCACGATGTTGGTCGTCAGCCGCACCCGCGGGTCCTCGACAAGCGCCACCTGGGCAACCACGTAGGGTGCGGGTAGGCCCGGGATGGAGAACCGGTGGTTGACGGTGAACCCGGCCAGGGTGGCCAGGCCCGACACCGTGCGCACGCCCGTATCCACCGAGCGGCAGTACCGGCAGACCGGTTGTGGAGGGTGGATCAGCGACTTGCAGCTCTGGCACTCCTGGATTCGCAGTGTGCCGTCCGCGCCGGACTTCCAGAAGAACTCCGTCTCGGCGCTGACCTGAGGCAGCGGTGCCCTGGGTTCGCCCTTACGATTCGCCGTCACTGAGCGAAGCCCCACCGGGCTTCGAACACCGGCGACTCGTCGGTGGTGGGCTCCGCCGATGCCGCGTCCGGTGGCGCTTCGCCGGCGAATTCGTCGTCGGTGATCTCGATGATCGCATGCACCGGACAGTCGAGGAGCGCGCGCATGACGGCGTCATGGTCGGCTTCGGGCACCGTGCCGTTGCCGATCAACGATGCGTAGCCCCAGTCGTCGAGCGAGAAGTAGCCGGGAGCGTGCTTGGCGCAGGCCCCGAAGCCGTCGCAGATCGTCCGGTCGAGCCGGATTCTGATGTCCTTGTTCATGGTTGGGTCACCGCCTCCACCTCGTAGGGTCGTTCAGCGCTGAATGCGCCGGTCCGGCATGTCTGGCAGTCACCGGCAAGGTGGTGTTCGACATCCTGCGGGAACTGCGCCAACAGGCTGGCGGCGACGTTGGCGGCGCCATCCAGTGTGGCGCAGGCGCCGCGTCCGCGGAGCACGACCGACCATCTCTTGAGCCGGGCGACATCTTCGCTGGTCGCTGCGCCGTCGCGGAGGGCTCCGGCGGCCGCGGCCATCGCCGCGGTGCCGTTGAAACACGATCCGCACTGGCCGGCGTTCTCGCGGTCGAAGTACGCCAGCACCGATGCCGCGACAGCCACCGGGCAGTCGTCGGTCAGGATCGCCACTGCGCCGCAGCCCAGACCGCTGCCGAGCTGGCGGAACGTCTCGTGGTCCAGCGTCGTCTCGAGCACCTCACGGTTCATCAGCCCGGCGAAGTAGCCGCCCATCAATGCGCCGCGCACCTGGTCGGCGGAGACTCCTTGTAAGGCAAGCAGATCGGTGAACGGCAAACCGTGCGGCACTTCGTAGAGCGCGGGCGGTCGACCCGCGCCGGTGACGGTCATCAGGAACGTTCCCGGCGACGTAGCGGTCCCCGCCGACCGGAACTCACTTGCGCCGTGGTGCTGCAGATAGGGCAGGTTGGCCAGGGTTTCGACGTTGCTGACCAAGGTCGGATGGCCGTCCACGCCGTGTTGGAACGGCCTGGGCGGCTTGTCGGTCGGCTTGGCCGGCCCGCCGTTGATCACCCGCACCGCCGCGGTCTCCTCGCCGGCGATGTAACCCGGTGTCACCGTGACGATTTCGATGTCCAGCCCGCCGATGGTGTCGAAACCCACCTCGTTGAGGGCGGCATCGACGGCGAGGGCTGCCTCCGTGTCGGAGACGTAGAGGTAGGCTCGCTGGGCGCCCACCATCCGGGCGGCAAGCCGAAGGCCGTCGATGACCAGATGCGGCCGGTGGCGCAGCAGCCAGCGGTCCTTAACCGAGGTCGGTTCGCCTTCTTCGCCGTTGGCCACGACGATCGTCTCGTGCCCGCGGCCGTGCGCAGCGCGGACCGTGCGTAGTTTGACCGCGAGCGGGAACGCCGCACCGCCGCGGCCGAGCAGGCCGGACTGTTCCACTTCATCAAGCAGCGCTTCGATGTTGTCGATCAACTGGTATCCGCCGCCGGACAGGTAGGCGCTGTGGCTTTCGACGGTGGCGGGCAGGCGCAGCAGCCGGGGCGTGCAACCCGGCGCCGCGGCCGCAGTCAGGGCCGCGCCCGCGTGCGCTGTCGCATTCATCGGTCACCTCTTCTGGTTCTGACTTGGTTTCGGTTCACGAGAATCCTCCCGGTGCGGACGGGGACCCCACCGCTAGGCTCAGCCACATGAGAACGGCGGTGGTTCGTGTCGATGTCGATCCGTCCGGCGAGCTGTCGCCGGATCAGCTGACCGAGGGGATGGCGGCGCTGTGTGCGCTTGCCGGCCAGGCCGATGTCGCCGTGGTCGACAACAATCTTGCCGCGATGCCGAAAGGTCGTCGCGAGGCCGAACTGTTGATCGTCGGTGCTGATCCGGAGGAACTCAAGCGCACGGCGATGGTCATGTGTGCCAACGCCTTCGGCACTCAGCCCGCCGCGGGTGTGCTGACCTACGTGAGTCGGGGCACCGACGAGGATGCGCGTGGCGTGCTGGCCGGATTCGGTCTTGCCGGCGAGATCAGCCGGTCGTCCGGCGACGACGGTTTCGACGTCATCGTCGTGACGCTGCGTAAGACGGATCTTGAGCGCATACCCGAAAGCCGGATTCACACGGCGCTGGAGGCCTCGACCAACTGTGAGGTGCACATCCGCACCGTCTGAGCTCACCCGGGCGTTCATCGGCGCAGGAACTCCAGGATGGCGGGGGCAGCCTGGACCCACGTGTCGAACATGTTGAACCGCTTCACCTTCCCGGAGGCGCGATCTTCACCGGCGCGCTCCCAGGCGTCCTCGGGCCAGGGCGGGTCGATGAGGGTGGAGCCCTTGATCAGGCAGTTCACCTCCAGGGAGGTCCGCTTGGGGTGGTCCCAGTCGTTCTCGCCGCCCCGGATGATCAGTGTGGGCACCTTGATTAGGTCGAACAACTCGTCGTCCACACCGGGGATGGCCTGTCCGGGCTTGGGCACGAACGCGTTGAGCCAGCGCATCATGACCTTGAGGAACTCGTCGGTGTCCATCGCCAGTATCCGGTCCCGGTTGGCGGGATTGTCTGCGATGCGCTCTTTCCACTCGGCGACGTGCAGAAGGCCTTTGATGCCAAGGCCGCGCACCGCGAGGATGCTCGGGACGATGTAGTACGAGCCGAGTACGAAAGTGCCGTACACCCCGCCGACGATGTTCCACAACACCAGCTTGGTGACGATCTCGGGGTGCAGGATCGTTGTCAGGATCGAATCCCTGGCCCCACCCGAGCCGCCGGCGATGATGCACGGGCCGACGCCCAGTTCGGTGATCAGCTCGTAGAGGGTGTCGGCCCGCATGTGGGACTCGCTCTGCCCGTAGAACTGCAGATCGGATTTTCCGCAGTTGGGGCGGTCCCACAACAGCACGCGGTAGCCGCCCTCGACCAGTTCCTCGGCCAGTGGCCGCAGGCCCTCGATGTCCTTGCTGTATCGACCGCCCGGCGTGAGTGCGATGACGTCACCGGTTTCGCCGAGGATCTCGTATACGACATTGCCACCGTTGATTTCGATGACTTGCTCATCCTCGTGGAGCTGCGGCCCCGTGGCTTGTGTGCTCATGCCGTCACAAGCACGTCGTTGCCGACGACGCGGACCGGGTAGGTGCGGATGCTCCACTCGGGCTTGACCGCGGTGGTTCCGGTGGCAAGCTCGAACCCCCACTGGTGCCAGGGACAGTAGATGAACTCCATGTCCCGGACCATGACGGTATCGCCGGGGACGTTCTCGTCGACGATATTGCGGCCCCGAGGGCGTCCCGAACACAGCGGTCCGCCCTCGTGCGGGCAGTAGTTCGCGATGGCGTAGAACGTTCCGTTGACGTTGTACACCCCGACGCCGTGGCGACCGATCGGCACCAGTTTGTGTGTCCCCGGCGGGATTTCGTCGACAATGGCCACGACGTGTTCGCGCCCCTGCGCCAGGCGGGGCTGCTTTTTCGCTTCGGTCATCGGCTCAGAAGACCCGCGTCTGACCCTCGAGGGCCGGAACCGTCGTCGGCAGCTTGTAGGTTTCGATGCCGTTGCGCCACATGACGGCGTCGCGGGCGTGTTCGGGCAGGTGTTTGACCAGCCAGCGTGGGTCGTCGAAGGTCCAGTGCGGGTAGTCGGAGCTGAACAGCAGGATCTTCTCGCATTCCATCCACTCGAAGGCCCGGGTCAGTTCGGTCTTGTCCTCGGGATAGTCCAGCGGCTGGGTGGTGAACTTGATGTGGTCCTTGACGTATTCGGAGGGTTTGCGCTTGATGTCCATCCAGGATTTGCGGGCTTCGTAGATGGCGTCCATCCGCCACATCAGCGGCAGGATCCAGGTGAAGGCGTGTTCGACGAACACGATGCGCAGGGTCGGGAAGCGGTCGAAGACGCCGTCGAAGATCAGGCTCATCACCTGGTTGGCCGCCAGCAGGGAGTAGCTGACCATGAAGTCGTGGTTGTAGCTGGGGAAGCCCACCGG
>Ga0210086_1000770_pt1 | contig 17605 bp, 19 predicted proteins | sample China_Galinas_PW_3_FD_184867 | JGI IMG/M metagenome (GOLD analysis project Ga0210086, IMG submission 184867) | Wetland microbial communities from San Francisco Bay, California, USA, that impact long-term carbon sequestration - China_Galinas_PWB_D2... | ecosystem: Environmental > Aquatic > Marine...
GGCGGCGATCGACACGGCGCTGAAGCGGCTGGCGACGGAGCTGGGCCGCCCCGCCCCGACCTGGGAGGTGCTGCGCTCGGCCGTTCTGCCGGCCGGCGTCGGCACCTACCGCGCCTACGTCCAGCTCGCGTGCAAGGAATCGGACAATGGCTGAGAAAGTGTTCGCGACGGCGGCGGAGGCGCTCGGCGACCTTACCGAGCGCGGCGTCATCCACGACGGGTGCACCGTCATGGTCGGCGGGTTCGGGCTCTGTGGTATCCCCGAGAACCTGATCCTCGCCCTGCGCGACACCGGCGTGAAGGGGATCACCTGCATCTCCAACAACGCCGGCGTGGACGACTGGGGGCTCGGGCTGCTGCTCGCGACCAAGCAGATCCACAAGATGATCTCGAGTTACGTCGGCGAGAACGACGAGTTCGCACGCCAGTTCCTCGAGCACGAACTCGAGGTCGAGTTCAACCCGCAGGGGACGCTGGCCGAGCGCATCCGCGCCGGCGGCGCGGGCATCCCCGCGTTCTACACCGCGACCGGTGTGGGAACGCTGGTCTCGGAGGGCAAGGAGACCCGCGAGTGGGTCCGCCCCGCTGACGACACCGTGACGTTCAACCGCGACCCCGACCCTTCGGTGCGCCGGCGCCCGTACGTGCTCGAGACCGGGCTCTACGCCGACCTTGCGCTGGTCAAGGCAGACACCGCCGACCCGTTCGGCAACCTGATCTACCGCAAGACGGCCCGCAACTTCAACCCGATGATGGCGACGGCGGCGAGGTTCGTGGTGGCTGAGGTGGACCACCTCGTCGGGCTCGGCGAGATCGACGCCGACCGCGTCCACACGCCGGGCAGCTTCATCGATCGCGTTGTCAAGGTCGCCAGCGAGAAACGCATCGAGCAGCGCACCACGCGGGACGGGTGAGCTCGTGCCCCGCCAACGATTCCCGGTCGCACGTCTCGGATTGCTGCTGCTCGGCGGCTTGCTCGGCGTGACGCTCTTCTAGGGGTACGCCGCGTTCGGCGCACGGAAACGCCCCGGCGATGCGGGGCGTTGGTGTAAGCCGAGGATATGACGCCGAGTCAGCGGCGGCGCCGGGCGAACAGCCCAGCCGCGCCGAGAAGCCCCAGCGCGCCGGGTGCGGGGATCTGGACGACCCAGGCCTCGCGCAACCCGTCGGGGTTGAAGCCCCATCCGGTGATCGTCAGCCCGTCGTCCGACATGCCGATCGCCTCCTCCAGCCTCCAACCGGTCAGGTCGAACCCGTACTCGCTCTCGAGGACCGCCTTCAGATTGCGTGTGCCGTTGACGGCGTCCCAGATGAACGCCTCATCACCCAGCGCGGTCTTGCTGCCCCCGACGATCACCGAGCCGTCGGCTGAGATACCTCCGTTGGCATAGCTCTCGAAAGATCCACCGGGCAGATCGCCCAATCCGACCATCCCACCCGCGGAGGTCCAGCGGAACGCCTCGAACCCGGAGAGCCCAAAGGCGGTGCCAATGATGGTCGAGCCATCGGACGAGATCCCCTGCGCGACGCTCCAGACGAAGGGGACTCCCGGGAACGTCCCCAACCCGACCCAGCCGTCGGCTTGCGTCCAGGTTGCCGCCTGCGGCGTGACGCCGGATGAACCCACGATGATGGAGCCGTCGGGCGTCATGCCGTTGAAGGCGCTCTTGGTGTCGCCGGGCAGGAAGCCCACCCCGACCATCCCGCCCGCTTGCGTCCAGCGGAACGCCTCCGATTCATCTGCTGTGGTTCCGTAGGTTCCGTTGCCCACGATGATCGATCCGTCGGTTGACGCGGCGTGTGCGATGCTCGAGAAGACTCCGCCGGGCAGATCCCCGAGCCCCACCATCCCGCCGCCCTGTGTCCAACGGAATGCCTCACCGACCGTGTTGGATCCGGAAGCGAGGCTGTGCCCGGCACCCACGATGACTGACCCATCACCGGAAATGCCGTACGCGCCGCTGAAGAACCCTGCGTCCGGCAGATCGCCGATGCCGACCATGCCCGTGCTCTCGGTCCATCGAAACGCCTCGAAAGGAGCGTTGCTCGAGTTCGGGCTCGTGGTCCGCCCGGCCACCGTGGATCCATCGGACGAGATGGCGAGCCCCTGGCTCTCGAAGATCCCCGTGTCGTTCAGATACCCCAACGGATGGAATCCGACGCTAACACTCGCGCTGCTCTGCGCGGCCACCGCTGATACCGACACAGCGAACAGACCGATCCGAGCGACCTGTGCAGTTCTTCTTGCTCTCATCACTGACCTCCGGTTCCAGCGTTTTCGCTGAATCTGATTGTGAATCACCCTCCACTCCGGTAGAGTAATCAAAGCTGCTTTGAAGTCAATCCTAAAATCGCTCTGATCCATGGATCCTGTCACGAACCACCCACCGACGAGTTCGGCCGCCCGGACGTTCAGGGCGCCCTCGCGTATCGTGCGCGTGATGCCCTCCGCCCCCGCCGCTCCCAGACGCGTCCCACCGGCACCGCTGGGCGAGGATGAGCGGAATCGGGCCCTGCGGGTTGCAGAGCGGCTCCACGCCGACCTGGGGCGACTGGTGGGCGGGCTGCCGGAGCACGCCCGGGCGGCGAGCGGGATGTCCCGCTACCTGGGGATCGTCCGCAACACCTGCCAGCGCGTGGTGTCGGCGTTGCAGGACCTTGACCCGACGGTGGCGACCCTTGCCAAGCTCCCGGGCGTGAAGGGTCTCGAACGGTTTGTCGAGGCGGCGCGGTCACGCGGCGTTCCGGGCGAGGACGTGGATCTGGCCGAAGTCGCGGTGCGGCAGTTCGACTCGCTCATCGCCGATCTGGCGGGCTCGCACGCGAAGCTGACGGCGCGTCTCGGGGCGGGTGACCCCTCGGCGCCAGCGAGCAGGTCGCGCGCAGCCGAACGCGCACGTGCCGACCTCTTCGCCGCGGCTGCCAACGTGACCGGACGGAGCTGCGACGTGGCGATCTCGATGTACATCTTCCGGACCGAGCACGACGCGGTGCTCCGCGCGCTCGCCTCCGGGCTGATCGGCGCGACCGTCCTGCCGGGCGGGATGCCGGTCGTGCTCTCGGCCGGTGACACGCTGCGCTGGGACGAGGACGAGTCGCGTCGCCCGCGCACGCTCGGCGCCGAGCAGATCAAGGGACGCACCAGCGAATCGCTTCTCACGCCGTTCACGACCCACCCGCTGCCGACGGTCTCGGGGCGCGGCGAGCCGGGTAGCCTGCTCCAGGTGATCGACCCGAGCACGCTCGACGGGCCGGAGCGGTTCGACGTCGTGACCGCGCTGCAATCGGACAACCCGCGCATCGACCCGGAGACCGGAAAACCCACGTTCGACGAGATCTGGAACCTGGTGAACTGTCCGGCCAAGCACCTCATCTTCGATGTCTACGTGCACCGCGAGATGGACCGCGAATTCCGACCCTCGATCGACGCGCAGCTCTGGTACCCCAACCTCGGATCGCCGGGTGGCGACCGGTGGATCTCGCGCTTCCCCGACCAGCCGCGGCTGGAGCTGCTCGGCCCGGGGATCGAGCGGGCGTTCACGCCGACGTACCCACGCAGCCTCGAATTGGCCGCCTACTTCTTCGACCGGCTCGGGCTCGACCCGGTCGAGTTCGTCGGCTACCGCTGCGAGACCTCGTACCCGATCTGGCGCGCGGGGTACTGCATGAGGTTCGAGCACCTCGCCTAAGGTCGGGCGTGCTCCACCTCGCCGCCTTCGACGCCCTCACCTTCGACTGCTACGGCACGCTCGTGGACTGGGAAGCCGGCATCCTCGCGGCGCTGCGCCCCGTGCTCGACGCGCACGGCGTCACGATCGGCGACGAACCGCTGCTCAACCTCTACGGCGAGCTGGAGGCGGCGGCACAGGATGGCCCGTTCCGCCCCTACCGCGAGGTGCTCGGTTCGGTGGTGGACGGGATCGGCGAGCGGTTCGGGTTCGAGATCACGCCCGATGAACGAGGTGCGCTGGGCGGCTCGGTGCCCGACTGGCCGGTCTTCCCCGACACGCCGGACGCCCTGCGCTCGCTGAAACGGCGCTTTCGCCTCTGCATCGTCAGCAACATCGATGACGACCTGATCGCAAAGACCGTCGCGAACATCGGCGTCGAATTCGACGAGGTCGTGACCGCCCAGCAGGTCCGCTCGTACAAGCCGGGGCGTGCGCATTTCGACGAAACCCTGCGCCGGCTCGGGCTGCCTCGCGAGCGCGTCCTGCACGTCGCGCAGAGCCTGCACCACGACATCGCCCCGGCCCGCGCCCTCGGCTTCTCGACCGTCTGGATCAACCGCCAAGCCGGGCGGGCGGGCGCGACCCCGCCGTCCGACGCCCACCCGGATCTCGAACTACCGGATCTGGGCTCGCTGGCGGCCCGCGCGGGCGGCTGAGCGGGCCCCGCTGGCTGGCCCCTGACGCCCCGCCGCCCTACCCTTCTGCCCCTCACGCCGGGGCTGCACGATCGCCCCGAACGACACCCCGACAGGAGCTTCCCAGATGGCGCAGGGCACCGTGGGCACGATCACCCAGGTCATCGGTTCGACCTTCGACGCGCAGTTCCCCGAGGACGCGCTGCCCGAGATCCACAACGCGATCACCGTCGATTCCGACACCCCTACCGGCAGGATCGCCCTGACCGGCGAGGTCCAGCAGCACCTCGGCGGGGGCATCGTGCGGGCCGTCGCGCTCGGCTCGACCGACGGAATGCGGCGCGGCATGCAGACGACCGACGCCGGCGGGCCGGTCAGCGTCCCCGTCGGCGAGCAGGTGCTCGGGCGCGTGTTCAACCTGCTGGGCGAGCCGATCGACAACATGCCCCCGGTCGAGGCCGAACGACGCCCCATCCACCGCGAGCCCCCGGAGTTCAGCGACCTCAACCCCAACACCGAAGTCCTCCCCACCGGCATCAAGGTCATCGACCTGCTCTGCCCGTTCGTCCGCGGCGGCAAGATCGGGCTGTTCGGCGGCGCCGGCGTCGGCAAGACCGTCATCATCCAGGAGATGATCGCACGCGTCGCCCGCGAGTTCGGCGGGTACTCCGTCTTCTGCGGCGTTGGCGAACGCACCCGCGAGGGCAACGACCTCTGGCTCGAGATGCAGGAGGCCGAGTACACCGATGAGAACGGCAAGACCGCCCACGTCATCGACAAGGTCGCGATGGTCTTCGGGCAGATGAACGAGCCGCCCGGCGCGCGCCTGCGCGTGGCGTTGTCCGGGCTGACGATGGCCGAGGAGTTCCGCGACGCGTCGGGTAAAGAGACGATGATGTTCGTGGACAACATCTTCCGCTTCACCCAGGCGGGCTCGGAGGTCTCGGCGCTGCTCGGGCGCATGCCGTCGGCCGTGGGGTACCAGCCGACGCTCTCGACCGAGATGGGCGAGTTGCAGGAGCGGATCACCTCGACGAACAAGGGCGCGATCACGTCGGTGCAGGCCATTTACGTGCCGGCCGACGACCTGACCGACCCCGCCCCCGCCACCGCGTTCAGCCACCTCGACGCGTTCGTCGTGCTGGCCCGCGGCATCGCGGAGAAGGGCATCTACCCGGCCGTCGACCCGCTGGCCTCGACCAGCCGGATCCTCGACCCGGGCGTCATCGGCGAGCGCCACTACGAGGTCTCGCGCCGCGTGCAGGTCATCCTCCAGCGCTACAAGGACCTGCAGGACATCATCGCGATCCTCGGCGTGGACGAGCTGAACGAAGAGGACAAGCAGATCGTCTCGCGCGCCCGCAAGATCGAGCGATTCCTCAGCCAGCCGTTCTTCGTCGCCGAGGTGTTCACCGGCTACCCCGGCATCTACACCTCGCTCGAGGACACGATCGATTCGTTCGAGCGGATCTGCGACGGCGAGGGCGACGACCTGCCCGAGTCGGCGTTCATGTACGTCGGCACGCTCGACGACGCGCGGAAGAAGGCCGAGGCCGCGGCCGAGAAGGCCGGCGCCTGAACGACGCCGCCGAGCCTCACCAACAGAACGACGCCCGGGCCGATCGGTCCGGGCGTTGTCGTTCGCGCCCCGCGGGCGGTCAGCCGCCGAGCGACATCGAGACCTCGATGCGCTCGCCGTCGCGCTCGATCGTCAGCGTGATCGGCGAGCTCCTGAACGCCTTCATGCGATCGGCGGCGGGGAGATCCGCGATCGGCGTCCCGTTGATCGCCACGATCGAGTCTCCCTCCCGCACCCCGGCCCGCGCGGCGGGCGAACCCTCGACGCACCGCTGCACCGTCAGATCGCCGGTCTCGCGGTCGGGCAACGCCATGATGCCGTAGCGCTTCCGCTGCTCCGGCTGCCCCACAACGACGTGCTCGCCGCCGGCATCGATGCGCAGCAGGAGGTTGCGCTGGTCGAAGGTCAGGCTGGCGTGCTCGAACGCGCCGCACCCGATGCTCGCCTGCTCGAAGACGTCGCGGAACCCGATCCGCGGGTCGATCATCGCGAGCGGGCCGATCCTCAGCTCGCCGTCAAGCGTCGCGCCGTAGATCTTGATCTCGGAGTTGACGGTGCGCCCGACGCCCACGACCTCGGGCTCGGTCGAGAGCGGGAGGTGCTCCGCCTCGTCGATGGGGAGCACGACGCCTCCCCCCGCGCCGGTGTCGAGGTGCGCCTTGTACGACCGCCCCGCGACGCTGATCGGGATCTCGGGGATGCCGCCTCCGGTCGTGTAGGCGACCGCGCGCGGATCGTCGGCGTCGAGCGCCCCCGGGCTCAGCGTCACCCGCCCGCCCGGGAAGTCGAATGTGGCGAGCACCCCGCCGAGCATGGGCAGCCCGATGATGCCGCGCGGCGAACCCTCGCCGTGGAACAGCCCGGGGTCGGCCCAGCTCAGCCCCTCGACACCGGTGAACTCGGCGTCGCCGATGCGGACCGATTCGACGAGGATCCGGCTGGTCTCGATCGCGCCCGGGTCGGACGGGTCGCCGACGGCGTCGGCCTCGCCGCGCTCCAGCCCCAATTCGTCCGTCAGATCGTCGTTCAGGATCAGCAGCGGCGAGCAGCCCGTGTCGAGGATGAACGGGAACGGCCCGCGCCCGTTGATCACCGCCTCGATCACCGGCTTGTCGAAGTCCATCGTGAAGGGGACCGACGTCGGGGCGTCGAGCGCCACCGCGGGCGGCTCCGGGACGCTCGGCTGGGCGACGGCCGCGGGGAGAGCGGCCGCGAGGACTGAGACGATCTGCATGGCTCCGGCTCCTTTAGTATGATTCATACTATCAGGAGGCGCGGGGCAGGGAAACCCGTCGCCGGCCGGGAGAAATCCATGGGCGATCTGAGCGAACTGGAGGGGGCGGTGCTTGGGCTGACCTGGCGGCGGGGCCCGCTGACCGCCCACGCGGTCCGCAGCGTCTTCGCCGAGTCGCCCGCCCCGTTCTTCAGTGGCAGCGAGGGGTCGATCTACGCCGTGGTGCGGCGGCTGGAGGGTCGTGGACTGCTGCGGGGCGAGGACCGTCCCGGCGACGGACGGGCGGCCCGCGACCTCTCGGCGACCGACGCCGGAGTCACGGCGCTGAAGGCATGGCTGCGGTTTGAGGACTGGATGGCCGGGCCCACGCCCGACCCGCTGCGGACGCGGGTGCTGTTCGCGGGGGTGCTGTCGAGCGGGCAGCGCGGGGATCTGCTCGCGCAGGCCGAGCGAACACTGGAAGGCGAGGTCGAGGAGGGGAGAGCACGGATCGGGGCGTGCGACGATGAGGCGTCGCGGGCCGCCGCCCGCGGGGCGCTGGCGGTCGCCGAGGCGCGGCTGAGCTGGACCAGGGATGAGATCTCACGACTGCAACGGGCGTGATGCGCAGCTTGTATGAGTGCTCGTCGTGCGCGAGAATGCACAAATGCGGTCGGACAAGCCGCTCCTGGGGTTCGGGCCGGCGGGGTGGGCACTGCTCGCGGTGGCGGCATCGCTCTTGGTTGTGCTCATCACCGGGTACGACCTGCGCTTCCAAGTTCTCCACCTGGTTCAGTACATGTACGGCGATAGGGCGATGTATGACTTCGTGATCTACATCATCATCTTCCACGGATTCAACTCGTGCCAGGCGCCACCCGGCATCGAGTTCGGGCTGATCTCCCTGTGCGGGTTGCTGATCGCGATGCAGGTCGATCCACGTCCGATGGGCGTTGTGCGGTGGCTGCTCGCGTGTGCGCTCGGCGTCGGCATCCCCCCGCTCATCCCTTATGCTCACAAGGTGGCGCAGGGCACGCCGTTCCTTGCGGGCGGTGCGGGGCTCTCTTGGGCTGAAGTACACGCCGTCGTCAGCCTCTTGGCATCGCTCAGCTTGGCTTGGATCATGCGCTCGTGGATCGTGCTCGGCGGCGCGGCGGTGCTCTTTACCACCAGCGCGATCATCGGGACTGGGCAGTTCTCCGGCTCTGGGTGGGCGAACAGCATGGGCGTCGAGTTGTTGATGTGGCTGTGGAACCCGCTGTTGTTCGCGCTGCTGATGTTCGTCGCGGTGCGGGCACGCCTGAGACTGTGGCCGGAGTACGCCTGCCAGACGTGTGGGTACGACCTGCGCGGGATCACGGCCGGCGTCTGCCCCGAGTGCGGGGAGGCGGTCCGAGCGACGGCTCGGGGCGACAGTTCCGGGCATGACGCTCAACAGGAGCCCGGAGCGTGAGCCACGGGCCTCCGGGCCGGGTTCTTGCTCCGCGGTCACGCGCGCGTGAGAATGAACCGATGCGGGCGAACAAACCGCTCCTGGGGTTCGGTCCGGCGGGGTGGACGCTGCTTGCGGTTGCAATCACGCTCGCGTACGTCTGGTACACGGGGTACGACCTGCGGTACCAGATCATGCGGCTGATCTGCGATGTGTTTGGCGTGAAGACGATGATGAACTTCGTCGTCTATGTCATCACGTTCCACTCCCTGAACGTGTTGTACCCGCCGCCGGACATGGAGTTCGGGCTCATCGGGCTGTGCGCACTGCTGATCGCGATGCAAGTGCACCCGGAGAGGATGGGCGTGCTCCGCTGGACGCTCGCGTTCGCCCTTGGCGTCGGAACGCCGCCCGGGGTCGTCTACATCATCGGAGTGTTGGGGAGACTCGGGCACTTCCCTACCAACGACGCGCTGCGGTGGGCGACGGCCCTGATGCTCGCAGGGGTCATCCTGTCCGCCTCCGTTTGGTGGATCATGCGCTCCCGCACCGCGATGATCGGGACGCTCGCGCTCAGCGCGACGGGGGCCGCCCTGGAGTCCATCGTCATAGCGGCGCCAACCGCCATCGGAGGGGACATCGCGATCGCCATCCCATGGTTCATGTGGGCGTGGAACCCGCTGCTGTTCGCGCTGCTCCTGTATGTCGCGGTGCGTGCCCGACTAAGGGCGTGGCCGGAGTACGCCTGCCAGACGTGTGGGTACGACCTGCGCGGGATCACGGGGAAGGTCTGCCCCGAGTGCGGGGCCGGGGTGCACACGGAGCCGATCGCCGCGGCACTCACCGGTGCCGACCCGCTACCATCGCACCATGGCTGAGCAACGCATCGCCGTCGTTACGGGCGCGAGCCGGGGCATCGGGCGCGCCATCGCGCTCCGACTCGCTGCCGACGGGCGCAGAGTCGTCCTCGTCTCCCGCTCCGAGGGGCCGCTGAGCGAGGTCCGCTCGCAGATCGAGGAGTCCGGCGGGTCGGCAACGGTCTGCGCGGTTGACGTCGGCGACCGCGCCGCGTGGGGCGGCGCGATCGAGTCGATCGCCAAGGACGAGGGGCGTCTCGACATCCTCGTCAACAACGCCGGCATCACCCGCGACAACCTCGTGCTGCGCATGAGCGACGCCGAGTGGGACGAGGTGCTCGGCGTCAACCTGACCAGCGCGTTCGTCGGCATCCGTGCCGCGGCCCGCCCGATGATGCGCGGCAAGTTCGGGCGCATCGTCAACATCGCCTCGACCTCGGGGCTGGTGGGCAACTCGGGGCAGGCGAACTACGCGGCCGCCAAGGCCGGGCTCGTCGGGCTCACCCGCACTATCGCCAAGGAGCTGGGCGGCAAGGGGATCACCGCCAACGTTGTCGCGCCCGGCTTCGTCGAGACCGACATGACCGCGAACCTGCCGCCGGACGTCAAGGAGGGCGTGGCCAAGCTCCAGGCGGTCCGCCGGACCGGCGCGCCCGACGACATCGCGGCCGCCGTCTCGTACGTCACCGCAGACGACGCCGGGTTCATCACCGGGCAGGTGATCGCGGTGGACGGCGGGATGACGATGGCGTGATCCGGGCGGGGAGTTACTCGAACGGGAACGAGTAGGTGTAGAACTTCGTGTCCCGTTCCCACCCCAGCGCCTCATAGAACTTCTGGACCGAGGTGTTGTCCTTGCCGGTCTTGAGGTCGAACCGCCCGGCCCCTGTCTCGCGGACGAACTCGACCGCACGCTGCACCAGCGCCGGCGCCACGTGCCGGCGCCGGAACGGCTCGGCGACGTACACGTCGTTCAGGATCCACTTCGAGCACATCGCCAGCGAACTGAACGTCGGGTAGAGCTGGACGAACCCGGCCGGTTCGCCACCGATCCACGCGACGAACACGACCGACTCGCCGCGCGTCAGACGGTCGTGCAGGTACTCCCGCTCGTGCTCGAGGTCGCCGAGCTCGGAGTACGACCCGCGGTAGTCGTGGAACAGCGGCGTCAGGGCGTCGAGATCCTCGACCCCCGCACGCCCGACAGCGATGTCGCCGGCGTCCCGCATCCGCTCCATCCTAGCGTGAACCCGCGGGCGGCACGGATGCCGCACCGGGCCGCTCTCAGAATATGTCGGGCATCCACGGCGCCGGGGCGGCGAAGATCGCGCCGAGCGTGTCGAGCGCTTCGTCGTCACCCTCGACCAGCCCCACCCGCACCAGCTGCTTCGGCGCCGCAAACCCGGTGTAGACCGAGGCGAACTGGCGGACGTTCATCCGGATCCGCGTTCTGCCACCACGCTCGGCCATCGCTCGCCCGTCACGGACACGGATCGTCCACACGCCGTGGTTCGACGCCACCAGGTCGTCCTCAATCTCGACGGCGACCTCGGCGTCGATCCCGCGCCTGTACCCGCGTGCGGCGACCGCCGTCGGCACATCGACCACCCGCGTCATCCAGTGGTCGAGCAGCTCGCACTTGAACGCGTGCTCGGGCATGATGAGCAGAAGCGGGTGCATCGGGCCGGTCTTCATCATCGCCTCGTCGCTGACCGAGCTGAGTTCCCCGAGCAGCGAGAGCAGGCGGCGTGCGGCCGCGGGTGTTTCGGCGGCGACGTCCGTGATGCGGACCAACTGCCCCACACCACGGATCGGCAGCGATGAGCCCGCATCCATCGTGTAGAAGATGTACCCCTCGATTCCGCGCGGCCCGTCGACGACGAGCCCGGGGATCTCGCGCCTCTCGCCACGGGAATAGAAGATGCGGTCCCAGTTGTACGCGCCCCGGTCAAGGTTTCCGTCGTGGTCCGCGGCGACGCGTCCCGCGCAGGCCTGAATCGCCTCTCGGTCGCCCTCGGTCGCCGCGCGAGCCCGCGGTTCGTTGACCCGGACTCCGAGCCGCTGCACGTCGATCGTCGTCTTGAACCCGTGCCCGGCGGGCTCGTACCCCGCGCGCCGGTAGAGTGGCTGGGTGGCGGGGAAGAGCGTGGAGATGGGCACGCCGCTTTCGGCGAGTTCGAGCACGATCGCGCGCATGAGTCTCGTAGCGATGCCGCGCCCGCGCACCTCGGGCGCGACGCCGACACCGGCTACACCCTCCATCGGCACGGAGCGCCCGCCGAAAAATTGCCCCATCTCGATCAGCCCGGCGCACCCGACCACGACGCCGTCCTCGCGCCAGACTCGCCATCGATCGAAGCCGAGCGACCCCGCCCACTTCAGCGTGTCGTCGCGGCTCTGCCCGCCGAACGCCAGCATCAGGACGCGCACGAGCGCTTCGTGATCGCGCTGCTCCAACCGACCGTATCCGTCGCTCACGTGCTTACTCCGGGTGCAGGAAGCTCAGGTGCAGAGCGGTGTGCCCGAGCTGGATCTTCACCCACTGGTCGTGCGTGAGTTTGCCGAACAGCCCGCTGGGGTGGGTGAACTGCTCGCCGGCGTCCAGCCGCGCGATCTGCCCGCGCAGCGCCGTCAGCCCGTCGGCGAAGCTCACACCCTCTCGCGGCAGAAGGAACGGGGCCGTGCCGAAACCCGGAGGCGGCGACTTACCCGACACCGCCCCGCGCTTGAACAGCAGGCTCGCGAGCACACGCACCGCCCACGGCGCCCTGCCGGGGAACCCGTCGAGCGCACAACCCATGAAGATCGCGCAGTGGTCGAAAACCTCGCCCGGCGTCCAGTTGCCCGTGTGGCGCAGCGTTCCCCGCTCGTGTGCGCGCTCGAGGGCCTCAAGATCGCCCTTGACCTCGTCGAACGAGCGGAACGACAACGACCTGCGTTCGGCCTGCTTCGTGTTCACCGCCATCGCACGCCCCCATTCTGACGCCGGCGAGTATAGAAGCTGGAGCGCGGGGCACGGATCGTCAGGGCGGCGGCGGGCGGTCGCGCGTCGGGATGCGCACCGGCCCAGCCGGCGTGCGCTTGATGATCTCCCCCGTGTCCTCCGGCTCCGGCAGATCCGGCAGACGCGACAGCCCGAGCACCTGCGCCAGCAATTCCATGATCCGGTCGCGGTCGAGCTCGCCCTGCACCTCCGGCAGCCCGGTGAAGTAGTTGACAATCCGCGCCATCTCGGCTTCGTCCAGCTCGTCGCCGCGGGCGGACGCCGTGCTCCCCTGGTCGTACGCCGAGCGCACCGCCGAATCGGTGCGCCCCGTCGCCGACGCGATGCGCCCGAGCAGTTCGTCCTCGTCGGCGGGGCCGCCGAGCTCCTCGTCGATCGCCTTGAACAGCTCGACCGACGCCCACGTCCCGAGCGGGCTGAGCAGTAGTGTCCCCCGCTGCGCCGACGCCTGCGAGACCTCCTGAACCTGCGGCACGCCCGCGTCGAAGTCGGTCGCCCGGCCGCGCTCGACCTTCGGCGACGATTCGCCCTCGAACGCGTACGAGCCTCCGAACGGGCGCCCCCGCCACTTGAGCACGTACGCGCCGTCGGGGTCCTGCACCGCGAGCGTCACCGTGTGGGCGGCCCCGTCGAGCTCGACCACCCGGACCGCCTCGATCTCGCCCGTCGCGTCGTACCACGCGCCGCTCCCGACCAGTTCATCGAGAACGCCCTGCGCGGGCTGGGTCAGCACGGCGCGCATCTTCGTCTCATCGCCGCGGGCCAGCGCGTCGCCCAGTGAGATCACCGCCCGCGCGAACGACTCGTCTGTCGGCGCGTGGCTCTCCGGGAACTGCACCCGCGCGTCGGCACCCATCGCCTGGAGCAGTTGGTCGGTGTTCACCGGCTGAGGCGGCGGGGGCGGCGGCGTGTACGTCGGACGCGACGGCGGCGGCGCCGGGGGCGGCGCCTCCTTCTTCCCGCACGAGACCAGCGTCAACGCGAGCAGCCCGCCCGCCACGATCTTCTCAAGGCGTGTCATGCGTGGTCACCTTCATCGCTCGGTCGATCCGGCGCATCAGCCCGGCCAGTGTCTTCCCGGGCGCCAGCTCGTGCGGCTCGCCCTCCATGTTCGCCCCGATCCACCCGCAGCACGACGCCCAGCGCACCGGCGCCGTCAGCTGCTGGACCAGCCGGTCGCGGATCCGTTCGGTCTCGTGCGGCTCGCCCGTCACGTTGCTGAGCACCGGGCAGCGCGGGTCGCGGATCTCGGTGGCACCCAGCGCCTCGCCCAGCCGCACCGCCGCCGGCGCCATCAGCGGGCTGTGAAACGCCCCGGCCACCGCCAGCGCCGTCGCTCGCAGCCCGAGCGTCTCGGCCTCGCCGACCGCGCGCTCGCACGCGGGCTTCGACCCCGAGATCACGACCTGACCCGGCGCGTTGAAGTTGGCGGGAACGAGCACGTCGTCGGCGCGGGCCGCGTCGCAGACCGCGCGGGCCTGGGGCTCGTCGGCGCCGATGAGGGCGACCATGCCGGAAGGCGCCGCCTCGGCCGCGTCCTGCATCGCACGACCGCGCAGCGCCACCAGCTCCAGCCCGTCCTCGAAGCCGATCGCCCCGGCAAGGTGCAAAGCGGTGTACTCGCCGAGGCTGAGCCCGGCGGCGGCGACCAGCGGCGCCTCGTTCGGCGAGACCCCCCACGCGGCGCATATCCCCGCGAAGCTCGCCACGCCCGCGACGTAAAGCGCCGGCTGGGCGACGTCGGTCCGGTTCAACTCCTCGGGCGGCCCCTCGAAGCAGAGCGTTGACAGCGGCTTGCCGAGCCGGTCGCCGAGCACCCCGTCGGCCCGCTCGAACACGGCGCTCGCCTCGGGGCTGGCTTCGAACCACGCCTTGCCCATCCCCACCGCCTGGGCGCCCTGCCCCGGGCACAGAATCACCATCGGATCAGCCATGGGCAGATCCTACGGCCCGGGCCTCGCCCTCGCGCCGGCGGGCCTTGGCGTCTCGCACGATCCGGCTCGAAGCAAAGAGCAGTCCCCATCCGATGCCGGCGGTCGAGCAGTAGACGAGCAGCACGACGATGGTGAGACCGTCGGCACCCGCCAAGGCCATGAGCGGAAGCGAGGCCAATCCGCCGATCGTGATGCCGCCCCAGATGGCTGAATCAATGGCCTGTACGACGGTGGGGCGTGTGTCGCTGAGCTTGCTTCTGAAGTATAGCGTGGGGGCGAACGCGAGTACCGGCGTCAGGACGCCCATCAAGATGCTGCCACCGATTGACCAGTGGTCCGCCGACAGCAGGAGCAGACCGAGGGAGATGTTCGGAAGTGACGCCATGAGGGCCACATTCAAATAGCGCCGCAGCGGCGGGCTCTCGGGCAGCATCGCGTGTGCGTCTGCGGTCTTGATTCCGCACTCAGGGCATCGCTCGTTTTCTGGTGTGCCCGAGAGGTCGTAGCCGCACGCGGCGCAACCGGACTCGCCGCCGGGCAGCGAGAACCGCACCCACAGCCATGCCGCTGTCGCCGGTCCGAGCGTCAGCCCGCCCCAGACCAGCAGCAGCATGATCAGCCCGAACGCGACCACAGCTCATTGTTGGCGGCGCATCCCTCCCTCCCCCGCTCCCGGCGGGGGAGGTGGCTCACGAGTCCTCGAGTGAGACGGAGGGGGTCTTCGAGGGGGTGCGGGGGAGACCTCCCCCGCCTCTGGGACTCCGACACGCGCCCGCGCATCGAGATAGCCGCCAGGAGGCGGCGATGGCGCCCGTCGGGAGCACCGACTTCCCAAAGCTGAAGTCGGTGGCACTCCGAATGCCGAACCACGAATGCCGATTGCCGCTCAGATCTGCCAGAGGCTCGAGCCCCACGTCAGTCCGGCGCCGAAGCCGAGGAACATGACGCGCTGCCCCTCGTGCACCTCGCCGTTGCGCAGGATCTCGTCGAACAGCAGCGGCACGCTCGCGGCCACCGTGTTCCCGTAGCGGTCGATGTTCATGTGCAGCTTCTCCTCGGGCAGCCCGAACCGGTCGCGCGCCGCCTGAAGGATCCGCTGGTTCGACTGGTGGCAGACGTAGTGGTCCACCTCGTCGGGCGACAGACCCGCCTTCTCCAGCGTCGACGCGATCAGCTTCGGGAACGTGCTGACCGCGAACTTGAACACGGCCGGCCCGTTCATCTGGATCGAGCCCAGCTTGCGCTCGTCGTGCTCATCGCCCTCGAAAAAGTCACACCCCACACGCGGGATGTACAGGTGCCTCGCCCGCCCGCCGTCGGAATGCATCGCCTGCGCGATCAGCCCCGTGCCCGTATCGTCGCTGGCGCGGAGCACCACCGACGCCGCCGCGTCTCCGAACAGGATCGCCGCCCCGCGCCCGAACGTCGAATAGTCGCAGAAGCGCGTGACGAGGTCGGCCCCGACGACGAGGACGGTGCGGTACCCCGCGTCGCGCATCAGCGCGTGGGCCGTGTTCAGCGCGAAGACGAACCCCGAGCACGCCGCGTTGAGGTCGTACGCCCCGGCGTTGCCGGTGCCGAGCTCGGCCGCCACCACGCACGAGACGCTCGGCGTCGGCATGTCCGCCGACATCGTCGCCACGATCACCAGCTCGACCTCCTCGGGCGCGACGCCTGCCTCGTCCAGGGCTTTGCCTGATGCCTCGACCGCGAAGCGCGAGGTCGTCTCGACCCCGCGCTCGTGCATCCGGCGCTCGTGGATCCCCGTCCGCTTGACGATCCACTCGCCCGAGGTGTCCATCATCGTTTCGAGGTCGGCGTTGGTCAGCCGCCTCTCGGGGAGAGACGAGCCACAGCCCGCGATCTGGATCCCGGACAAAGAACGGATTGGTTCACTCATGCGGGACCCCGGACGGCGTGCTCGCCCTCGACGATTCCCGAGACCTCGCTCAGCCGTTCGACGATCACCCTATTCACGCCCGAGGCGACGAACGCCTTGGCGTTGCGGATCGCTGCCTTGATCGTCCGCGCCTCGCTCGACCCGTGGGCGATCATGAACGCGCCGTTCACCCCGAGCAGCGGCGCCCCGCCGTGCTCGTGGTAGTCGTTCTTCGCGTAGATCTGCTTGACCACCGGCTCGAACTTCAGCGCCAGTTCGGGGTCGACCTCCATGATCTCGTGCGCGATCGCCTTGAACAGGCTCGACGCCAGACCCTCGGCCATCTTCAGCACCGTGTTGCCGACGAACCCGTCGGTGACGATCACGTCGGCCGCACCCTCGAAGAAGTCGCGACCCTCGACGTACCCGATGAAGTTGAGCCCCGGCGTCTGGCGGAGCATGTCGCGCGCCTCACGCACCAGGTCCGAGCCCTTGCCCTCCTCGGCCCCGATGTTCATCATCGCAACCCGCGGGTTGGCGATCCCCAGCGAGTGACGCGCGAACACGTCCGACATCACCCCGTACTGCCACAGGTGCGTCGCCTTCGGCTCGGGATTGGCCCCCGCGTCGCAGAGCACGACCGGCCCGTGGAACGCGGGGATCGTCACCGCGATCCCCGGGCGGTGCGCGCCGCGCAAGCGTCGCATGTGCATGATCGCCGCCGCGACACACGCCCCGGTGTTGCCCGCGCTGATCACCGCATCGACGGGGTTCTCGGCCTTGCCCGACCCGAGGCGAGCCAGGCGCACGATCGACGAGTTCGCCTTGGCCTTGACCGCCAGCGCCGGCTTCTCGTGCATCTCGATCTGGTCGGGGGCGTGCTCGACCGACAGGCGGGGGTCGCGGACCCCGCCCTCCTCCAGCAGCTCCTCGATCGTCCCGCGGTCGCCGACCAGCACCAGCCCGTCGTCGGGCTCCAGATCTGGCAACGCCTGCACGCACCCGCGCAGGATCGCGTCGGGGGCGTTGTCGCCGCCCATGACGTCGATCGCGACGCGCATGGGCGGTCAGTCCCTGCTGACGCCGATGCCCAGCTTCTTGACGGTGATCTTCAGACCCGGGCGGACGTAGCCGCTCTCCCGGCTCACCCGGTGGTGGGCCTTGGGCATCCCCGACAGCGGGCACTGGCCGAGCTGAATCGGCTTCAGCGCGTCGTGGGAGCGGCGGCGGCGGGTCCGACCCCGGCTCTGTCGCTGTGCGGGAACCATGAGCGATCCTTCCTTGCGGGGCCGAACGCCCCGATCGAGACGCTAACCGTAGACCCCCCCCCCCCCCCCCCCC
>Ga0210086_1000773_pt1 | contig 17567 bp, 12 predicted proteins | sample China_Galinas_PW_3_FD_184867 | JGI IMG/M metagenome (GOLD analysis project Ga0210086, IMG submission 184867) | Wetland microbial communities from San Francisco Bay, California, USA, that impact long-term carbon sequestration - China_Galinas_PWB_D2... | ecosystem: Environmental > Aquatic > Marine...
TGTGCCTGAGCTGCCACATCAAGTAAACCTACGCTGATCAACGCTGAGCTTTGAAGCCGCTCGGAGCTGTTTCGGGCGGCTTTTTTCTGTCCACTCCGACCCCCGTTACCGGACTCGCCCGCCAGATGTCCTCATGTGCCTGTGCGCGGCCCGGCCGGACGCCGATGTCCTGATACCATCCCGCACCGACACAGGGAGATCCAGATGAGTCGATACCGCCTCTCAACGGCCGCGATGGTGTTCTCGTCGATGGTCCTCGCCGCGAGCATCGGCGGGTGCGCCACGGGCGAGCGCGACCAGCACCCCGCGACAAACCAGACTTACGCGTTCTGGCCGCAGCCCCCCGCCGAGCCCCGCATCCAGTTCGTGCGCTCGTTCCGCACCAGCGAGGACCTCGCCCCGACCAAGCGAGGCGGGTTCGAGGCGCTCGTGTTCGGCGAGGAGACCGACAGCCAGGCCGCCATCGACAAGCCGTACGGCGTCGACATGCACGACGGCAAGATCTACGTCTGCGACATCCGCAAGCCCGCGCTGGACGTCCTCGATCTGGACAAGAAGCAGGTTCGCCTCGTCGGCGTGACCGGGCTCAACCGCGTCGGGCATCCGGTGGACGTCGCCGTCGCCGACGACGGGTGGATCTACGTCGCCGACAACGAACGCGACACCGTCGTCGTCTTCGACCCTCGTGAGCGCTACGCGCGCACCATCGGGCACACGGGGATGAAGCCGGTCAGCGTGGCGGTCTACGGCGACCGCCTGTACGTGTGCGACCTCGCCGCGCAGCACATCGAGATCTTCAACCGGGTCAACGGCGAGTCGATCGGCACGATCGGCAGCGTCGGCGACGAGGACGGGCAGTTCCGCGTGCCGCTCTGCGTCGACACCGACCCCGACGGGTACGTCTACGTCGTTGACCTGATGCGCTGCCGCGTGCAGAAGTTCACGCCAGACGGCGAGGTCATCGAAGCCTTCGGCGAGATGGGCGACTACGGCGGCTCGTTCGCCCGCCCCAAGCAGATCGCCGTGGATAGCGACAACATCCTCTATGTCGTGGACGCCTCGTTCCAGAACGTGCAGATGTTCAACGCCGACTTCAAGCTCCTCATGGAGTTCGGCGCCGCCGGGACTCACGAGGGGTCGATGAACCTCCCCGTCGGCATCTGCACCTCCGACGACGACCTCGACCTCGTGTCCGATTACATCCACCCGGGCTTCGAGCCGGAGCGCCTCATCGCGGTCACGAACCAGTTCGGACCGAACAAGGTGTCGCTCTACGCCCTCGGGCACCTGCGCGAGGGGTGGACGGTCGAGCAGCTCTCCCCCTCGGCCGCCCCGATCCCGCTCGGCGTCGGCGTCAACCCCAAGACGGCCAACATCCAGTCGGACGTCGGGGACGAAGAGCCCACCGAGGAGGGCGAGCCGCAGGAGCCCGGGCCTGAGCAGCAGCCCGAGAACTCGCCGGAGACACCGGGTGGCTGAACCCGACCCCAGCGCGGGGCGATCGGTCGGGCGCCGGGCGGCGTTGATCGCCGCCGTCCTGTCCGTCTGGGGCGGCTGCTCGGTCGAACGCAACTACGAACTGCTCAGCTTCTTTTTCGATGGCGTGCCCAACCCGAACGCCCTGCCGTTCACCTCTACCGCCGGCGGGGGCCCCGTCGAGATCCGGGCCAGCCCCACCTACACCGGGCACCCCCCGTATCTCGCCGAGGAGTGCTCGGCGTGCCACAAGTCCAAGTTCACGCAGAAGGCCGTCACCGCCGAGGTCTGCTCGGAGTGCCACGACGGCGTGCGCGACCAGTTCCCGTTCATGCACGGGCCCGTGATCGTCGGCGCGTGCCTGTGGTGCCACGTCCCGCACGAGTCGGCGTACTTGCACCTGCTCAAGGGCGAGCCGCGGACGGTCTGCGGGCAGTGCCACGAGTTGGCGACGCTCGCGACCGAGCGCGTCCCCGAGCACGCCGACGAGGAGCGTTCCTGCCTCGACTGCCACTCCGGGCACGGCAGCGACCGGCGTTACATGCTCGTGCGCGGACAGGCCGGGGCGCCCGGGGGATAGGCCGCGATGGACCGAACCGGCGCGCTCCATCCCGCTCTTCCGGCCGCCGCGGCGCTCGCGCTGTGCGCCGGCGCGGCCTGCGCCCAGCCCGCCGACGACGGCGGCCCCATCATCGTCGGCGAGTCCCGGGAGCGATTCAAGACCGTCGAGATCGAACGCTTTCGCGCGTTCCTCGACTTCTACTCCCGCTACCAGAAGGACCGGCTGACCGCGAACGGGCAGCCCACACGCACGGACATCGAGTGGCTCTTCCGCGAGTCGCTGGGGATCTCGACCCGCGCGTTCATCGGGCACCGCAACCTCATCGACCTCACCGCCGACGCCAGCCTCGGCTGGGAGGACACCATCATCGACAGCGACACCCTCGGCGTGTCGGAGGGGCACGAGTCCGCGATCGTCGATGGGTTCAACTTCAACGCGCTCGTGCTCGGCGAGAGCCAGGCGCCGGTCACGATCCACGGCTTCCGAGACCAGTCGCTGCTCAACCGCGAGTTCTACACGACGATCGACGTCCTGAACACCGAGATCGGGGCCTCGGTCCGCACACTGCTCGAGACCGCCCCCACGACCATCAGTTACGTGCACCGCGAGCGCGAGCAGTCCGACCGGATCGGGCAGGTGGACACCTCCAGCAAGCAGGACGTGTTCTCGCTGCTTTCGCAGTGGTCACCGTCCGAGAACCAGCGTCTCCGCCTCGACTACTCGCTCAGCTTTATCCAGGAGAAGCCCGCCCCGGGCGCGAACCTCTCGTACACCCGGCACGACGCGACGATCACGCACGAGCTCGATTTCGGGCCTGAGGAAAGGTATTCCCTGCGATCGACGGGGCGCGTGTACGACCAGCAGGGCGACTACCCGAACCGCATCCTCCGCCTGCACGAGCAGCTCATCGCCGAGCACACCGACAACCTCGAATCACGCACCGACCTGACCGTCGAGGAGCAGACGGTCAACGCGCGCGAGCAGCGCGTCGTCCGGGGATCGATCGTCCTCACCCACGAGCTGTACGACAGCCTCGTCACTTCGGTCCGGGGGGGCGGCTCGCACCTCGATGCCCCCGACGACGACTTCACCAGCGACGAGTACTTCTGCACGCTCGTCCTCGACTACACCAAGGAGGTCCCGTTCGGACGCTTCAGCGCCTCGGTCTCCGGCACGTTCGACCATCTCGACGACAGCGAACGCGGGCAGACGCTCACGATCCTCGACTCGCCCCAGACGTTCAACGACCCGCTCCCGGTCGTGCTGCTCCGGCGCAACATCGTCCCGGCGTCGATCCTCGTCACCGACGCTTCGGGGTTCACCACGTACGTCGACGGCTCGGACTACACGCTCCTCCCTCTGCCCAACCGTATCGAACTCGAACGGGTGCTCGGCGGGGGCATCGCCGACGGGCAGTCCGTGCTCGTGGACTACGACATCGGCCCGGAACCCGCGATCCTCACGACCACAGGCGTGTTCGCGAGCAACCTGAGGTACACCATCGAGGAGGGCACGCTCCAGGGGCTGAGCCTCTACGGCGAGTGGCGCGACGTCGTCCAGTCGATCCGGACGACCGACCCCGACGCTCTCCCGAACGAGCTCCAGAATCTCCGGACCGGCATCGACTACCGCCGCAAGCCGTTCTCGTTCGAGGCCGAGTACGAGCGCAACGCGAGCACCATCTCACCCTTCGAGGCGAACCGATTCCGCGCCGGCTTCAACCAGCCTCTCGGGCCGCGGTCGTACGTCAACATCTACGGGTCGTACGAGACGTTCGATTTCTGGGACGACGGGCAGCTCCTCAAACTCGGGCGTGTGACCGCGGAGCTGGCGCACGAACTCTCGTACGAGTGGCGCGTGCGTGGGCGTCTGGTCTACCGCGACGAGCAGGACAACCTTGGCAGCGATGTGATCGGGCTCGAGGAGGCGATCGAGATCAACTGGCATAAGCGCCAGACCACCATGTTCATCTCGTTCCGGAACTCTGATGCGGAGAGCGACATTGCCGACACGGTCTCACAAACCGTCTCATTCGGGCTTCGGCGCGCTTTCTAGCGCCGCGCTGGCCGCCTGCGTGCTGGGCGGGTGCTCGACGCCCCCCGGGGTGATCTTCGACCCCGCGAACGCGTCGCTGCGCTGGCCCCCGCCGCCGAACCCGCCGCACATCGCCTACGTGGGGCAACTCGCGACCGATCAGGACCTCAAGCCGGGGCGGTCGGCCACGACCCGGCTGGGCGACGCGCTGTTCGGGCGTGAGCCCCCCCGCGGGATGACCACGCCCCTCGCCGTCTGCACCGACGGCGCCGACCGCGTCTTCGTCGCCGACTCGGGCGACGCCGTCGTCCACGTGTTCGACCTGCGGACGCGCCGGTACGCGCGGTGGACGCCCCCCTCGGAGATCGCGTCGCTGACCCAGCCCGTCGGCGTGGCGTACGACCCGTCGATCGGGCTGGTCGTCTCCGATTCGGGTCAGGGCGCCCTCTTCCTGTTCGACGCCGACGGGCGCTTCCGCGGCACGATCGGCGACAACCAGCTCGGACGCCCCGTGGGGGTGGCGATCGACGCTCAACGCCGGCGCCTCTTCGTCGCCGATGCCGGGCTGCACCAGGTCTTCGTGTTCGCGTTCGACGGCGAGGAGATCACCCGCATCGGCGGGCGCGGCTCCGGACCCGGCGAGTTCAACTTCCCGACCAACGTCGCCCTCGACGCCGATGGCAGGCTCTACGTCAGCGATTCCCTGAACTTCCGCGTCCAGGTCTTCGGACCCGACCTGCACCACCAGCGGGTAATCGGACGCAAGGGCGACATGCCCGGGTACTTCGCCCAGCCCAAGGGACTGGCGTTCGACCCGGACGGGCACCTGTACGTCGTGGACGCCCATTTCGAGGCCGTCCAGGTCTTCGACCCCGCCGGGAGGCTGCTGATGAGCTTCGGGGGCGAGGGACGCGGGGCGGGCGAGTTCTGGCTGCCCGCCGGGATGTTCATCGAACCCAAGGGCCGCATCTGGATCGCCGATTCGTATAACCACAGAGTCCAGGTATTCGACTACCTTTCGGGCGAGGCCGAGTGATGAGAGCGACCGGATGGATCGTGTGTGCGATGCTGGCCCCGGCGGCGTCGGCGCAGGTGGAGAGCGTGGTCAACAGCCCGCACAACCTCTCGGCCTCGGGGCCGGGCGCCGTGCGTGCGTCCACCGAGGACCAGGTCTGCATCTTCTGCCACGCCCCGCACAACGCGACGCCCATCCGCCCGCTGTGGAACCGCACCACGCCGGTGGACGCCTACTCGATCTACACCAGCCGCGCCCTCGACGCCGAGCCCGGGCAGCCGACCGGCATGTCGAAGATGTGCCTGTCCTGCCACGACGGGACCATCGCCCTCGGCAACGTCGCGTCGCGCTCGACGCCGATCCAGATGTCGGGCGGGATCACCACGATCCCGTCCGGCCCCGGGCACCTCGGCACCGACCTGAGCGACGACCATCCGATCTCGTTCACCTACGACTCGGCGCTCGCGCTGTCCGATCCCAAGCTCAAGGACCCTTCGCTGCTCCCCGAGGAGGTCTCCCTCGACTCGAACTCCGAGCTGCAGTGCACCTCGTGCCACGATGCGCACAACAACATCTACGGGTCGTTCCTCGTGATGGACGATGCCGCCTCGCAGCTCTGCACGAGCTGCCACCAGATGGGCTCGACCACCATCACCGGGCACGAGACCTGCGCCGCCTGCCACCAGCCGCACTCGGCGCCCAGCGGCCCCTACCTGCTCCGCGAGGCGACGGTCGCCGGGACGTGCCTGACCTGCCACGACGGCACCCACGCCGGCGCCGCCGACATCGCCACCGATCTGTCCAACCCGTACCCCCATGAGACCTACAGCCCGACCGACCCGCCCGAGCCGCTCGAAGAGCACACCTCGTGCGTGGACTGCCACGAGCCGCACACCATGGACACCGGCACCGCCGCGGCACCGGGCGTTTCACCACGCCTCGGCGCGATCGACGGCGTGAACTCGTCCGGCTCGCCGGTGGGCACAGCCACCTACGGGTACGAGGTCTGCTTCAAGTGTCACGCCGACAGCAACACCCGCCAGCCCTGGATCTCACGCCTGGTCGTCGAGAACAACACACGCCGCGAGTTCGATCCCAGCGCGATCAGCTACCACCCGATCGAGGCGCCGGGCAAGAACCCCGACGTCCCGAGCCTCAAGTCCGGCTGGACCACCTCCAGCCTCGTCACCTGCGCCAACTGCCACGGCTCGACCACGGGGCCGGCGGGCGGCGGGACCGGCCCCTCCGGCGTCCACGGCTCCACCGCCGCACCCATCCTCGTCGCCACCTACAGCACCGACGACTACCTCTCCGAGGGGCCCGGCAGCTACGCCCTGTGCTACCTCTGCCACGACCGCAACAGCATCCTCAACAACGAGTCCTTCCCCGACCACGAGCGCCACATCCGCAGAACCTCGTGCTCGACCTGCCACGACGCGCACGGCATCAGCTCGCTCGGCTCGACCACCGGCAACACCCACCTGATCAACTTCGACACCAGCAGGGTCTTCCCAGACCAGAACGGGAGGCTCGAGTTCGTGGACAACGGCACCTTTGCCGGCACCTGCTACCTCGAGTGCCACAACAAGAGGCACGACGGCAAGAGCTACCCGTGAGTGTGACCGACGATGCGGCGCCCCCGGGCGTTCACCACGGCGCCTCTTCGCCCGGCTGGAGGATGCCGCCCGTCGCGTGCTCGCGGTCGTAGTACGCCGGGCGGTGGCACCCCGAGGCGCACGACCCGCCCGTCTCCGTCGGCGCGTAGTTCAGCGGCAGCTGCCACTTGCCGAACTGCACAGTCTCGGCCACGTGCTTGGGGTTGCGGCTCGCGTGCGTGGCGTGGCACGTGCGGCACGTCCGTCCCTGTTCGTCGCGGTGCACGTGCACGTAGTGCAGGTTCTTGTCCCCGTTGCGGAAGCGGGTGTCCACGCGCGTCTGCGGCGCGTCCGCGAGCTTGTCGTCGTGGCACTGGAAGCACAGGGCGTACTCCTTCGGGTCGTACGCCTCGTAGAAACGCTCCGTGTAGTTCGCCACCAACAGGAACGTGTGGTCCGAACCGTGCGGCTGATGGCACCCCTTGCACTGCCCCTGCGCCACCGGCCCGTGCAGCGACTCGCCCTTCGCCAGGATCTCCGCCACGCTGTCCACCGTGCTGCCGTCCGGACGCTCCACCGGCTTGTCGTGGCACGCCAGGCACGCGCCGATCGGATCGGCCTTCATCAGCGCCTCGTGGTCGCTCCCGTGTGGGTTGTGGCAGTTGGCGCACCCCTCGCCCTCCAACACCACCGAGTGCGGGTGCGTCGCGGTCTTCGCCAGCGTCGCCTGTTTCTCATGGCACGAAGCGCACAACTCGCCGGGCGGGAGAATCAGGTGGGCCGGCACGTCCGACGAGTGCGCCTTGTGGCAGCTCAGGCAACCATCCTCGACCGGCTCGTGCGGGTGCAGCACCGTCTTGAGCGACTCACGCATGTCCTCGTGACACCACAGGCACAGATCTCGCCCCTCGGCGGGTAGCAGGTACTTGTGCGAGCCGGCGTGCGCCCCGTGGCAGGCGAGGCACTCCCCCGCCGCCGCCGGACCGTGCACGTACTTGCCGCTCAGCACGTCCACGTGGCACTGCGCGCACAGGTCGCTCAGCACCGGCGTCTTGAGGAACGGCTTCGACGCCCCGCCGTGCGGGTTGTGGCACCCGGTGCAGTCGCCGTCCTGGAACGGCTTGTGGAGCACGGGCTGGTCGGTGGTGTCGGCGCCGATGTGGCAGAACGCGCACATGTCCGAGCCCTGACGCTGGAGCACGAACGTGTGCTGCGCCGGGTCGTCGTACTCGTGGCAGGCGTCGCAGGCGCCGATCGCCGCCGGACCGTGCATCACCTGGTGATCGGTGATGGGCGCGTGGCACCCGCCGGTGGTACAGTCGGAGACCCGCGTCGTGGGCGGGGTGTCCGGGCCGCCCTGGGCCGACGCCGCCACCACCACGCTCAGAACCACGCTCCACATCGGCGTTACTCCGTCTCGTTCTCCGCTTCATCGAGCTTCTTGAGCGCCCGCTCCAGCAGACCCTGCGTGTATTCCGGGTTGTGGACCCCCCAGCTCCCGTCGACCTTGACCAGGTTCATGAGCCCCTCGGCCTCGGAGACCAGCCGCTCGCCCTTCGCGTTCAGCGTCCCGGCGCGCCTCTCCGCCACAGCCGCCTCGGCCCGGGCGTACAGGTCCTTCGTGGCGGTCTGCCAGAGCGGGACCATCTGCTCGCCAAGTCCGGGCTTGTGGCACCGGTCGCACGATTTGATCGACGCCTCGGCGACCTCGGCCCCGCTCAGCGGGTTCGCCTCCAGCACGTGCCGCTCGGTGTGGCACCCCGTGCAACCCACGTGCGCCAGGAACATCGGGCTGATCGCCTGCTCCTCGCCTCCGGCGTCCGACTCGACCAGGTACGCCCGCTGCTGCACCGCGTGCTGGTTGATGTGACACGCCTTGCAGTCGAACTGCTCCAGCGACATCGTCTCCGCCGCCGGCCCGTGCCGGATCATCCCGTGGCAGTTGAAGCACTCGATCTTGTGCGCGCCCAGCGCGTGGACGCGGTGCATCTCGGTCGCGCTCATCGAGTGATCGACGCCGAACGTGTGGCACTCCAGGCAGCGCCCGTCCTCGATGGGCTGCGGTGTCTGGGTCGCGCTCGCGTGGCACGACTCGCACGCCGCCCCGTGCGACAGGAACTCGTTGTGGTCCACCTTGAGTCCGTTGTACTCCAGCACCTCGGTCGGCGCGTCGTGACACGTGATGCACGCGCTCGGCGGGCGCTTCTCGCCGTCCTTCTCGAGCAACGGATCGCCCGGCTTGATCCCCTCTCTCACGCGGAACCGGATCAGCGATGTCGTCGGGTGGACCTCGTCCTGCACCTGCTCGACGAGGTGGCAGTTGACGCAGACGCTCGTGTTGACCTGGAAGTGCTGGTCGCCGCGGACGTGCGAGTGGCACGTCCCGCACGAGATCTCCACGCCCAGGTGGTGCTTCCCGATGTGCCTGTCGTGCCGGAACTTGAAGCGCCCGTTGTTGATGATCTTGCTCGTGAGTGCCTCGACGCTGTGGCAACCCGACCGCGTGCAGCTCAGCAGGCTCACCGACGCCGACGGCTTGAACGACGTCCGGTGCAGCACATCATCAACAACCTGCCCCAGCCCGTTGAGCTTCGCCGCCACCAGCCCCGTCGCGCCCGGCTCGATGTGGCACTTCACGCAGCTCACGTCGGCGTGCGGGCCGAGCTTCCAACTCGCGTAGTACGGCTCCATGATGTGGCAGCTCGAGCAGAACGCCGGCTGGCTGGTGATCTCCACGCTCACACCACTGCCCACGACGAACACCGCGAACAGCACTGTGCCCCACCGGCGCCACCGCTTGCCCCAGTACCAGTGCCACACTCTTCCCATGACGATCCGCAACTCCCCTCTACTCCAGCCCGGGGCGCCGGCCGGTCCGCCCGGCCCGGTCGCACTTGTGACGAGGAGGGTATGCCCAACCGACTCCCTCCTCCGCTTCGTTCGGGAAACCGTCTGAATCGCCCTATCCGATCGGCACGACCGGCAGCGCCTTCCTGAGAATGAGACTCCGAGCCGCCGATCCTTCCCACGCTTGGGATAGACTCCCTCAAATGCCGATATCCCCCGGATGCCCCGGAACGGGGCACGCCGGGTCAGGCAGGACACACGCCCGGGGCACCAAGGAGGCACGACATGAGGCGGGTTCTTCCCATCTTCGTTCTGATCGCCGCATCGGCGGGGCTCGCGCTGGGCGTGCAGCCCCAGTCCGCGCAACCGACCAGCCCGGACCAGGCCCAGATGCCTCCGGGGCACCCGGCAGTACCGCCGGTCAATCCCGACGAGCCCCAGATGCCGCCCGGGCACCCGGCGGTGCAACCGGCCCAGCCGGACGACGAGTACACGATGCCGCCCCCCGCCGACCCCGCCGACGTCGCCTCGATCGACGCGATCGTGGGCGCGTACTACGACTCGATCTCGGGCCCGAAGGGGCAGGTCCGCGACTGGGACCGCTTCCGTTCGCTGTTCGCGCCGCCGGCGCGGATGGTCGCCTCGCGTCCTAACAACCACGGCGGGGCGGGGCTGTGGCCGCTCACCCCCGAGGATTTCATCACTTTCAACAGCAAGTACTTCGAGGGCGGGGGGTACTTCGAGAGCGAGGTCGCCCGTCGCATCGAGCAGTTCGGCAACATCGCCCACGTGTGGAGCACCTACGAGTCGCGCCAGTTCGCCGAGCAGCTCGAGCCGTACTCGCGCGGCATCTACAGCATCCAGCTGCTCAAGGACGGCGACCGCTGGTGGATCGTGACCATGTACTGGGATTACGAGCGCGAGGACGCCCCGATCCCTGAGAAGTACCTGGAGACCCCTTGAGAGCGGGGCCCCGGGGCGGCGGGAAGCCGTGAGCAAGTCCATCCTCCTGGTCGAAGACGAGACGCTGCTCCGCGAATCGCTCGCGGAGTTGCTCGCCGACGAGGGATACGAGGTGGTCCAGGCCCCCAACGGACGCGAGGGGCGCGACCTGACGCTCGAGCGTCCGTTCGACCTCGTGCTGACCGACATCCGCATGCCCGAGATGGACGGGATGGAGCTTCTCGCGCACGTCCAGCAGATCGCGCCGCAGACGCCGGTCGTCATGCTCACCGCGTTCGGCACTGTGGACAGCGCCGTCGCCGCCATGCGGGCCGGCGCCGTGGACTACCTGCTCAAGCCGGTGCAGTTCGAGGACGTGCTCGCCCGGGTCGGGCGGGCGCTCGAGTTCGGCGAGATGCGCCGCAACCGCTCGGTCCAGGGCGAGCAGCTCGCCGCCACCAGCTCATTCCACAACCTCATCGGGCAGACGCCCGAGATGCAGGGGCTGTTCGAGACTGTCCGGCGTCTCTCCGGCGTGCGATCCAGCGTGCTCATCAACGGCGAGAGCGGCACCGGCAAGGAGCTCTTCGCCCGCGCCATCCACTTCAACGGGCTCACACGCGACAAGCCGTTCGTCGCCGTCAACTGCGGCGCCATCCCCGAGAACCTCATCGAGTCCGAGCTGTTCGGGCACCGGCGCGGCGCCTTCACCGGCGCGGTCAAGGACCGCATCGGGTACTTCGAGGCGGCCAACGGCGGGACGCTCTTCCTCGACGAGATCTCCACCCTCCCGCTGGCCGTGCAGAGCTCGCTGCTCCGCGTGCTCGAGGAGCGGGTGGTCGTGCCGATCGGCGACACCCGCCCCCGCCCGGTGGACGTGCGCATCATCGCCGCGACCAACCAGGACCTTCGTGCGCTGAGCCGCCAGAGTCTGTTCCGCGAGGACCTGCTCTACCGCCTCGACGTGGTGCGGCTCGAGCTGCCGCCGCTGCGCCGACGCCGCCAGGACATCCCGCTGCTCGTGCACCACTTCATCGAGCGGTACGCCGAGGAGATGGGGCGCACCGTGCTCGGCGTCACGAACGCCGCCATGCGCGCCATGCTCAACCACGAGTGGAACGGCAACGTCCGCGAGCTCGAGAACGTGATCGAGCGAGCGGTGATCTTCACCGACGGGCGGGAGATCGACCTGCCCGACCTTCCGTTCGCCGTCGAGCCGGGTCAGGGCGACGACGGCGAGAACCTCAAGGAGGCGCTGAGCCAGTACGAGCGTCAGCACATCGTCCAGGCGTTGCGCCGGCACGGGTACGACAAGGCCGAGACGGCGAGCTGCCTCGGCATCGGTGTCTCGAGCCTCTACCGCAAGCTCGAAGAGCTCGGGATCCCCAAGGACCTCGAACAGCAGGACGCCGACCGCGACGCCACGTGAACGACGCGGTCGGCGAGGGCAGCACATGCTCCGACGCAAACTGCTCACAAGACTCGGCGTGCTCGTCACCGGCTTCATCATCGGGGCCGTCGTCGCCATCTTTCTGCTCCAGGGCGTCCTGCGCGGGCTCGACGACACGGGCTCGCAGATCACGTCGGTCACCGAACGGGTCGAGCAACTCGCCGCTGCGGCCGACGCTCTGGAGACGGGGCTGCGTCTGCCCTCAGGGAACACCCGCGACCTCACCATCGCCCGCGCCCAGCAGGAGGCCCGCGCCGCCCACGCCGCCCTCGGCGAGCTCCCCGTCGTCCACAAAGGCGAGCCCGCGGAGCTCTACAGCCAGACAGGGCTGCTCATCGAGGCCGTGGCCGCCCACAGGACCTTCCAGGGCGACACCACGGCCGCACAGGAACGCTTCACCAGCGAGCTCGGCGCCGAGATCTCACGCCTGCGCAGCGCCGCCCAGAACGCGATGCGCCAACGCCAGCTCGACCTGAGCCGCAACCTGCGCACGCTCATCATCGGGCTCGCCCTGGCCGCCCTGGTCTGGCTCAACGTCACCGTCGTCGTGCTCCTCCGCACCGGCGCGATGATCCTCGAACCCGTTGACGCGCTTGTCGAGGGCAGTGCGCTGCTCGCCAGAGAACAGTTCGACCACCGGGTCGAGGTCACCGGCGGCGGCGAGTTCGGGCAGCTCGCCCACGCCTACAACGCGCTGGCCGAGCAGCTCCAGGCCAACGAGGCCCGCAAGATGGAGACGCTCCGCCAGCTCGGCGTCACGCTCAACCACGAGCTCAACAACGTCATCAACGTCATCGAACTCCAGCTCTCCTTCCTCGACCGACGCGCCGGCGGCGACCAGGCCCTGGCCGACCGCCTGAACCAGATCCGCGAGAACCTCGCACGCATCGCCAGGACCGTTGCTTCGCTCAAGGACCTGCGGCGCGTCGTCGTCACCGACTACATCGCCGGCATGAAGATGGTGGACCTGCCGCGCAGCACCGAGGCCGATGAGCCCGACTCCGCCGCTCCCGCCCCCCCACCGACGGGGCCCGAGTCACCATGACCACACCCCCGCCCCCATCGCAGCTTCCCCTGCTGCACCGCGAGTTGCGGTGGGTGATGAGCCTGCGCTGGCTCGCGGGCGCGGCCATCCTGCTCGCCGACGGACTCCAGCACCTCGCCGGGCCCGTCTACGACCGATCACTCGGCATCGCCGGTGTCGGCGTCGGTGTTCTTGCCTGCAACGCCGTGTTCACCGCCATCGACCGCGCAATCCCACACGCCTCGCACCGACGCGTGCTCGCCCTGACCTGGTCGCAGATCATCGTCGATCTGCTCGCGCTGACCGTGCTCGTGCTGCTCACCGGCGCGCTGCGCAGCCCCCTGCTCGGGCTCTACGTGCTCCACATGATCTTCACCGGGCTGCTGCTCACCAGGGTCCAGGCCTACACCTCCGCGCTCGCCGCCGCCGTCTTCCTCGGCTTGGGGCTCACGCTGACCAACAGCTGGCCCGCCGACAGCGCCGGGGGGTTGATCATCCTGGGGTGGGCGGCGGTCCTGCTCGGGGCCGTCTTCCTGACCGACCACGTCACGCGCGGGCTGTTCGGGCTCGAGCAGGAGCGCCTCGACCAACAGGAACGCATCCGCTCGATGCAGGACCGCCTGGCCACGCAGGAACGCGCCATGTTCCAGCAGGAGAAGCTGGTCGCGATCGGTCAGCTCGCCGCCGGCGTCGCGCACGAGGTCTCCAACCCGCTGGCGAGCATGGACGGGCTGCTCCAGCTCATGGAGCGGCATCCCGAACGCCAGCGCCCGGAGGCGATCGCCCAGCTCCGTGAACAGGTCGAACGCATCGGTCGCACCGTCCGGCAGCTCACGGTGCTCAGCCACCCGGACCTCGGCGAGCCCGAACTCACCACCCTGCCCACACTCATCGACCAGACCTTCCAGATCCTCGCCTACGACCACCGGCTGCGCCGGGTGCGCCTCGAACGCGAAGTGCCCGACGATCCCTGCTCGATTCACGTCGTCCCGCGCGCCATCCAGCAAGCGCTCATGAACCTCGTGCTCAACGCCCTCGACGCGATGGAGGACACCCCCGAGCCCGCGCTCACCATCCGCACCCGACGCGACGCCGACTGGTGCGTCATCGACGTGATCGACAACGGGCACGGCGTCGCCGAGCCCGACCGCGAACGTATCCTCGAACCGTTCGTCACCAGCAAGCCGGTCGGCAAGGGCACCGGGCTCGGGCTGCCCATCAGCGCCGACCTCGTCCGCGCACAGGGCGGTCGGCTCTCGTTCGAGAGCTCGCCCGGCGAGGGCTCCACCTTCTCGATCAGCGTCCCGTGCCGCTCCTGCGCCGCCGACGCCGAACCGCCCGACACGACCGGGGATTCGCCGTGAAACGCAGGCACGCCTGGCACGACTCGACGTTCGGCCGGGCGATGCTCTTCCTCGGCTCGTTGCGGTTCGCGATCCCGATCATGGTCCTCGTCGCCGTCGCCCTGGGGCTCGCCACCTCCCTCGACTCGGCGTACGGCGCACGGGCCGCGGCACACTGGGTCTACGCCTCGGGCTGGTTCATCGCCCTGATGGCGCTGGTCTGTCTCACCCTGATCTGCTCGGTGGTCACGCGCTACCCGTGGCGGCGCCGTCACGTCGGCTTCATCACCGTCCACGCCGGGCTGATCGTCCTGATCGTTGGCGGGTTCGTCTCGCTCTTCGGGCGCATCGAGGGGCAGCTCCGCCTCGCCGAGGGCATGTCCGCCGACCACTTCGAGGTCAACACGTTCAGGCTCGAGCTGCACGACGCAAACGGCGAGCTCCTGGACAGCGTCCCGGACGATGAGCACCTCCACGGGCACGTCCGCCTCGGCGGGCTCGACCTCGACATCGTCGGGCACTGGGCGAACACCGCCGAGGAGAGGTTCGTCGCCGACGACGGCCCCGAGCCGCTCCGCGCCTTCGAGGTCGCGACCGATCCGGACGCCACCAAAGGCGTCTGGATCGCCGAGTCTGGCAAGACCGGCGGCCCGACGTCGCTCGACGGGATGAGCGTCCGCGTGCTCGCCGCCGGCGAAGACTGGTCCCCGCCGCCCGACGCGACCGGCTACGTCTTCGTCCACGGCGACGAGCGCCTCCCGCTCCCCGGCGAAGGAGTAGAGGTCTTCGAGGGATGGAGCGTCTCCGGCGTCCGGCGCTTCCGTTCGGCGCAGGTGGACGCCGACGGGAAGCTCAGCGAGAACGAGGGCGGTGAGCCCAACCCAGCGATCGAAGTGCTGATCACCAACGGCGCCGGCTCGGTCGAACGGCACATCGTCTTCGACCGCTTCCCCAACATGGTCCTCGGACGCCTGCTCGACGGCGACACCGTCTCCGGCGCACAACTCCACGCCGCCGGGCCGGGGGTCGAGTCGCTCGTGCTCTTCGGCGACCCGCCCGCCGTCAGCGCCGCCTACACCGGCGCCGACGGCTCGGTCGAGCGCTTCGGGTGCGACGGCACGCTGCCGTGGACCTTCCACCCCACCGGGCACAGCTTCACGGTTCTGAACCAGGTGACGCGGGCTCGCCCGACGACGCGCCTCGTCGAGGCGCCGCCCGCCGCCGCCAGGCGCCCCGCCGTGCTCGTGAGCATCGACGGCGCAGACCCCGTCCCGATCCTCTGGAAAGCGCCCACGCCCGTGCCCGGTGCCGACACGACGCTGCTGTTCGGACCCAGACGCGTCGCCCTCCCCTTCACCATCCGCCTCGACGACTTCCGCAAGACCGACTACCCCGGCACGACAACCGCGATGAGCTACGAGTCGGCCGTCACCGTCGCCGCACCCGATGGGCGCGCCACGCAGCACACCATTTCCATGAACAGCCCCCTCGCCGACGCCGGCTGGAAGCTCTACCAGTCCGGGTTCCAGGGCGACAGCATCACCGTGTTCAGCGTGATGCGCGACCCCGGGCTGCCGGTGGTCTACACCGGGTGCGTGATCCTCTGCGTCGGCATCGGCGTGACCTTCTACTCCCGAAGCCTCAGCATCGGGCACCCCGGCATCGGGCGAGACCCCGCGGACGAGGAGGCGGCACCGTGAGACGCTCGCTGCTCGCGCTGTGTCTGATCGTGCTCGCCGCCCCGGCACACGCCGATCGCGCACCGTGGATGAACGAGGTCGAGGCGATCCCGGTGCAGGACGCCGGGCGCGTCATGCCGCTCGGCTCCTACGCCCGCAACCTCGCCGTCCAGCTCACCGGGCGTGCACGCTGGTCGGGCGATCGCGGGCCCGAAGACTACCGCGACCGCGAGCCGGTCCAGCTCCTCTGCGACCTGCTCTTCACCCCCGAGCGGTTCCTCGACCGCCCGATCATCGGGATCGAGAACCGCCCGTTCAAACGCAGGCTCGGGCTCGACCCACGGCAGCGTTTCTTCACCCCGACCGAGCTCGCCTCGAACCGGGCCCTCTCGGCGCTGCTCGACGAGTTCTCGGCACGACGCAATCTCGACCCAACAGCTGCGCCGCTCCCCGACCAGGCCCGCGCCCTCGACATCAGCTCGGCCCTCGACCGCATCGCGGCGTTCAATGCCCACGCGCCGCTCCCCATCGTCGCCTCCGGGCGCGCCGGGATCTTCCTTCGCGCGGGGCCCGACGCCGGTCCGCCCGGCACCGAATCGGTCCAACGCGCCCTCGCCGGGTTCGCCAACGCCTACACGGCCGGCGCGCCCCTCGACGCCCCCGCCCGGGCCCTCGCCCGGGCCGTGCGCACGACCAGCTCGCTCGACGCGCGCGACGCCCGCGCCGTCCGGCTCGAGCTGTTCTACAACCACCACGCCCCGTGGCGCATGACCGCGGCGGCCTACATCCTCGCCATCATCGCCTTCGGGCTCAGCCGCCTCACCCTCCGCAAACCACTGATCGTTCTCGCCGTCGTCTTCGGCGTTTGGGGCGTCGCCGAGCACATCCTCGGCATCGGGCTGCGCACCGGCATCCTCGGGCGCGCGCCGGTCAGCAACACCTACGAGAGCCTGCTCTGGATGGGGCTCGTCGCGATCGCGCTCGGGCTGGTCGCCCAGGCGTTCAACCGCCGGGCGTACTACCTCTTCGCCGGCCTTTGCGCCGCGCTGATCTCCGTCCTCTTCGCCGGGCTGGTCCCGCTCGAGGACCAGACCAACGCGCTCCCTGCCGTCCTCCGCAGCAATTTCTGGCTCACCGTCCACGTGCTGACGATCGTGGCGAGCTACGGCGTGCTCGCCGTCGCCTCCGTCCTCGGGCACATCTACCTCACCCGGTTCGCCCTGCTGGGACGCCCCGCCCCCGCCGATCCGGGCGGCTCGCACCCGCTGGTCGTGCAGACCTACCGCACCATCCAGGTCGGGCTGATCCTGCTGACCGTGGGGACGATCCTCGGCGGTGTGTGGGCGGCCGACTCGTGGGGACGCTTCTGGGGCTGGGACCCCAAAGAGACCTGGGCCCTGATCAGCATCATCGTCTACTTCGCCGTCCTCCACGCCCGCTACGTCCGCTGGCTCGGCGACTTCGGGCTCGCCGCCGCCGCCATCCTCGCCTTCTCCGCCATCGTCTGGACCTTCTATGGGGTGAACTACCTGATGGCGACGGGGCTGCACAGCTACGGGTTCGGGTCCGGCGGGTGGCTCTGGGTCGCGCTGTGGGGGGG
>Ga0210086_1000774_pt1 | contig 17564 bp, 24 predicted proteins | sample China_Galinas_PW_3_FD_184867 | JGI IMG/M metagenome (GOLD analysis project Ga0210086, IMG submission 184867) | Wetland microbial communities from San Francisco Bay, California, USA, that impact long-term carbon sequestration - China_Galinas_PWB_D2... | ecosystem: Environmental > Aquatic > Marine...
TTTTGCCTCAAACCTAAAAAAAATCATCTTGCTGCACTTTTTTACATTTCCCCCTTGACTTTGTACCTAAATTTGGGTACAGTTATTACAACAGGGAAGGCCATGAGGGCCGCCCGCTAAGCCTAAAGGAGGCGAGCAATGAAAGGATCTGAAAAGCAAAGCAAGTGGGCCAACGACATCCAGGCGAAAATGGCGAAAGAAGCCGAGAACTACCTCGGCAAAGTCGCCGCCTACGATGTCATCATCAACAAAATCCTCTCCATCGACCACGCAGAATTCTGGATCGACTACCGCGACTACAGCCTGCAGTACATCCTCCAGTCCCTCCCCACCGGCATCAGAGTTAAGGGCCTCGGATTCAGAAACACCCTCAAGGCCGACCCCAAAACCCTCGAACTCACCGAAACTTGGGAAGAGATCGTCCCCGACGGTAAAGGCGGCCACAAGGTCACCAAAACCAAAATTTGGTAAGTTCCCATCCGCCCCGGCTCCGGCCGGGGCTAACCTCACAAGGAGACCACCATGAAAGACGCCATGTACACCCTTGGCATGCTCTGCCGCGCCATCTGGCCAGACCTCATCGAAAAACCACCGCTGAGCTATTTTGACAAACTTGCCCAGCCTGCCACTTTGCTGGCGCTCATGCTTAAGCATCCGGCCAACAGCAAAGACAAAGAGCAACTTGTGGGCGACCTCGTTGATAGACTCCCTGCAAATTTCCACGATCCGAAAGGCGGGGTGAAGGCCGAAGATCAAAGCGCCTTCTGGCTTGGCTACTACCACCTTCCCACAGCGACTGACGCAGCTAAAAACTGCGGGCCTGCCGAACTGGAAATGGTTGGCAACGCTCTCTTCGGCGACCGGTGGCAAACCGACATGAGCCGCGAACTCGGCTTGTCCGACGCTCGCAGGGTCCGCCAGTGGATGGCCGCGGAAAGGCCGATCCCCGTCGGGGTCTGGGCAGATATCAATCAAATGTTGCGTCAACGCCAACTCTCCATTGATCGGCTCATCCAAAAAATTAATGGTTGATCTTCCGGCCCCCTTTCGGGGGCTTATTTCCTCGCTGAGTTTGTCACCGACCGTGTCCTCGTCAGACAACCGCTCGAGTTGCATAAAAAGATGGTCGTTCAGGTCGGCGAGTTTATTTTTGGTTTTACTGGCCATGATTTTCATCCTCCTCGTCGCCGAGATCGAGAGCGCGGCTGTAGTTGTCAAAAGCTTTGCGGTTAATCCCGAGCGCAAACGATATCAATTCAGCGGACCGCTGCGGGTCACCACCAACTAACTTGATAATCCGGCCGGCCGAGGATCTGGCGACGGCATCGAAAAAATTTTTCAGGTGGGTGGCCCGCTCTGAAAATTCGATTTCAACCCGGCTGCGGGGAATTAGCTCGCCGAGCTCTTTTCGTAGCTTGAGCTCGCGCATTTCGGCATCGGCATTCTTCTGGCGGATCTCGGCGGCCTGTTTCTGCTCGGCCATATTGCGGACGGCGCCGGACCCATCCCTTTTCTGTAGGTGTTCCCGGGCATAACGGTCGACTTCTGCCTGGGCAAATGTACCGTCAGGCCGGGCGCTAATTTTCCCCTCTCGTTTCCAGTGGTCGTAGGCGCTACTTTTGCCTATTTTGTATCCCTCGCCCCCGAGATATTCGATGACATCAAGGATGCTGTCAAAAATTTTCCCGGCTGATTGAGGTTCGGAAGCCGAGGCCAGATATTGTTCGAGGGTTTTTTGTGCCCGCTTCATTTCCTTGATGTTCCGCGCCGTCGGTTTGACAGTGGCTGATTGCCGAGCGTTGTCGACCTGGTCGCGGAGCTGCTGTTCTTTGTCGGTGGTGGAGGATTCGGTCATTATTTTAGTTTTTCCGTGCCCTCATTGCCTGTATCATTTCCAGCCGCTCGTCCCATGGACCATGATCAGCGGGAAAAATTAGTAGCGGATGCAGGTTATCTTGATATTTTAAAAATACTTCGTCCCCCTCTAGGGCCTTGAGCGCCTGAAGTAGTTGGCGGGAGGGAATAGAAATCACCAGACTATCATCACCATCGCAGGGGATAACTGCCTCGGCTGTGCCCAGATCCCCCAGGGCAGAGACTGTGAGGTGGCCGGCGGCATGAATCTGCATGTTGACTGTTTTTCCACCGTCGTCGCTGATCACCCCGCAAGCGGAAAGGGCCTCGATCAGGCGCTTACGATCGACGGTGGTCAGGTGTGGATAGTCGGTCGCGATGACCCGCCGGAAATCAGTATAATCGCCGTCAAAAATGGCCGAATAAATACTAGACCCGGGGCTCACAAAATGAGCGAGCCTGTCATTTTCGACCGACATTTCAATATTCCCAACCACTCCGGCGAGGAGTTTGCAGGTTTTTAATGGCAGAGTAATTGATTTTTCCAGCTGGTAAACTCCATCCAGTGCCATCCCAACCAGGGAGAGTCGATGCCCGTCAATAGCGACGGCGGTCAATCGGTCATTTTCTCGGCAAAAATGTATCCCCCCATATCGCGTCGCCCTGTGCCCGGTCTGGTCGGCTGCGTGGCTACAGGCGTTGATCATTTTTGGCAGGAGTCCAGGGCTGAAGAGGAGCGACTCTTTCAGCCCGGACGCTGGAACTGTAGGGAATTCGTCGGCCGGGAGACAAGAAAATGAATATCGGATACCGTCTCCCTCGATTGTCATCGTCATATTCTCTATCCCGAGTTCGACGGTGTCGACCGGAATGGAATCCAGGGCATCCTTGATCTTCTTCGCCGGCACGCAGGCCTCGCCGCCGGCGGCCGGGACCTCCGCGCCACACTCCGCCGTGGCGAAAAGCTCCAGATCTGTGGCCGTCACCCCGACCGCTCCGCGCAAATAGACGACGATCAGCACGTGCGACAGCACCGGAAGGGTGCTGCGCCGGTCGACCGCGCCGCTGACCCGGTTAATCGCCGATAGTAATTCTTGTCGCTGGACCGAAAACTTCATACTTCCTCCACTCTCGTTAATAACCCCTATCCCTGCCCCTTCGCCGGGCCCCCTTTTTATCCTTCTTTATCGGGAAAACTCTCCAAAAGAGAGTCGCAAGGCGGATGCCGAAGGCGGATCCGCTCGAGCATATCGCGCACACAGGCCGAGCTTTTGCCGATCGCCGCGGCGATCTGGGCCGGGGTGCGTTCGGCGGCGGCCAGCAGCATGCACTGGACGTATTCTTCCGGCTGCCAGCTGGTTTCGTGAATCGGCGTGCCGGCGGTCGGCCGGAAGGTATGCCCGCAGCCGGCGCAAAAAACTTTCCGCAAATCGTGCCAGGCTGCCAGGGCGCGGGCGCCGGTGATGGCCGCCTGGCAGACCGGGCAGACCGGGCCGGCCGGAAGATATGCCCGCTGCATCCATGACCAAGCCGCCGGCCTCACCACTGCGGCGAGTAATTGTTCAAGCGTGACCATCGCTGTAACTCACTGGATTCTTAATAGGTTCCAGTCTTCCGGAACTCAAAAAAATTGCATCGCACGCGTTTTCTGCGCGCTCGCTCGCCCGCAGGCGGTACCCCCGCCGGAAGGACCCGAGCGCCATCACAGGTACCCGTCCTTGGTCAGCCGGTACTCCAGCTCGTGCGCGAATATCCGCTCGAGGTCGGCCATCAGCTGGTCGGTGAATCTATCGTAGATCGCAGAATCGCTGAACATGCTGGCCGGTGAGATCACGGCCTTGATCGCCACTGGGTAGCGGCTCTTGCCCGTGCGTTTCATCACCATCACGTGGCCGCTGCCGGCGGCTTGCATGAACGCGCCTGGCAGCTGGGTGCGGCGGCCCTTGATCACCTCGACCTGCACGCCCTGGAACCTGGAGGCCCGCTTGTTCACCCGGCCCATGGTCCTGGTGATGACCCGGTTGCCTGCATACTGCCTGGCGCCGAAGTAGGACAGCGAAATGGACTGGCCCTTGATAATCAATTCAAAGGTTTCGTAGCCGTGACCCCGTTCTCCGGCCCTGACGCGTAGCCGCTTGTCCAGGTCCTTTTTCTTAATGTTCCACTTCTTGCGGATCTCGTTACTCACCTCCGTTCTTGCCCGCTGCCGCACCTTGCCCATGGTCGAGTAAATCGCCTTCTTGACCAGGCCGGCCGTTTCATCACAGGCGGCATCGAGGGCGTCCTTAAAAACGTCGACATCAAAATAAATCAGCTCGTTTCCTCGACTCATCGCCTATCTCCTTCTGTCCGGGATGTCCGGGCTTGTCCGGGGTAAAAACCCCCTGCCCGGACAGGATTTCTTAAATAATTTCGAGGGTTTTTCCTCTATTGTCCGGGATGTCCGGGATAATTTAAACTCCCAAGGATATTTTTCCTTTTTTGTTTCGATGTTTTATTGCTTACCTGCGTGTGTGCGTACGTGAGGCAATAGAAAATACCCCGGACATCCCGGACAGATTCCCGCAAAGCCGCTGCAGCTCTATGTCTCCGGTGTCCGGGCAGCCTCATTTTTGCCCGGACAAGCCCGGACACCCCGGACAGAACAAAGGGAAATTGCGTCATGGATGTGCCCGCGAGCCTCAAAATCTTTGTCCCGGCTTTCGATCCAGCGCAATGTGGTGCAGACCTCGGAAATGATTCTGTCTTTCTGCCGGAGCTCACAGGCAAGCATCTCGGCGGCTTCTGCTGGGTGTTCTTTGATAATTTTGGCGTATTTATCCACCGGTTTTCCCCTTTGGATTGATCCGGCACGGCGCTTGCGAGATACATCATGATACGGTCTCCGGTATGGTGGGGGGCGGGGGCGGGGCGGGGGCGGGGCTGTCGGCCTCGAGTTTTTCGTCGACGAGCCGGAAACCCACATAGGCATTCTTGCGCGCCCCTGGCGCGTAATCATCACAGATCTTGCCATCCCTTACGGGGATAGCAAGATCGCTCAGCAAACGCAGAAACTCCTTGCGGAAGAACGGCTCCCCGAAGGGCTGCAGCCCCCACAACCGGCAGCGCTTGGCGTACTCCTCCCAAACCTTGTCTTTGGCCGTCCTGGAGTCGGGATCGGCCACCAGGTGCTGCTCAATGAAATAAAGCACGTTGTTGTTGGTCCGCTTATAATCGTACAGCGAGGCCTCCATTGACCTCGACGGATTAAACCCTTCTCCGTTGAGTATTTCCAGGCCCATCAGCGACCAGGCGAAGATGCCAGATAACTCAGAGAGCAGCTTCGCTTCAAGGTTCAGGTCGGCGCGCCCCTGCTTGTAGAATTGCTGGGTCATCTCCACCACCATCACTTTACGGAACCAGCCGTCCGAATTATCCATCACCCGCGGCAGGCGGTTGGTGCTATAGACCAGCTTGCAGACCGGGACAAAATCGAACGGCGTCTGGTTTTTAAAGGCCGCCGCCACAGGATCACCGGAGACGATCGCTTTGATCTCCATCGACTGCATCGCCTTGCTCTCGACCTCCGTGCTCATGTTCAGCAACTTGTCGACCAGGCGGCTCAGGTAAAACTGATCCTCCAGTTTCCCCATCGGGATATGGCTACAGTTCTCCTCGCCGACCAGGTGGCGCAGCACCGACATCAACTTCGATTTCCCGTCGCCACCAGGGCCGTAGAGCAGCAACCATTTCTCGTGGCGTGTGTCCCGGACCATGCAATACCCGAAAAACTTCTGAATTTCCCGGATCGTCTCCGGATCCCGGACCGCCTCATCGAGGAAGCTCTTCCACCTGGGGCAATCCTGGACGTTTCGGGGGTCGAAGGTCACCCCAAGGCAATGGGTGGCATAGTGTTCTTGCGCGTGTGGTAGCAATTGCCCGGTCACCAGGTTGAACATGCCGTTCTGCAGGCAGATCAGCTCCGGGTTATCATTCAGCGCGCGCCCCACCGGCAACACGCTCAAATCCCGCACCATCGCCGCCACGTCGGCCGCCTTGGCGCTGTTACCTTCATCGCCCAGCATGCGCAACGCCTTGGCGCGGATGTGCTGCAGGTCATATTGCTCCCAGTGCTTGCCGTTCCAGCGATAGGTCAGTCCGGTCAATGGGTCGGAGAGGATGCTGATATCCTGCATGATCGCCTCGGCCAGTCGCGCCGGCATGAATTTGCGCCCCTTGAAAAAACGGTCGACGCCCGGATCCCGCTCCGGTTCCTGCTCCGGCTCGACGGTCAGGGCCGAGGCGAGTAGATCGTTCAGGTCGCCGACCGTCATTTCGTGTCGGCAAAAAAAATCGGTCAGGTCCTGGCCGTGGTCTTTCGGATAATGCCCGGGGAGCGTCGTCACTCATCCCCTCCCATCCATTCCGGCCACTGAATCACCCGCACGCTCCTGGCATGCTCGGCGATGCTCTTGGCCGCCTTCAGCGCTCCGTTAAACCCGGCCTTGTCCGCATCGTAGGCTATTGCCACATCGCGCCCGGCGAACTCCGAGCTGAATTCCTCCGGCCATGTCCCTGCTCCGGCGGTCTGCGTCACCGCGCTCAGGCCATGGCTCAGGGCGCAAAGTAAATCGCTCTCCCCCTCCACCAGCCAGAGCAACCCCTTGCCCCAAAACGGTGGCGCCGGGTAAAGTCGGGTCCGGCCGTAGTCGAGGGGCAGCGCCCCACAGCTCGAACACACCTTCGCTTTGTTTTTTTTGGTCCAGGTCGCCGCGCAGATGTGGCATTTCGGATCGTACCAGCTGATCATTTTCAGCCGGTCGGCCCCAGGTTGGTAAAGTCTGATATTACAAAGCTTCCCCTGGGCGTCGCGGATCGGGAACGCTATTTTGCTGTGTTTGCCGCCGGCCAGGTATTCGCGCAGATCCATTTTCTTGATCGCCGCCTCGGTCCAGCGGCGTTTTTCAATCAATTCCTGGAGACGTTCCGTGGGGAGCGGGGGCAGGGCCTCGAGGATCTCCTCGGGGATAAATATTTCAGCCGGGCGCTCGGGTTTCGGCGCGCTGGCCGGCGCTCTGGCGCGTTTTTCCCGCGGGAGCGCATCAGACCCCTCGCCGAACTCGGTCTTGAACGCCTTGATGTCCTGGTGATCATGGCCGGTCACCTCGGCCCACAATTTCACCAGGTCGCCGCCGAAGCCGCAGCTCTGGCACTTGCACCAGTCGGCGCCGTAATGATAAACGAACGACGCTGACGATTTATCGCCATGCACCGGACAAAAGCCGTGCAACTTGGCCCCTCCGTAGTCGCGCTCAACCCGGAACAGCCCCTCGGCGATCGCCTTGCATTCGCCCGAGCCGAGATTCTCCAGCGCCCAGCCCATCAGTCCACCTCAGCAAAAATAGACCGAGGCGGCCTGATGCGCCCGGCCGGTTGCCGCAGATCCCGAACACAGGCCTCGATCTCGGCCACCACCGGCACAAATTCAACGCCGCGCAGATGTTCTAGCTCGAGTTCCTCGCGCTGCTCCGGGTCGACCACCCCGAGCAGGCCGCCATCAACAAAAAGGTAGTAACTCAAAACAGGCCTCCCTGACATTCCATGGGAGCCACCGGCGGCGAGTTGTAGCGCCGCAGCCCCTGCCGCAGGGCCAGCACCATGCTCGAGCAGGCCGCCGCGACCCCGGACTGATCCTGGTTCTGGTCGCAGGTCTCGATCTCACGCCAACAGGCCATCACTCGCGGCCACTGCTCGGTATCATACTCCTGCAGCCACTCCAGCAAATCATCCGGAATATTGTCCGCCATCCAGTACAGCACCTGGTCGACCTGGCGTTTTGCGGTCTGGAAACAGTAGGGCCGCGGGGCAGTCCGCGCCCGGTGCAGAGCCAGCCCCGGAATGGTCGCGGCCAGGCCCATCAGGACACCTGCCCCTCTCTCCGGATCTGCTCGGCGTAGCAATAAAACTCCTCGGCATTTTCCAGCGTCTCGCAGACATAGAGTTCCGGCGCCGAACGCCTGATCATGCCCAGGACCATTGACGGCGTTCCTGGCTCGATCAGCGCGCCGGCTGAATTTTTGATCAGGGTCGTGGTCTCAAATTTCGTTCCGCAGCTGATCATGGTTTTCCCTCCTGTGTTTTTCCGGCCGGGCAGGTCGCGCACTCCAGCCCGCACGGCTCACAATTTTTCTGGCGCGTCACCGGGCAGACAAAACAGCTGCCGGCCGGCGCGGGTTCTGCCGGGTAATGTTCGCACCCGGTGATCTGCCCGCGTGGCGTGTTGATGACTCCCGCCCCGCAGATCTCACAGTAGCGATGGCTCATCTCAGGTACTCCTCGCTCAAAATCCAGCGCCCAACGCGCGCCCTCTCGCTGCCGGCGGTCAGAACAACCGTTCCGTCCGGGGTAATTATCGTGCGCCAGGGCAACCCGTTGCGCCGGCAGGTTCCCCCGTTCCAGCGCCACCTGTCGATCGTGGCGCTGATCAGCGCCACCACCAGGAGCAGCGCCGAAAACGCCAGGAATATCGCCATCGCCGCGCCAAATATCATCAGGGAAAAATCCATATCAACCTCCGAGCGACAAAAACGGCGCCAGTGTCACCAATAACGCCACCAGCACCACCAACAGCAGAAGCAACCAATCGTACATTTTTATTTCCCAGTGCCTCCGTGCCGGTGTCACGGGCGCTTGAACGCTCAACACTCGGCACGGCTAGAGCAGCCCCGTGAACCCGACAAGGCAATGGATCGATAGGAGCGCAAAGAGGGCGCAAACAGAGAGGTAGGCAACGGCATCCAGCATCACAATCCTCCGGTCAAAAATGGCCCGGGAGTAGGAGGTGGACTCCCGGGCATTGCATGCCCACCTCGTGGTCACAATAATTTGCCGGGTCGAGGATGGAGGAGGGGGTTGCCACCCTCGACCCGGCGCGGCATCGCTGCCGCTAACTGTTGTGGGGCTCCCGCTTGCGCTCCTGTTGCTGCTCATGGCGGGCAATCGCCTGCTGGCAGCGGGCACGAAACGAGCCGGGCGTGATCGGTTCCGGGCCGGCCTCCGGTTGGTCGCCTCCCGGCCCTTGCAGCAACCTGGACAGCATCCCCTCGATGCGGTCCAGTTGAGCATGTAGTTGCTGCAGAGGGTCAGCCATTGCCCCCCGCATAAATTCGGTTGTAATCGGCGGTCGACTCGCGGATGACCGCGAGCAGCTCCGCCACGCTGAGCTCGTCGAGTGAACGGTCCAGAAGTCGGCCGGCCAGCATCATCTGGTAGCCGCTGTTGCACCCGCAGACCCCGCCGATCTCCTGGCAGGCGTCATGCAACGCTAAAACGTCCATCAGGCGACCTCCCGGCCCGGCCCCGCCGGCATGTGCGCCCAGTACACGGGGGCGCAGATATCCCCTTCCGGGATCTGGTAGATATCCATCCAGACGCCATTCTCGCACCAGCTCACAGACACCTCTCCGCCCTGGTCGCAAACCAGCACAAGCTCGTCATCTTCCGGGCGGTTGTCAGCAAGCCGGGTCCATTTGATCTGCTCGGTCATATCGCCTCCCTGTGGTCGGGTTTGTGGTGGCCGTTGCGCTCAACCTTGGCCTGCTGGCGGATATGGATTTCTAGGTGCTCTTCCTCTGTCAGGGCACGGCAACCTTTGAGCCGGGCAAAGAGTTCCTCGACACAGCGCGGAACATCGATAATCTGCTCCAGTTTGGCGAATAACGTCTCTTTGTAGCAGGGCGAATTCTCTGGTTCTTTCACGCTAAAAATTCGCGCGAGGATGTCCGCCGCCTTAATCGCCTCGCTCATCTCTTCGCGCAATTTGTTCAGGATGGCCGAGGGATTGTCGTTGATATTGTTCAGCGGCTCGAAGGCCCTGGGAATGATGCGCTGACAGATGGGGCTTGCAAATAACGCATATAGGAGGATCGACCGATCATCAAGCGCATCTGAAATTTTAATGAGAGTTTCGTCGGAAGGCTTTATTAAATCATTTTCGATTTTACTTATTGTTGACGGGGCAGTACCTACTGCCAAGGCGAGCGCTTCCCCTGTCATTTTCTTTGATTTTCTAGATACTGCTATTTTTTTTCCGAGAGTCATAACCTTCCCTTGTTTCTGTTTAGGAAATTTATAGATTCTTTTTGCGAAAGTGTCAATAATAATTATTCTTTTTTTTGAACTATTTTAGCAGTAAAGCCCCTTTTTTCTGTCCTATCGATTTGTTTTTACTTGGTTATTTCTTTTTTTGAAAGTTATTTTATTTTATTGAAATATGCTGTAAGTTTCCCCATATGCGAATCGATATGAAACAGGTCGGCGGGAGAATAAGACAGGTCAGAAATGACCGAGGACTGAGCCAAGACGTTCTTGGGGAGAAACTCGGGGTCCAATCGGCAACGGTATCAAAATACGAAAACGGTCATGTTGACCCTGGCACTATTGGCCTCTCAATAATCGCCGAACTCGGTAATGTCACCCTCGATTGGCTCATCACCGGCAAAAACACCACGCAGAGACAAGCCGAATTAACAGTCGAGGATATATTTGCCCAGGCGATCAACCACCCTGAATTGCTCGATCGCATCAAACAGCACGTTGTCACCACTATCCGCGAAGAGAGCCCCAGGTACGGACCTGGTCCTCTGACCGATGAGGAACAACTGCTTATTGAGAACTACCGGCAGGCCAGCCCGGCATTCCGCCAGGCAGCAGCAACCATGATCGAAACATCAGCCAAAGAGTTGCGGGCAAAAGATGGAGGGGGCTCAGACTTGAAGGCGGAGAACTCCGCATAGAACTGAGGCGGCTTGGCTGGCAGGTTATATAGACATTAACAATTAAAAGGAGGAGGGGAATGATCAGAAATTTAGGCTTTCTCGTAGCCTTGCTTTTATCAATTTTTGTTTTTGCCATCACCGCTTTTGCCGATATCCGGAGGCAATGCGAGGACAAGTGGGGCACGAATTACCAGATGGTCAAGTTCTGCATCGATCAGCAAAGGGAAGCAAAGGCGGAGATAGAACATCAGCCGGCCTCTCCTGAAATCCAGGAGATGTGTGAGGATAAGTGGGGCACAAATTATCAGATGATCAAGTTTTGCATCGGCCAGCAGGAAGACTCAAAACAAATGATTGAGCAGGGAACTTCCGACCCCGAGATCCAGGAATATTGCGAGGGCAAATGGGACACCAATTACCAGATGGTCAAGTTCTGCATTGAACAGCAAACCAAGGCTAAAAGGGAACTTCAATCATATTAAATAGACCGGCGCCATCTACATTCGGCAGCCTGTCCCGCGTGACGGTCGCGGGGAAATAACAACCAAGGGGAGGGGAAATGCTGAAAACGATCCTTTATCTGTCCATTCTATTGCTGGCCGGCTGCGGCTATGCTCAACCGATTATCAACACCAGCAGCCCCGACGTGGCGACAGTCGGAGATACGGTAACCCTGGATGCGTCCAAAACCGTGCGCGATGATGACACCACCTACACCTGGACGATCGACAAGGCGCCCTATAACAGCACTGCGACCATCGACAACCCCCACGCCAAAAGGACCACGTTCACGCCTGACGTGGTGGGACGATACGAAATCACCATCACCGTCGCCAATGAGGTTTGGTCGGATACCGAAACGATCACCCTGACCGTCATCCCAGAGCTGGCCGACGGCGTCAATGAAATCGGGGTCCTGGTCCTGCACAATGAAGATACCCTGCTGGGCTGGCAGATCGGCTACACCCTGGACGAAGCCAGCCAGATTATCGCTCTGGAATATCCGAGCCTGGTCGATGGTTGGGGAGAAGGCGGCGTTGTCGCCACCGTGATCAATGTCCCGGTCGCCAACCTCTCCCGGCCCGAGCTCTACCAGGTGGTTAATTGGGAGGTCGGCCTGAAACCGACCGAATGAACGTCATTCAGTTGCCCGCCGGGGCTCGCCAATCTCACACCCCCTCCGAGAGCGGCTGCAGCCCTGGCGGGCAGAAAATCCGTCATAAATTAATGACCCATTGAGGATCCAATACCGCATGGCCATCCGGGAGCATCCCACAAAGGGCCCAGGCTGGTGGCAAATACGCATCAGCCAGGGATACCGCAAGCCGGAAAAAAACTATGTTTTCCGCGGCACAGAGGCCGAGGCCTGCGCCTTTGAAGCCGAAATCAAAGGCATCCCCCAGGAGAAGGCCGATCAGCGCATGAATGACGTTCTCGGCCGCTTCCTGGATTGGTATACCGTCAACAAGGCCGCCCGTACTGTCAGCGAAGCCCATAAAATGTTGCCGAAAGTGATCGCCGCCGTCGGCAATAAACATCTCAGCCTGCTCCGGCAATCCGACTGGACCCGCTACAAACAGCAGCGCCTCGAGGATGGAGTTAAAAAACGCACCATCAATGTGGAGCTCTCCTATGTGCGCAGCCTGCTCAAATACGCGCGCGATGAAATCCAGATCCCCGTCGGAGATTTGCCAAAACTCTACACCAAAAACCAAACCCTGCCGCCGCCGACAACGCCCCTCACGCCGGAAGAGACCCTGCGGCTGCTGGGCGAGCTGGAGGGCGATAAACGCATCATCGTTATGCTCTACGCCTATTGCGGTCTGCGGCGCACGGAAGGGCTCACCCTCAAGCGGAAAAATATTGACCTGCAGGCCGGCCTGCTGCATGTCACCGGCAAGGGCAATAAAAGCCGCATCGTCCCGATCGTGGGGAAAGAGCTGCTTGAACTGCTGGAACATGCCTGCGCCGGCAAAAAAAACGATGACTGGCTATTCCCCAACCCGCAAGCCGAAAAAAACGGGGCCCCACAGCAACCTTACAAGGATCTGAGGGGCTCCCTCAAAAACGCCGCCAAACGCGCCGGAATCAGCAAGGACGTCTGGAACCATCTCCTGCGCCACTCAGGGGCCACGGCGGCGATCCAGGCCGGGGTCAGCCTGCGCGAACTTCAGGACATCCTCGGCCATACAGATATCCGGATGACCGAGATCTACACCCACATATCCGCCGATATGCTCAAGTCGTCCGCCTCAAAAATCGCGGCCCTCTACGATGGCGCACAGACAAACACCTCCGGAATATCCGGCAGTAGAAAGGCGGAAAAGAACAATGTATATCAGCTAGATAGGAAACGGAAAAAATAATTCGTAATCAGTAGGTCGTCGGTTCAAGTCCGATGGGCGGCTCCAAAAATCAACGGGTTAGCGATTTTCGCTAACCCGTTTTGCGTTTGAAATTCCGGATAATTCCGGATGCTGGGAGGGCTGTTTTTATCCCCGTCCGATCACCCGCACCACATCCATGGTCTGATAATCCCCCGGGCTGAGCTTGACCTGCTGCAGCTCGGCGGTCTCCCCGGCAAGGAAGCCGAGGGTGACGCCGTCGGCGAACTGCAGGTCGGCCTGGTCGATGTAGAGCTCGGCCTCGAAGATCCAGGCGCGGCGTTTGTACTGCGCCAGGTAGAAATCCCGCAGGCTCTCGGCCATGGTCTGGCCGGTGACGAAGTCGAAGCGGAACAGCTCGGGGCGCTCCTGGACGCCGTAATCGGTGATGCTGTCGGCGTCGCTGTCGCTGGCCGCCTGCCGGTAGGCCTCGGCGCCGGCCGACTGCGACCAGTCGCGATCGTAGAGCAGGTCGATGGTATTGATGATCTCGGTGTAGTCGCTCTTGCGCCGAGAGATCGCCTTACGCCCGCCTGATTGCCGGCAGGCGGCGACGCCACGCACGGATAATATACTGTCCGGCCGCACGATCAACGTCGGGACGCCGAGCAGCACCCGGAAATAGCAGCGCAGCTGGAAGGCCAGGGTCGCCAGCCAGTCGATCGCCGGCTTGTACTCGGTGATCGCGCCGTTGATGGCGTAAGAGCCCGGCAGCGCGCCGGAGAGTATCGTTGCCGGCCAGCTGCCGATGCGGGCGATAATGTCGTCGCAGGCCTGCGCCGGAGTGCGGACGCGGGTCAGGTTGACCAGGACCGCGTCGCCCACCAGGGTGTTGGCGGTGGAGTTGCCGGAGAGGGTGACCGTGCCTGCCTTGACCACCGACCCGGTCCGGTCGACGGTGCCGGTTTTGGTGACCGTGCCCGACTTGCTGACGCTTCCGGAGCGGTCGACGTCGCCACTTAAGCCAATCGCCCCCGATCGATCCACATCTCCTGACAGATCGATGGTTCCGCTGCGGGAGACGGTGCCAGTCTTGTCAATGGTCCCCGAGCGCCCGACGGTGCCGCCCTTGGTGACATCTCCTGACAGGTTCACATCACCGCCCAAGGTGATATTGCCGGAGCGACTGACCCCGCCGGTCTTGCCGACGGTGCCGGAGAGCGAGGCGCTGCCGCTCTTGGCCACAGACCCGGATTTGTAGGCCCCGCCGCTCTTGCTGACGTTGGCGTCGGTGTTCGAAGTGTCGGTATCGTATTGGACCTCGAGCCAGGCGTCGCGGATCGTGGTGCTATAGGGAGAGGTGCCGCCCGAGAGATACAGAGTTTTGCCGATCAGGTCGTTCCAGCTATTGATGTTGACCCAGCCGGTGTAGCGGGTTACCGGGACGCTTGACGCCGCACCGGTGGTGCCCGCCGAGGTCAGGCCATATTTAATGGCATAATTATACTGGGCGCCCCCATAACGCACCGCTCCGCGATATCGGATCGGGTTCCCCCCCTGGCTGAAGGATGTGACCCGGGTGCAGCGGACATCATCTGTCGTATGCAAACTCTCGACGGTTTCAAACTGGCCATCGATCAGGTTGTTTGGGAAGCTGACCGACCCTGCTGTCACCACCGCCTCCTGCAGCGGAACATAAGCGATCAGCGTCGATCCGCCGTGCGTGTGCCCTGGGTCATTGACGGAGATGTTGTCGCCGACAGCCAGGGTGCCGTTGCTGACCGAGATGGTGTCCGAAACCGACAGGGTGTTGTTGCTGACCCCCAGGGTATCGACGATGGTCATCAGGTCCGAGACGCTCAGGGTGTCGAGCAGTGACAGCCCGTTGTTGACGGTGATGCCATCCAGGATGGTGAGCAGATCATCGATGCCGATGGTGTCGTTGATGGTGAGGGTGTCGCCAATGCCCAGGGAATTAACCACCGTCAGCCCGTCACTGACCCCCAGGGTGTTGAGGATGGTCAGCAGGTCGTCGACTCCGATCCCGTCATCGATACCGAGCGTATCGAGAATCCCCAGGGTGTCCTGGACCGTGATGCCGTCATTGAGTAATAGATCGACCGCCTGGCTGACGGTGATGTAGCCCGGCAGAGTGACAACAGCCAGTCCGGGGTATCCGGCGTGCTCATCGCCGCTCTGCCCGGTGTAGGCGGTGGCGATGGCGGTAATATCCACCTCGGCCTGACCGACCACGCCGAATATTTTATCGATCGAATCGACCGGACAATCGGCCACCAGATAAGCGAATTCGGTCTTGACCTGCCAGGCGATCGCCCCTTTCAGGTGGGTGGCGGCGATGGTGGTGTTGACGCCCCGCGTCACGGTCAGGGAGTCGCCGGCGATGGCGTCGATCTCAAGCTGCTCGTCATCGATCTGCAGCACCATGCCGACGCTCAGCCCGGCGGTATCGGAGACCGGGACGCTGGTGGTGGTGGCGTTGACGTTATTCGGCAGGCTGGTCTGCACGCCGGCGTCCACCGCCAGGGCCGGTAGCCGCTTGACCGTGCCAAAGGGGATCGGAATCACCTTGCCCACGTCGTCCGGATCGGCGCTGGGGTAATCGGCCCGGCTCACCTTGGCGCCGACATAGCCGCGCAGCCGCAGGGTTTCGTCCTGCAGCACCAGGTGCACGCTGGTCTCGTCGGGCAGGGACACATCGTAAACGTAGGCGCGGAACATTTCCTGCGGCGGGGCCGTGGCGGCGTCGAGGCCGCGGAACCACAGGTAGAGCGACGCGGGGGACCTCTCCAGGTCGCTGGCCGTGGCCAGGTCGGCCATATTCGGAGAGCTGTCCAGATCGACCAGCAGCTCGGCATCGAAATCGGCCACCAGGATCTCGTTCAGCGAATTCTGCAGCCCCTCGGTCAGCCGGCCCCAGGAGGCGACCCAGGGGAGCGTGGTCGGTCCGCCGTCCCAGCCGTCCACGGTAAAAGCGCTGTCGCTGAGGTAATAATCGCTGCCGCCGACGGTGAGCTTGAGGATCCAGACCGGGGCGGCCCCGGTCTTTTTGTTCATCTCGGCGAGAAATGCGGCGGGGAAAATCCTCATTTATGCCCTCAGTTTGAACCGGAATTTACCACCGAAGGTCCCGTCGGGCCGCCAGCCCAGGTAGCACTGGAACCACAGGAACAGCCCGGAATTGAAATGGTGTTGGTACGACACGAACGGCAGCAGCAGCCACCGCCACCGCCGCACCGCCCAGGTGCCGCCCTCCTGCAAAACGGTGTCCGGGTTGCCTCGCACCGTCCGGTATCGCGGGTCACCATCAAAGCCGATGATGTAGGCGGTGAAGTCGTGCGCCGGGTTGCGAATCCAATAACGAATCCGCTGGTTGGCCGGGAGGCTGGTCGGATAGTATTTTTTCGCTGTGGCGGTGTAATCCGCTTTGCGGCTGTTGCTGAAAATGGCCATCAGCCAGTGCCAGGGGTTGAGCCGGCAATATGGCTTTTTTTTATTTTGCATTCCTTGATGCCTCCAATAGCCCAGAATCAACTGCGATAAGGAAAAGAATAAGCAGATACGCTGGTCATCACCCGGTTGCCGATGCCGGAATAAGCCACCGCGCAGAACAGGCCAAGCTCGGGGGACCAAACAACGCTAGCCCAGTTACTGTCGGCGGCGCTGGCGCGGGTCGTCCAGTTGACGCCATCTGGGCTGGTCATCACCCGGTTGCCGATGCCGGAATAAGCCACCGCGCAGAACAGGCCAAGCTCGGGGGACCAAACAACGCTAGCCCAGTCATTGTCGGCGGCGCTGGCGCGGGTCGTCCAGTTGACGCCATCTGGGCTGGTCATCACCCGGTTGCCGATGCCGGAATAAGCCACCGCGCAGAACAGGCCAAGCTCGGGGGACCAAACAACGCTCCGCCAGTTATTGTCTGCGGGTCGTCCAGTTGATGCCATCTGGGCTGGTCATCACCCGGTTGCCGATGCCGGAATAAGCCACCGCGCAGAACAGGCCAAGCTCGGGGGACCAAACAACGCTGAACCAGCTGTTAGCGCTGGCGCTGGCGCGGGCCGTCCAGTTGACGCCATCTGGGCTGGTCATCACCCGGTTGCCGGTACCGGCGCTGGCCACCGCGCAGAACAGCCCCAACTCCGGGGACCAAACAACGCTCCGCCAATCATTATCTGCGGCGCTATTGCGCAGGGTCCAGTTGACGCCATCTGGGCTGGTCATCGCCCGGTTTCCGGTACCGGTACTGGCAACCGCGCAGAACAGCCCCAACTCCGGGGACCAGGCAACGCTGGTCCATGAGTTGTCTGCGGCGCTATTGCGCAGGGTCCAGTTGACGCCATCTGGGCTGGTCATCGCCCGGTTTCCGGTACCGGAATAAGCCACCGCGCAGAATAGCCCCAACTCCGCAGACCAGGCCACATATAGCCAGTTATTGTCAGCGCTGTTACTACTGAGCCATGCCGCACCGATCACATAATTACGCAGTGCGACATTCGGCCTGGCGATCGCGGCATCCTCAAGAGCCGCCACCCGGTTCTGGGCGTCGTCTGCTGTGCCCTTGAGATTTTCGAGGTTTTGATCCATCTCAGCATGTGTGAGTGCCAAGCCCTTG
>Ga0210086_1000776_pt1 | contig 17532 bp, 17 predicted proteins | sample China_Galinas_PW_3_FD_184867 | JGI IMG/M metagenome (GOLD analysis project Ga0210086, IMG submission 184867) | Wetland microbial communities from San Francisco Bay, California, USA, that impact long-term carbon sequestration - China_Galinas_PWB_D2... | ecosystem: Environmental > Aquatic > Marine...
CGATCAGGAGGACGGCGATGGTCGATGGAAGTGCTGTGTCGAGGCCGAACGAGAACGTCGTCGAGCCCTTGAGCGGGGCACCGCGCCCGACGCTGGTTGGGATGAACGCACCTGTGCCCGCGCAACCCGGCCCGAAGGCCTGATAGCTCGCTCCCGCGGGGTTGTAGTAGAGGCCGTTGACGCTGTTGGTGGTCAGCGTCGTGTTGCTTCCGACGCCGGGGACGTCACTGCGCGCGAGCTGTCCGGTACCCGTCGGGACCACGATGTCGAGCTGACCATCGCGCGTGCCGATGCCCCAGTCGCTGGTGTCGGCGTTCCAGTACGTCGAGTTCTTGAGAGTCGACATCCCGGATGCTGTCGGCGTCGCGTGGTACCAGTGGTTCGTGACCTTGGCTGTCCCTGTGTCGACCTCGACGAGGTCGCCATAGAGGCCGACCACGACGAGCGTCTTGCTCGTTGCCGCCGGTTCCTTCATCTGCGCGTTCACTGGGTAGAACGCGGTCGCTGTGCTGGAGTACTTCGTTGGCGGGAGAGTGAGGAGCAACTTCGTTGCTTGTTTCGCGATGTCGTACTCGTAGACCTCGCCGATCGTCCACACGGCGACGTAGATCTTGTTGGCCCCGTCGGAGGCCACGGCGTTGGCCAATCCGCTGGTGCGCCAGCCCGACACCTTGCTGAAATCGACGACTGCGGTGACGTTGCCGCCACCCAGCGGCATGCTCTGGAGCATGCCGTTCTTTCCCGCCGAGTCCTGCGTCGCGAAGTAGAGGATGCCTCCGACCCGCGCGATCTGCGACAGGTTGTAGCCCGCGGTCGCGGACTTGTTGAGCGGCGTCGCGGTGACGGTCGTGCCGCTCAGCGTGATCCGGTAGATGTTGGACGGGACCGAACCACTCACGCCGATCGTGCCGACCCAACCGGTCGAGCTGGACAGCATCGTGACGCAGTTGACCGGGTCACTCTGCAGCGCCGTGGGCAACGTCAGCGCCGTCGCCTTTCGCGTCGCGGGGTCGACGTAGTACATCTCGCCCTTGGCGGGAGCCGAACCGACCGAGACGGTAGCCAGATACTGGCCAGTCGGGACCTGTGCGGAAAGCAGCGTCGCAGGAAGAGCGAGGAACATCCCGCAGAACGCGGGCAGGAAAAAGGATGCGTGGCGCATCACGGACCTCCAAGAAGAGACGAGTGAGGACAGGCGACGCCGACGAACGAGGAAGGACGAGGACAAGGGAACCGGCATCGCGGGGTCCGACATGGTAGCGCGCTCCGAGTGCCCGCCGTAGCCCCTGTGGGACGCTGATCCGAAGCCATCGGAGTCGTGTCCGAGGCCGTACGGGTCGCGTCGCTGGCACTGACGGTTGTGCCGAATGGCGATGCCGATCCAGCCGGGTGTACTAGCGCCTGCCTCCGCGCGGCCGTTCGCCGAGCCTCGTCGTGTTCTCGTCACGCTTCGGGATCTTGGCGAGCTCCAGAAGCTTCTTCTCGCTCTCGAACAGCTTCTGCTGCTCCTTCTCGAGCGCGGCGACGTCCTTGTCGACCTTCTTGTCGTTGCCGCGCTTCTTCGTGAGCCGCTGGCGCTTCTGGTCGAGCGTGCGCTGCTTGCCTTCGATGCGTTGCAGGTCGTTCAGGAACCGGCGGTAGTCCTTGACGAACTTCGAGACGGACTCCTTCGAGTAGCCGTTCGCCGCCTTGGACAACAGCCCGATCAGCTTCCTCGGGCTCGAGTGATAGCCGGCCATCGACAGCTCCCCGACCTGCTTGCCGGCTTCGTCGAACGCGACGAAGATCGGCGCCTTGCGCGGGTCGAACGACTTGGCTCCGGGATCCTTGGTCAGATCGATACGCGCGCACTTGAAGAACCGCAGCGCGATCCCGACCGCCTGGTTGCCGAACACGACGAGCTCCAGATTCTTGTGCTTCATCTCGTTCGCGCGCGGGTCGTAGAGGTACAGCAGCGAGAGCTGCTTCTTCTCGACCGCCTTCTTGACGAACGCGGTTTCGGCGAGGTTCACGTCCGCTTTCCCGGCGGCGGGGCTCGGGAGACTGGCCTCGGCGAAGTAGGCGCCACTGCGGCTGCGAATGGCTTCGGACGGACCGCGGCCGCCGCCACGGCCCTGGGCCAGCGGGGCGCCGGGGAGAAGGACAAGGAGGACGGAGCCGACCACACCGGGAAGCAGGAAGGGATGTCTCATGGGACCTCCGGGTTCGACATTCTACGGCAGGCGAACTCTACGCTCGGTCGGCCAGGGTGTGCGAGACGATTCCGTGCGTGTTTGCAGGCTGAGCCGGCGCTGCGATCGCACCCCGACGGCGCTGATACCTACGCGATCAAGGGGTGGGAGAAGTGGAGGGCGCCGCCGTGGTGATCGGGATCCTGCGCGGGGTCGCTCTCGTGCTCGCTCTGAGCGACTGGGATGGCCGTGCATCCCGCCAGCACGAGCGTGGCGAGCGCGCGCGCGATTCGGACCGGGAACTGCATCATCCGGACGATATCCCAGCTCGACGACCTTCGAAAGCAAGTTCGCGGTCCCCGGCTGCTCCAGTGTCTACCGTTGAGGTGACGCTGAACGCTGTTCTCTAGTTCACTGAGAGCTTACGAACCCCAACACCGACGGCTGGTACGTGTACTCGTCGGCTACGATCAGGAAGCCGTCAGGTTCGTGCATCCGGACGATTCCCTCCCAGTTGCGCGAGCCCTCGCCCAGCTCGAGTTGGATCGGCGTGCTGTCGGTCAAGACGACGCGGTTGTCCTTGATTTCGAACTCCACCAATCGCTCGACGACCATCTTGTCGCCCCCGGCCTTCGCGGAAGCTTCGTGCGTCGCACCGCGCCCGAACTTCGCGGCCAGCGGATCGGTCAGCGTGCGCAGCCGCTTGTCGCCCGGGTATTGGTAGTTGATGGCCCAGAATCGGCCTGCCTCGACCTCGGTCACGTCCGTGAGCCGGTACTCGAGACTCGCGAGGTCCAACGCTTGACCGAGTCCGGCTGCAGTCCACCGCTCCGCTCGGGGCTGCTTGTTGCCCGGTTGCTTCCCGTTCACTTCGTAGAAGGCGAGAAGGTCCGGGCCATGCACCAAAGCCGCTTCGAAAGCGAACTTCTCCGGTATCTCGGTGTGGGCTGCAATCGCGGGGCTGATCTGGTCGAACACGAGCTCCTTGGGTTCGCCAGCGTCGTACACGACCTTGCCTTGCAGGACGTAGCCTTCCATGCCCTTGCCGGTCTTGCGCTCGACCGTGACGAACACCGTGTCCCCACGGAAAGCGATCGCCTCCATCCCGTCGTAGCCTTCGGTGATTGCCGACAACAGCGTTCCCGCATCTACCGGAATCGCTCGTGTCTTGACGACAGCGCCGTCCCGCAAGGCATTGACGATGTCCGCGCGATCGGCGATCCGCAGGTGCATGGGCTCCTTCGACTCTTCGTTTTGCGGCAACAACGCGAGGAACTGGCTCTCGGGGCCGAACCAAGACAGCCCGGAGATCTCCATCTGTTTGAACTCCTCGACTCCCGGCTCGAGCGAGATCAGTCGAACCGGCTGCTCATGAGGCTGGTTCGACGCGCCGGCGTCCGCCGAGCCCCGGCATGACCACGCGAGGAGGGAAAGACCGACAATGGTCACGACTCGCAGCATGGTGCTTCTACCTCGTCGCTGGGTGTTGCGGAGCGGCCCTTCGGGCTGCTGCAATGGGTCATCGTGCAGCGTAGCAGGAACCTTCGCCCCTGCAAACCTCCCATGACAGCGGGTCTGCGCGAGACCCGGTCAAGTGTACGACCGTACTAGGCCGATAGTACGGTCGTGGATTTCCGAGTCGACACACACTCGACGGTTCCGCCGTCGCGCCAGCTCGTGGAAGCGGTGCTCGACGCGATCGCGAGCGGGCGGATGGCGGCCGGCGAGCGGTTGCCGAGCATTCGGTCGCTCGCAGCCAGCGTGCTCGTGAATCCCAACACGGTCAGCAAGGCGTATCGCGACCTCGAAGTGCTCGAAGTCGTCGAGGCGCGCAACGGATCGGGTGTGTTCGTGACCGGGCAAGGGCCCGACGTCGCGCGCGAGCTCCGGCTTGCGGCGACGCTGCACGAGTTCGTGCGCACGGCCGAGCACGCGATGCGCGCAGGCCACGCCGGAAGGGTTCTCGAGTCCGTGCTCGCACGGATCGTCGGGGGGAATGGGAACGGGAGGAAGACCAATGACTGACGTGGAGCTGTGCGCCAAGGGGCTCGTCAAGCGGTTTCGCAAGCAGGCGGTGCTGTCCGGCTTCGACCTCGAGCTCGAGTCCGGCAGCGTCACGGTGCTGCTCGGTGAGAACGGGGCGGGCAAGACGACGCTGATGCAGCTTCTGCTCGGGACGTTGAAGCCCGACGAAGGCACGCTGAGCGTGCTCGGGCTCGATCCGTTGAAGCAGACCAAGAAGCTGCGCCAGGCGATCGGGTTCGTGCCCGACAGGCCCGACGTGTACGGGTGGATGACGAGCCTCGACTTGATGCGGTTCCTCACGCCGCAGTATCCGACGTGGAGTCAGGACCGCGCGCTCGCGCTGCTCGGCGAGCTGCGCGTGCCGAAGGCGACGCCGTTTCGCAAGATGTCGCGCGGCGAAGGCATGAAGGCGATGTTGGTCGCGGCGCTCGCGCCAGAGCCGGAGCTCTTGCTGCTCGACGAGCCGTTTGCGGGGCTGGATCCGATCGTTCGCGAAGAAGTGCTGCGCGGCGTGATCGGCGAGCTGCGCGAGAGCGGGCGGACCGTGTTGTGCACGACGCACGACCTCGACATCGCGGCGCGGATCGCCGACCACATCGCGGTGCTGTCGGGCGGGCGCTGCGTCGAGCACGGAACGATGGCCGAGGTCCTCGGCCAGGACGAGCCGACGCGGATTCCCGAGGGGCTGCGCGAGCTGCTCGAGCGGACCGTGCACGAGAAGGAGGCCGTGTGAACCTCGCGATGACATTTGCTTGGCGCGAGTTTCGGGAGAGCCGTTCGATCCTGCTCGTGTGCGCCGTCCTGGTTCCGGTCGCGTGTGTCGGGCTGGCCTTTGCGTTGCCAAGGGAGATGTTTGCCAACGGCGACTTCGTGTCGCGGTTCTCGGCTGCGTGCGTGATCCTTCCGGCGTTGGTACTAGGCAGCGAGTTGTTCATGAGCGAGCTGCGCGGGCAGAGACTGGCCGTGATCGGGCGCTTGCCATTCGGCATCGGGCGCGCGTTCTGGGTCAAGCTCGGGTTCCTCGTTGCCGTTTGCCTGGGCCTCGGCGCGCTCGGCCTTGCAGTGTCGGTGTTCGCGTGTGCGGTCGTCGACGGCATCGTGTTCACGGGCTTCTGGTCGCCGCTGTTGTTCGCTGCGACGGCGATCGTCGCACTCGGGCTCGGTGCGTGGACGATGGCCGTCGCGGCGTGGGTCCCACGCGGCTCGTTCGCGATCGTGGGCACGCTCTTGTTGCTCGGCACTGTCTCGCTGCCGTACACGCTGGCTTGGTACAACAATCCGTGGGTGCGCCCGAGCCTGACCGAGGTCGTGGTCCTCGGGTTCGTGTTGTTTCCCGTGCTCGGGTTGATCGTCGCCTGGCTGTCCGTGCTCGCGTACGCGCGCGGGCACGGGGCCGGGCGGGCGCTGTTGCTCGGAGGGATCGTGGCTCTGTTCGGGTTCTCACCCGGGTGGGCGTGGGTCCACGGCAACGTGCAGGAGTGGGATCGCGCGCGTCCGTTCGAGAAGGACTTCTTCATCTCCAACGCGCTGATCGGGACCGGCGAGCACTACGCCTACGTGAGCGCCTATCGGGCTCGGGACGGTGGGCGAGTCGGCCGCTGGTACGCACTGATCGTCGATCTCGAGTCCGGCGAGTGGAAGCAGGTCGGGGGCGCCGACACCTGCTTCTCGCCGATTTCGGCACTCGGACGGCGGCGCTACTCCTCGCTGGAGTGCTGTATGCCGCACGAGCTCTTGCTGCAGGGGCGCTACGACGGGAAGAGGCGTGCCGAGATCATCGATGGACGCACGACAAAGATCATCGGCACGACAGCGGACCGTTCGGTCCCGATCGGCAGGCTCGACGCGATTCGCAGAGCTCTGGCCGACCGGAGCGCTCTGCGATTCGCGGACGGGCGACCCGCCTGGGTCCTCGACGACATCGAGAGTCTGACTGCGGACGGAGAGCTGCGTGCCTATCCGCTCGGGACGAAGGACGTTCCGTATCGCAACCTTGGTCACGGGCTCGAGATCAGGCGCGGCAAGGACAAGCTCTACTTCGACCTCGCGCGGTGGCAGCTGTTCGAAGGACCGGGTCGGAAGTTCCGCTGCGTGATCCTACCGGAGTTCTGGCTCGTGCAGGAACGGCGTTCGGGCTTCAGGTACCTGCGCGGGCCGTGGCAGCTCTACGATCCCGAGACCCGGAACATGGCCCGTTGCACGACGCTCGATGAGAAAGACTCCGTCCTCGCGGTGCTCGACGACGGCCGCGTGGTCGTGCAACCGGTCGGAGTCCGATTTGGCGGCCCGGCGATCGTCGATCTTGCGACTGGCAAACGAGTTTCGATCGACTGCAGTGCAATGGGAGATTCCGTCGCCGTCGGGGTCGGTCTCGATGTCTTTCGCCTGCAAGGACCAGGGAGCAAGCCCTGGTTGCCGTGCGCGTCCGGTGCGCAGCGCTGGCTCGCGCGCTTGGATGTCGCTGCCGCCCAGCTCTCGGCAATCCCGTGGCCGGAGTCGGCACGGGTCGTGAGCATCGCTGACGACCGCGTGATCCTCGCCGACGAACACACGCTGTACGTGGGCTACCTCGACGGCCGCGAGCCGAAGCTGTTGTTCCCGCTGCGCGAGAAGGGAGCGAAGCAATGAGCCGCGCGCTGCTTGCGACCTGCCTGTGGAAGGAGTGGAACGACCATCGAACGCCGTTGCTCGTGATCCTCATGCTCATTCCGCTCGCGTGCGTGCTGGCCGTGACTCTGCCTCACGGCCTGCCGGTCGGCCCTGTCGGTTTCATGAAGACAGTGAGCGTGAGTGCGGTGCTGCTCGTCGTGGTCGTCGTCGCGTCCGACACGATCTCGGGCGAGCTTCGCAACGGGACGATGCGATGCTTGCGTCGCATGCCGTCTGGCATGTGGCAGTTGCTCGCGGGCAAGTTGGCGTTCGTCGGCGTGACGACCATGGCGGCCGCTCTGGTGGGGGCGACGACGGCGTTCGTGACGCTTGTTGCGGGAGGATCGGCACCGACCTTGGACGGGTTCTGGTACCACCAAGGAGCCGAGGTTTCAGGGTTGGGTCTCGTTTCACTGGTGATCGTGTTCGCGCCTTGGTTGTTGCAGACGACGTGTTGGCTACCGCGACCGAGTATGGCGATCGCGCTGGCTGCGGTCGTGTGCGTACCGAGCCTCGTGCTGTTCGTGTTGGCCGGAAACGGACGCGTCGACCTCATGCTGGAGTCATGGCAGGTCCGATGTCTCGTCGCGAGCGTTGCGGCAGCGGGCCTCGCGGCGCTTGTTGTTTCGTTCGGGAATCTCGGACGGAACGACGGCCTGGCGCTACGATCGCGCGCACAAGGCCAATCCCCGGCATCCGAAGTCTCGGATCACCGACGCCTATGTCGGACAGGGAGGCCGGCTCGCGTTCGTGAACACGCGCGTTGGCGACTCTGACTTCTACCCGATCATCGTCGATCTCGTCACTGGCGATTGGCAGAACGTCGATGCATGCTTCGCGCCCGCCTCCGCGATCATCGGCTGGGGGGATCCCTACCGTGCGAGTGCTGGCTACCACGAACTCGTTGTCGAGGGACCGGAGCTCGCGATCGGCATGACGGACACGGCATTGCGGTTCCGTGCTGGCGCGACCGGCCGGTTGCGAACCGCGGACTACCTCGACGCGATCCCCGACGAGCTGCGCCCCGCGTTGCGCCGATCGGTCCGTGCGACGACACCGTGGCGCTTGCCAGATGGCCGCAGAATCTGGTGTTTCGATCGCCGGCTCGAGTACGACGGCCGCGACGGAACGATCGAGTCTGTCGACGTCGGCTTCGTCTCGGACTACCGCGGAGGGGTCGTGTCGCGCGTATACCAAAGACGGTCGTTCTACGACGTCGGCGCGCGGCTGAGCGTGGCTTGGGACCAGAGCTGGGAGAACGTCTGGATCCTGCGCGATCTGTGGCTCGTGCGCTCGCGAGACGGCAGCCGGGTCGAGTACCGCCTGTTCGACCCGAAAGCGAAGACGACGCGTCCCGCCCGTGGACTCGAGCCGACGGACCGGGCGCTCATCGAGTTCGACGACGGTACGGTCCTGGTCGGGACGGAGCCGAAGTACACCTGCCTCGCCAACTGCCAGGTCGACCCGGTGAGCGGAAGCCGGCGAGAGCTCCACCTCGGGTTGGACGGACTCGCAGAGATCGATCCTGAGTCGGTGGCTTGGAGCGGTCTCCGTTGGAGAACGCCAAGCGGCCAGCACGTCTTCCGCGTGCATCTGATCCATGAACCGCGCGCCGCGACCTACCTCGTACGCTACGACGCACATCGCAAGCAGTTCGCCGTCGCACGGTTCCCTGTCACCCGGCCAATCGCATTTCCCGATGACGACCACGCGATCGCTCTGCGCGGCGGTGCGATCTACCGCGTCGAGTTCGGCAGCGACTCCGCCGAGAAGCTGTTCCCGCGACCCGACGGCCGGGAGCAGCGCGTGATTCGCGACTGACCGCCGGCGACCCCGTGGCACCATTTGTCTCGGGGACGATTGGTTCAACTTGCTGGGGGCTGGACTGGCCGTAGCTCGCGTGCGCAAGATGGAGCGGAGGCTTGCGATCGCCCCGCCGCAGAGCCAAGGGAGGTCCCATGACCGACTCCTTTCGTTCGATGCGAATCCTGCCGCTGGTCCTGCTCGCCGCATGTGGCGGCGAGACCCCTGCCGTACGCGCCCCGCTGTTGGCCGGGCGGCCGCTGGCGGGGCCCGTGCGTCTTGCGGCGTTCGGCGCCGACAAGGTGAAGCAGCTTCCGTTCGAGGTCGATCCGAAGTCGCTGATTGCGGATCAGGTAGCGCCCGAGGAGTTCCTGCTGGTCGAGCTCGACGATGGGTATCTCGTCGGCACGAATGTCGGGGAGTGGCGTGGTGGGATCTGGTGGTTCTCGCGCGACGGGAGCAAGCGGGAACACCTGATCGAAGACAACTGCGTGGCGATCGCGACCGATGGTCGGCTCTTCGTTTGCCTGACCGGCCTGGCACACCTGACCCTGACCGAGGGATATGTCACCATCCTCGAGAGGACGGCGGGACACTGGCGCTCCTGCACGAGCGTCCCTCTGCCCGGAGAGCCCTACGACGTCGAGCTCGAAGCCGACAACAGCCTCCTAATGGTGTGCTCTGTCGGAGTGCCCAACGTGTTCGTCGACGAGCCTGAGGGATCCGTGTCGTTCAAGATCTCGGTTCGCTACCGGGCTGGGACTGTGACCTACGGACGAACCGCGCCGAAGTAAAGCGTGGCGAACCGGCTAGTCGTCGCTCGTCCAAGGAAGCGACGCGGTGTCGATCGCGGAGCCGCGCCAGTTCACCGTTCCCCGCGGGGTCGACGAGTCGGAGACCGCGGGCTCGAGCTCGCTCAGCACGTCGCGCGTGACGAGGATGTCGCCGGTCGTGGCCGTGGCCGCGACTGCGTGGGCGAGGTCTTTCAGCTCGTGGCCAGCGGCCTCGGCGCAAGACGCCGCGATGCCGATGCGCACGGGTGGGGCGAAGCCGTTGCGCTGGCGGTGGTCGCGCAGCCTCTGGTGCAGCGACTGCGCCCAGCGGACCGCGGCCGACGCATCGTCGAAACCGACCGCGGCACACGGGCCCGCGTGGGAGACCGACTTCGCGTGCGGGGCGTCTTGGATCTGCCGCTCGTACCACGCGAGCAGCTCGTTCCAGCCGGCTTCGCCGAGCAGCTGCTCGAGCGCGGCGCTGTCGACGATCTCGGCACACGCGGTCGTCTCGACGGACGGCCGGACCCGCGGAGCCGCGTCGATCTCGCGCCCGCGCTGCTCGGCCTGCTTCTGATCCAGCACCGCGCCGATCCGCCCGAACGTCGAAGCCGCCGCCGCGAGCTCCATGCGCGCGCCGAGCCGGTCGCCGGTTTGCAGCAGCGCCTCGGCGAGCTTCGTGCGACACACCGAGGCCTCGTACGGCGCATCGAGCCGACACCACGCTTGCCAGGACCGGCGCAGCCGGTCGATGGCCTCGACGACGTGGCCCTCGGCCAACAGGATTTCGCCGAACGCACCGTCGGCGCTCGCCGTGTACGCGTTCGAACCCGTCGCGCTCGCGAGTTGTTGCAGCCGCAGGGCAGCCTCCTTCGCGCGATCGATCTCTCCGACCGCGAGCGCGAGCGTCACGAACACCGGCAACGCGTGGCCGACGTGTTGGCGTTCGAGAATCCCGGCGTGGCCCTCCTCGTGCAGCGCGCGCCCGAGGTCGGCGAACGCCTCGGCGACCTCGCCGCGCGCCGCGCGCAGTCGTGCCATGCCCGGCTGCGGCAGCGTGCCGAGCTCGAGCGCGCTCTGGAACGCTTCTTCTGCGCCGTCGAGATCGCCGAGCCGCAAGCGGACTTCGCCGAGCTCGCGAAACCCCAACCCGGCGCGCCACGAGTCGGCGGCCGCGAGCTGCTCGCAGCCGTTCTCGAGATCGCGCTCGGCCTCGGCGAGCCAACCGCGGAGCCGAATCAGCTCGCCTCGGTGCGCGCGACACGTGCCTGGGAAGTACGCGACGTTCTGCCGCTCGCACCAGCGCAGCGAGGCTTCGGTCCACTCCGACGCCCGCCCGAAGTCGCCGAATGCACGCCACGCGAAGATCATTCCGCAGTACAGGAACCCGGTCGAATAGATCGGCAGCTCGCCCGACAGCGCCGCGGCTCCAGCTTCTTCGAGCGGGCCGGTCGCCTCGGCGAAGTGCTCGCGGGCGACCAATGTGTGCCCGACGTCGAGAAGACCGATGGCCTCGACGCACCGGCAACCATGTTTGCGGCTCACGTCGACGACCTGCCACGCCTGCTCGGTCGCCGCCTCCCAGTCACATGAATCCCACTGGAATCGGCTCTCGAGCCACGCGAGCCAGCAGTGCACGTCGGACTCGGGGTCGGTGACGAGCCGGCGCGCTTCGTGAACACAGCTCGCGGCCAGGGACGCGCGGCGCTGGTCGAGGTGGTCGATCGCGAGCTCGACGAGCAGCTTGGCCGCGGCTTCCGGGGCGGTGGCGCGCAGGGCAAGGGTCCCGCGTTCGAGCCACGAGATGCGCTCGTCGAACTGGCCCGACCAGCGAGCCGCGTCGGCGAGCAGCGCCCAGTCGCTGGGCTCGAGGGCCCCGGCTTCGGCTGCCGCGGCTAGTTGCTCGTAGGCTCGTTGCCACTCTCCACGCTCGTAGGCCTTGCGACCTGCCGTGACCTCTGTCCGGGATTCTCCGGCGTCGGTAGCTCCTGCGTCGCCGTCGGCGGCCTCGATCGGGGCGACGAAGCGGTAACCGCGCTTGGGCACCGTCTCGATGTACTTGCCCGCCCCGCCGGGCCCGAGCGTGCGCCGCAGGACCGAGATGTTGTGCGAGAGGTTGCTCTCCTCGACGACCGTGTCGGGCCAGATCGCGTCGAGCAGCTGCTCGCGCGTCACGAGCTTGCCCGCGCTCTCGACCAGCGCCACGAGCGTGTCGAACACCTTGTCGCGCAGGGGGATGCGCGTGCCGTCCTCGCGCACCAGCAGGCGCTCGCCGACGTCGAGGCGGAAGCCGGCAAACGCATACGCTCGGGTCGATTGGGAGGCACCGTCCATCGCGCCCACGATAGTCGCGGGTCGCTGATGCGTCGAGGCTGCGAGATCGCGTCCAGATCGGTTTCAAGAAACCTTCAAGCACATCTCAGCTCCCTCACAGGTCTTTCGCGGCCGTTTAGCTGATCCTTTCGCCACACGGGTCGGGGAGCCCGGTTCCAGGGTGGAGCCGGGGCCCTTGCCCCAGAACAAGGAGCAGAGACATGCAGAAGTACATCATCGAACGTCAGTTGCCGGACATCGGCGAAGCCACTCCGGAGGAGCTGTGCGCCGCTGCGAAGCGATCCAACGCAGCGCTCGCCGAGCTCGGAACCGACATCCAGTGGGTGCAGAGCTACGTCACCGACGACCGGACGTTCTGCGTCTACCTCGCGCGCGACGAGGAGCTGATCCGCCGCCACGCGGAGCTCAGCGGCTTCCCGGCCAACCGCATCTATCCGGTCCACCGGATCATCGATCCGACGACCGCAGGCCGGAAGGAGACGGTCCGCGCGTGATGGCCGGGCTTTCGACTCCCGCTTCGCCGTGTGCGGAGCGGGCGCCCGCTTTCCATGTGACACAACCAACCAAAGGAGAGAGATCATGTTTCAGCATTACAAGTGGTACGCCGTGCTCGTTCTCGCGTTGTCGTGGACGAGCTGCGGCACATCCGAGCCCGCGTCGTTCCAGGACTCCGCGTCGGCTCCGACCAAGCTCTACATGGACGTGCACAAGCTCGGCCCGGGCAAGGTCAAGCTCGAAGACGTCGAGAAGGCCCACCAGAAGGACCTGCGCGTCCAGGGCAAGTACGGCGTTCGCTACGAGAAGTATTGGGTCGACGAAACGTCGGGCACGATCTACTGCCTCGTCCATGCGCCGAACCCCGCCGCGGCGAGCGCGGTCCACCGCGAGGCCCACGGCCTCGTCGCCGACGAGATCGTCGAGATGCACTCGGGGATCCTCCCGGCCGAGGCGAAGCACGACGGGCGCAAGCTGTTCCTGTGCACGCACCTCGCCGGCCCCGGCGCGATCACCGGTGCCGATGTCGCGCAGGCGCACAAGAAGGATCTCGCGGCTCAAGGCAAGCACGGGGTCAACTTCCTGCGCTACTGGTACGACGAAGCGTCGGGGCGCATCCACTGCCTGGCCGAAGCGCCGAGCAGGGAAGCCGTCATCGCGACGCACAAGGAGGCGCACGGCCTCGTGCCGCAGGTGCTTCAGGAGGTGAAGCGCGGCAAGTGAACGCAATGGACGAGACCGGGTCCGTCGCAAGAGGCGGGCCCGGTCACGATTCCGTGCTGGTCCGGGAACTCGATTGCCGGCATACCGTTCAACGCCGCCGTCACGTCCATGCACCATGGAGGCTCAGATGGCCCGAACGATCGGATTCCTGCTCGCCGGTGCGAGCGTCCTCGCGACGGTTCCGACTTCTCCTCAGGACAGCCAGAACGGCATCTACGCGCTCGCCAGGCTCGACGGGGACAAGATCGAGCTCGGCGACCGGCTCACCACGCATCTCGGCACCGCCACGATCGACGCGACCGCGAACGACAACAGCCGGTTTCACGTCCAGCTCGCCGAAGCCGGCCCGTTTCCCGAGGGTTGGGACCAGAAGCGTCTCGTCCTCCATGCCGGCGGGATCTCCCTGCTCGTCGCCGGTTGGTCGCAGCCGACGGACGAGCGCAAGATGACGATCAGCGCCCAGCTCGAAGGGCTCGAAGCCGCGCGCCGCGTCGCTGCCGCACTCGGCACCAAGCCGCATCTGCGCGAGCATCCCGGGCACCGTTTCGTCGTGCGGGTCACACCGAAGCAGCGTCAGTTCGCGATCGGCAAGCCCGTGACGCTGAAGTTCGAGATCGAGAACGTCGGCACCGCTCCGTTCTCGTTCATGGACGGCGGAATGCAGCGCGGGGCGCGGAACAACCAATTCAGCTTCATCGCTGCGAGTGGCCAGGGGTCTGGGCCGGCGATCCCCGACACCGGCGACCCGAGGAACTTCGGCGGCATCGCGGTCAAGCGGACGCTCGAACCCGGGCAGCGATTCGCGAAGGAGATCGGAATCGACAAGTGGTTCCGATTCACGAAGCCGGACACCTATCGCATCACCGCGCTGTTTCGCATGCACGTCGAGACTGCGGACTCGAAGCTCGGGTGGGACGACTTCGCGGTCGGCGAGTGCCTCGTGCGCGTCGGCCGGAACTGACTCCGGCAGCCGTGGTCCACGTTTGATGCTGTCGCGACGGAGCGACCTGATATGCTCAGGTGGTTGCGTTGTTCGAACGAGGGAACGGGACCGATGCGCACCGTCGCCGCCAGGCCCGGCGATCGCCGATGAGGATCTGCTTCGTCAGTCGCGAGATCGCCGGTGTGCGCGGTGGAGGCATCGGCACCTACGTCGTCGAGGCCGCGCGGGCGCTCAGGGCCGGCGGCCACGAGGTCTGGCTCCTGACCGAGGCAGCCGGGCCCGGCGAGTCGCTGCGCGGGGTCACCGACTTCGACCGCGTGGTCGAGGTCGGCGAGGGCGTTCCGGCTGCCGAACGGCCCGATTTCTTCTACGGCGGGGAGCACTATGCGCACTCCTACCTCGCACACCAGACGCTTCGACGCATCGGCGAGAGCTTCGACTACGTCGAGTTCCCCGACTACGGCGCCGAGGGTCTCGTTGCGTTCCAGGCCCAGAGAAGCTCTCGGGAGTACGCCGCGACGGTTCTGGGGCTGACTCTGCACACTCCGTTGTCGGAATGTCTTCGGTTCGACAAGCAGGCGCATCGCATCGGTCCCGACGCGCGGCGCATCATGAGCCTCGAGGACGAGGCGATCCGGCTGGCGCCACTGATCCACTGCCCATCCCAGGGGCTCGAGGACCTGGTCGCCCGCCGGCTCGAGCCCGGTTGCGAGATCGGGATCCTGCGCTACCCGATGCAGCTCGCGTCCGAAGCCCCTTCGCCACCATCGCCGAAGAGCTCGCTGTCCGAAGTGCGCTGTCTCTACTTCGGTCGCATCGAGCCGAGGAAGGGCGTCGAGGAGCTCGTTACGGCGTTCGCGCTGCTGCCCGAGCTGCACTTGACCCTGATCGGAAAGGACGAGCCCCACTCGCCGTACGGCAAGTCGTTCCGCGAGTACGTCGAACGGCGCGCGCCGGCCAACGTCCGGTTCGAGAACCCGCTACCCCGAACCGAGCTCCTCGCCCGCCTGCTCGAGTACGACGTTTGCGTCCTGCCTTCCTTGTTCGAGAACTGGCCGAACACCTGCCTCGAAGCGATGGCCGCGAGCCGGGTCGTGGTGGGCGGCAAGCACGGTGGAATGGCCGAGATGATCGAGGACGGCGTCACGGGCTTCCACGTCGACGGCAGCTCGCCCGAAGACATCGCCCGGGTCATCCGCGACCGCGTTGGAGCCAGCCTCGATCGCCTCGACGCGATCGGCCGGGCGGCTGCGGTTCGGATCCGCGAGCTGTCGGATCCGAGCGTTTTCCGCGACGCGCTCGTCGCTCGCGTGCGCAGTGCGTCGACCGCGTCCGAGCCCGAGCCGATCGAGCTCGAAACGCACAGGGTCTCGATCGTGATCCCGTTCTTCACCGACCGTGACACGATCGACGAGGCCGTCGACTCGGCATGCCGGCAGACGCACCAGAACCTCGAGATCCTGCTCGTCAACGACGGTTCGCCGCTTCCAAATGCGAGCTCGATCCTCGAACGGCAGAAGGCCAAGGACCGGCGAGTGCGCGTGATCGACAAGCGCAACGGCGGCTTGAGCTCCGCCCGCAACGAGGGCATCGAACACGCGGACGGAGAGTTCTTGCTGTTCCTGGATGCCGACAACCGCCTGCGGCCTGACTACGCGCGCGTCGGCGTCGAGCAGCTCGTCCGGCATCCGCTGTCCGGATTCGTGGCGCCGCACGTGCAGTCCTTCGACGATCGCTCCGGCGCGCCGTGCGGCGTCTACAACCCGCTACCGTTCGAGCGGTCGCTGGCGCTCGTCTACAACTGCTTCGGGGACGCGGGGGCGTTCTTCCGCCGGTCGACGTTCCTGGACCACGGCTTGCGCTACGACGAGACTCTGATCTCGTACGAGGACTGGGCGTTGTGGATGGACCTGGCGGCCGCCGGCGTCCGGGGCGAGCTCGTTCCACGCGTTCTCTATGACTACCGGGTCCGTGGGGACTCGATGCTGCACGCCGACGGCCAGCCCAACTTCCGCGCGTTGATCGGGCTGTTGATCCAGCGCCATCTGCCCGGAGCGACGGACGAGGAGCGCGAGATGTTGACGACGATCTTCCAGGTCGCCGGGGATCGGATCGCCAACGCGCCGCCGCTGCGGCACAAGATCGTCGACGAGCTGTCGCGCCTCAGCTCCAAGATCCCGCTCTTGAACCGCACGCTGCGCGACGTGTTGGGCAGGCTGGCCAAGGGCCGGCGCCGTCGTTGACGCGGGCGGTCAGTTGCCGAGCTTGGTCTCGAGGCCTTGGGAGTGGCCGAACGGAAGCGTCACCATCAAGCCTGGGTCGAAATCGAGCAGCTGCCAGAACAGCGACGCGCCGCGGAGACTCGACAGGCACGGGATCGGCAGCGGAACGGCAACTTCGCCGTTCTTGTCGTTGGCGAGCGGGATCGTCATGTCGAGGCTCGCGAGCAGGTGCGCGCCCGGAGGAAACAACGGGCCGAGGGGCAGGTTGAGCCTGGTCCCGCCGAGGATCAGGACCGAGACGCCGCTCGGCACGAGTCCGGTGCCGGTGACGGCGAACGTCGAGCTTCCGCCCGCCCGCGTCGAGAGTGCGCGGTGGTCACGCGCGCCGGGTCCGGGGAGTTGAACAGGCTGCCGGTCGTGCCCTGCAAACCGATGCTCCAGGTCTGCAACGTGATCCCGGTCGGGTTGCTCGACGGGAGGTAGACGTAGGTCTCGAGGGCGAGATCCTGCCCGGCGTCGCGCAGGAGATGGACGGCGTTGCCGTACGACTGCGCGGCGCTTGGAGCCCAGAACACGGCGGCGTTGCCGCCCTGCGGCGAGGCCTTGATCGCGTTGGGGTTGTTCGAGTCGGGCTTCGTGGGGTCGATCACGACCGGGACGGCCTGGCTACCGACCCAGTCCATGGCGAGGGCGGTGTCGACCTTGAGTGCGTCGAAGGTCTGCGTCGGAATGACGGGCGGGAGCGAGATCCGGTTGGGCTTGCCCGGCGTCGGGCTGCGCATGACGAAGTCGCGGCCGTTGTTGTCGGTGTCGTAGCGGTCACGCAACCGCGACCACGACGTCGGCGTGGCCGCATAGCTCAGGAAGTTGCCCCAGATCCCGGGACCCTCGACGATCTTGTCCATCCACGTCGTCGACGCGTGCTTGTTGGTCTCGTAGACGACCGAGTCGACGAGGTTCTTGTTCGCGTCGCGCAGCACGATCGCCTCGTTGGCGTTCTCCCACAAGCCCTCGGCGTGCGTGCTCGTGACCACGAAGCGGGCAGAAGAGAACCACACTGATTGCGTTGGCAGTGAGCATGTTGCCTCCGTCGTTGCTTCGAGGTGGATGGTTCGGTGAGCGCGGTTTCTCGCGAGTCAGCATGTATAACACGCCAGGCTCGACGCGAGGGGCTCGTGGCTCTTGTCCGGCGCGGAATGCCTGCTAGTGGTGTGGTGCAGAAATCTTCGCCATTATCCGAGGCGCTGCGACGCCGCTGGCGGCGTCGGGCTCCCTCGGCGGGCTCCAGCCCGCCTGCGTCCGCCCGAACGTCGATCTGCCGTGACACGAGAACCTCGAAAGCGACAGAGCGACTCACCACCAGCAACGCCGCAGCACCACGGATAATGACGAAT
>Ga0210086_1000777_pt1 | contig 17484 bp, 14 predicted proteins | sample China_Galinas_PW_3_FD_184867 | JGI IMG/M metagenome (GOLD analysis project Ga0210086, IMG submission 184867) | Wetland microbial communities from San Francisco Bay, California, USA, that impact long-term carbon sequestration - China_Galinas_PWB_D2... | ecosystem: Environmental > Aquatic > Marine...
ACTAGCCGGGATCTCCGGCGAATCGGCCTGGACATCCATGGCATTCTGATCGACGACCGAAGACCAGGGCCACAACAGCGCACCGCTGCGGCCGCGACGTCCGCCGGTGAGCCCTGCGTGAGGGCCTCGTAGTTCCCGGTAGTTCCCGCCCTGCCGGCCGTTCTGACCCCGCTGGCCGGCTTGGCCGTCCGAGCCGCTCGACCCGCGCGAACTCGTGGCCTCGTCACTGCCGGCTGCGCCGGCCTCGCCGGCGCGATCCCACCGCGCGCCACGATGACGCCGGAACGAGCGGGGTCGCGCGCCCATCCATTAGGCCCGAAAACGCCTCTACCAGGCCTTTATTCGGTGCCCCCAGTCGGACTCGAACCGACACTGGACGGATTTTAAGTCCGCTGCCTCTGCCAATTGGGCTATGGGGGCTGTGCAGGCACGAAGCCTAACCGGCCGAGGATGTCGGATGCTGCGACGCGGCCTCCTTGGAGCTCAGATCCGCGAGCTTCAGTCGACATTTCGGTGGATGAGGCAGCAGTTCGCACTGCGAGATCGACAGGCCCGCGTCGACGTGCACCACCACCCCCGGCTCGAGCAGCTGCCACTTCTCGTCGTCGTCCATCGGCTCACTGGCGAACACCACCGCCGACCGCTCATGCAAGTCCGGTGACCGCGCGTGAATCCTGTTGGTCTGCATCTCGAAAGCCGTTGAGCGGAGCCGCCGGTCGAGCATGTACAACTCGTGCGTCTCGGGATATCGCAACGCCCACATGTCGGTCGCCGTGGCCAGCAACAGGTTCGCCGCGTAGATCGGCACGTTGTCGGCAAGCCACGTCATCGCGTCGGCGAGCCCCGCGGCCACATCGCCCTCGCGAGCTCGGACCGCGCCGGTGATCAGTGCGAAGACGCGCTCGCTGTCCGTCTGTCCGAGAACAAGATCCGCGACGGACAACTCAGCCAGCCGCGTGTCGAGGACACCGAGCCCGGCCACCACCCCGTTGTGCGCGAACAGCCGATCGTCCTGCAGGAAGGGGTGCGTGTTCCGCACGTCGAGATCACCCGTCGACGCGTACCGCACGTGCGCAACGAACGTCGTCCCACTCATCTCGTGCGCTTCGGACGCGAACTCGGTGTCCTCCCATGCCGCGATCGGCTCCTTGCGCACCAGCGGGGTGCCGTCGGGTCCGAACACTCCCAAGCCTGTGCCATCGGGGTTCTTCTTGCTCTGGTCGACCAGGCTGTCCGGCGCATCCAGCAGCCAGAACGTCGCCGTCACCGCGCGACCGGCGTGGAGTCCGAACAGGCGGCACATCCCTCGACGCTACCGTTTAGTGTTCGCTGCATGTCCCCTCGGAACGTCGTCACAGCCGTCGTCGCCTCGCTCGTCCTGCTCGCCGCAGCAGCAGCAACCGCAGCCGCCGACCCCGCCGAGGAGCCTGCCAACGTCGGCGACGCCAAGACTGCCGCCGTCACCTACTACGACAGCGGTGCATATCAACACAGCCTCGCCGAGGTCGCAGCCCAGGCGATCGTCTGGATCGGCAATCAGGTGCCCACCACGCCGCGGGCGGCAGTCGTCTTCGACATCGACGAAACCGCGCTTTCGAACTGGGAGGTGATCCGTGCCAACGACTTTGGCCGCTTCATCAACGGCCCATGCGACCTGCCCGACGTATGCGCCTGGCGGCCGTGGGACCTGACCGCGCGATCCACGGTCATCCAGCCGACGCTGGACACGTACAACACCGCGAAGAGCCTCGGCGCGGCCGTCTTCTTCATCACCGGACGCGACGAAGGCCAGCGCACCGCCACCGAGCAGAACCTGCAGTCCGTCGGCTACACCGGGTACACGCGGCTGGTCATGCCTGCGCCCGGTGCACAGTACGCGTCGGCCGCCGACTTCAAGGCACCTCAGCGCGCTGCGATCGAAGCGCAGGGATACACCATCGTCGCAAACATCGGCGACCAGCCGTCAGACCTGGCCGGCGGCCACGCGCAGCAGACCTTCTTGCTGCCCGACCCGTTCTACCGCATCCCGTGAAGCGTCGAATGTGGACTTCTTGCACGAAATCTGGCCGGAATGCATGCAATAAGTCCACCTTCGGCGCAGGCTGAAGTGATGAACGCTCCAGAAGAAAAGAAATGCACCTGTCGCTGCGCGAAGTGCGCGGCGGGCAATCACTGCGGCAACTACGGCAGCGGCTGCCAGCGGTTCTACGGCCGCTAACCGATCGAGAGCGCGATGCCGTCGAGGATGTCGTGCTCGCTGACGATCAGCTGGTCGATGCCCGTGCGCTGGCCTAGCGCATAGGCCAGCTCCTCGACCACGATCGCCCCGCCGGCGATGACGTCGACGCGGCCCTCGTGCATCGGACCGAGCGCGCCGCGTTGCGCGCGCGTCATCGCGATCAGTTGGTCGCACACGTCGAGCAACTCGGGAAAACCCACCCGCGACAAGTGGATTGCTTCCGAGTCGTATGCCGTCATGTGCTGCGCCAGCGCCGAGAGCGTGGTCATCGTGCCGGCCACCCCGACCCACGTGTGTGCGCGGTCCACCGGAACCGTCCGCAGCGCCTCGCCCAACCGATCGCGAACCACCTCACGCGCAGCGGCGACCTCGGTGGCGGTTGGCGGGTCGGAGTGCAGGCAGCGCTCGGTCAGCCGCACACAGCCGATGTCAGCCGAGAAGCTGGCTTCCACATCGGTGGAGCCCAGCACCAGTTCGGTGGATCCGCCACCGAGGTCGACGACGAGGAAAGGTGCTTCAGCGCAATCCAATTCGGCCACCGCGCCGTGAAACGACAGCGCCGCCTCTTCCGCACCGGTGATGACTTCCGCGACTGCTCCTGCCACCGCCGGCGCCAGTACCTCGGAGGTCATCGAGAAGAACTCCTCCCGATTGGCCGCATCGCGGGTCGCCGAGGTCGCGACCATCCGCACCCTGGGCACCTCGAATCCGCTCAACATCTCGGCGTAATCGGTGAGCGCAGCCCGGGCGCGCACAATCGCCTCCGGCGCGAACTCCCCGGTGGCGTCGACACCTTGGCCGAGGCGCACGATACGCATCTCGCGGTGCAGTTCCCGCAGCCGTCCGCCCGCGACGTCGGCGATCAGCAGCCGAATCGAGTTGGTGCCGCAGTCGATTGCGCCGACTCGGCTCATGTCCAGTCCTCTCTGATCAGGAGAGCGTCCATTGCCGGGTCGATGGCCAGCGCCGCCAAGGCCTCGTCGCCCAGCGGGTTGACGCCGCGGCCTTTGGCAAGTGAATGCGCGATCAGCACATGCAGGCACTTGACCCGGTCGGGCATGCCGCCGCCGGAGAAGGTGGTGCCCAACGGTTCGACGGCGTCGCGCTCGGCCAGATAGCTCTGATGGGCACGCCGGTACGCGGCGGCCAACTGCGGCTCGGAAGCCAGCCGCGCTGTCATCTGTTTCATCAGCCCCGATGATTCCAGCCGGCTCGCCGCCGCCGCCAACGCAGGATGAGTCAGGTAGTACAACGTCGGAAATGGCGTGCCGTCCGGCAACCGCGGCGCGGTCTTGACTACGCCCGGCTCGCCGTTAGGGCATCGGTACGCGATCGCGAGCACGCCGCGCGGTTCTCTGCCCAATTGACGTGCCACGGCATCGAAGTCGGCTCGGTCAACCACCGGGCGGGGGCGGTTCCGGCGGCGGAGGCGGTTCCAGCGGCGGAGGCGCCGCCGGCGGCGGGATGTTGTGCGGGGTGTCGGCGATGGTGCGCCAAAGCGCCGTGTACCACGGGTCGTTCGACGATGTGGTTGGCGACGATGCGCCCGGCTGATCCGAGGGCGCCACGGCCCCCGGTGGCAACTGCACCTGGTACGGGACGTCGCCGGGCATCACGAACCCGAGCCGCTCGCGGGCCTGCGCGGCGATGAACACGGGATCGCCGAGTTTGGCCTTCTGCTGCTCCAGTTCGGCGATCTGCGTACGCAATTGGGCCTCACTGGCCGCCAGCTGTTTCATCTCCGTGCGCTGCGCGAAATAGGTTCGCACCGGGCCGGCGATGGTCAGCGTCAGCACACAGATCACCGCGGCCAGAATCGCCGCTCGCCGCGCGGTGAACCCGAGCCGCTGCTCGCTTTGGCGTGCGGCCGCCGCGGCGATCGACGCGGTGATCGACTCGACGATGGGCTCTTGCTCCGGTCGCGGTTCGGCCGCGCGAGGCTCCCGGCGCGGCGCATTCGACCGTGGCCGTTCCCGAGCCAAGTCGCCGCCCCGGCCGGGACGTGAACCCGGAGAGCGTCGTTTCGGGTCAGGCCGCTTCGCGTCGGGCACCGGTTAGTCGGTCTCCAGCTCGTTTTCCAGTGAAAAGCGCGGGAAGGCAAGGTCACCGGCGTACCGGGCAGCATCGCCGAGCGTTTCCTCGATCCGCAACAGCTGGTTGTACTTGGCCACACGCTCGCTGCGCGCGGGTGCGCCGGTCTTGATCTGGCCGCTGCCCACCGCGACGGCAAGGTCGGCGATCGTGGTGTCCTCGGTCTCTCCGCTGCGATGGCTGATCATCGTGCGGTAACCGCTGGAGTGCGCGAGCGCAACCGCATCCAGCGTCTCGGTGAGCGTGCCGATCTGGTTCACCTTCACCAACAGGGCGTTCCCTGCACCCTTCACGATGCCCTCCTCCAGACGTTCGGGGTTGGTGACGAACAGATCGTCGCCGACCACCTGCACCCGGTCGCCGATTTCCTTCGTCAGCGCCACCCAGCCGTCCCAGTCGCCTTCGTACAGCGGATCCTCAATCGACACAAGCGGATAACTGTCGAGCAGGCCGGCATAGAACGCGGTCATCTGCGCCGAATCGCGGGTTTCCTTCTCGAACGTGTAGCCCGTGTCGCGGCCTGATGTCGCCGGCCCTGCGGCTCCGGCGCCGAAGAATTCGTTCGCCGCGACGTCGAGCGCCAGCGCCACCTCGGAACCCGGCTTGTACCCGGCGGATTCGATCGCGGACAGGATCAGGTCGAGCGCGGCCTTGGTGCCTGCGACGTCGGGAGCGAACCCGCCTTCGTCCCCGAGGCCCGTCGACAGTCCCTGCTTCTTGAGCACGGACTTGAGCGCGTGGTACACCTCGGCGCCCCAGCGCAGTGCCTCTTTGAAACTCGGCGCGCCGATCGGGGCGATCATGAACTCCTGGACGTCCACGCCGGTGTCGGCGTGGACGCCGCCGTTGAGGATATTGAGCATCGGGACCGGCAGGATGTGGGCGTTCGGTCCGCCGATGTAGCGGAACAGCGGCAGCCCGGCCGACTCGGCCGCCGCCTTGGCCACCGCCAGCGAGACGCCGAGGATCGCGTTGGCGCCCAGCCGTGACTTGTCCGGGGTGCCGTCCAGGTCCAGCAGCGCCTGGTCCACCAGGCGCTGCTCGTCGGCGGACATCCCGATGACGGCCGGCGCGATCTCGTCGAGCACCGCGTTGACCGCCTTGTCGACGCCCTTGCCGCTGTAGCGGGACGCCCCGTCACGCAGCTCGACGGCCTCGTGCTCGCCTGTCGACGCCCCTGATGGGACCGCAGCGCGCGCAAATGTCCCGTCGGTGAGCGCCAGCTCGACCTCGACGGTGGGGTTGCCGCGGGAGTCGAGGATTTCTCGAGCCCCGACCTGCTCGATGATGGGCACGGCATCTCCTAGAGGGCTGTCTGCTCTTCGCGCGAGCGCTCATCGCCCGGCCTGGACGCACTCAACCCTATCGGTGTGTCGTCACAGCGGGTGGCCGGCGGCGTAGGCGGTCGCCCAGTCGCGCACCGTCCTGGCGTACTGGTCGGACAGGTTGTAGGCGCGCAACGCTCTCATCCACCCCTCCGGGGTGGCCAGATCGCCTCCGCGCCAGCACAGGTACCCCGCCGCAGAGAGCGCTGCGTCGTCGAAGTTGTCCGGGCTCGCGACGTCGTCGTTGTTGGCGTCGACGCCGTAGAGCCGCCAGGTTTCGGGGATGAACTGCATCGGTCCCATCGCGCGGTCGATTCCCCGGTCGCCGTCGAGCAGGCCTCCGTCGCTGTCCATGATCTCGAGGTTGCCGTTGGAGCCGTCGAGCTTAACGCCGCGGATCAGCGGTGTGACGTCGCCGTTGAGCGCAACCGTGGCGCCGCGATAGGAGCCGTTGTGGCTTTCGACCCTTCCGATCCCGGCCAGCGTCGTCCAGGCGAGGTGACAGTCCGGGTTCTCCACTTCTGCCACCCTCGCCGCATAGGCGTAGGCCTCCAGCGCGTTCGCCGACATGTTGAGCGCAGGGGCGCGGGCCGCGGCCCAGTCGTGCAGCTGATCGGCCGCCCGGCCGGCGGCGTGGGTGTCGATTTCGGGCACCGGGTCGCCCGCCGGCGGCGGCACTCCCTCGGGGATCGGCGTGCCGAGGTGCCAGGAGCAACTGGACGCCATCAGTACCGCAGCGACCGCCACGACGGCGACGGCCCGCACCCACCGCGCTCTCGTCAAGCCCCGGGCCGCGTCGTCACTCGCGCGAGTGTGAATCCCCCTGCCCTCCGGCGACACTGCATCTCCTCAACCCACTCTCCGGTCCGTCACATCGTCCCATGCGACCGATGACCTTTCGGTCCTCCTCTGGCACGGTAACGGACGTATACCGGGAAATTCTCAGCCTTGCTAAGGTAAGCCACACGTAACTTTGGGGAGCCAAAGCTGACTTAAGGACAGCGCAATGACTGCAGGTGCCGATATCACGAGCGTGACCGCCGCCGCTCCCACGCTGTCGTCTCAGCTGTTGGGCAGCGGGCTGATCGGTCTGCGCGAGGGCCTGGAAGCCGGGATCGTGGTGATGATCCTGGTCGCGTTCCTGGTGAAGTCGCAGCGCCGCGACGCGCTCAAGTGGGTGTGGCTCGGCGTTGCCGCGGCGCTCGCGATGACGGTCGGCGCATTCCTGATGATCCAGTACAGCGCATACACGGTCACCGACCTCGGCGCCGAGGCGATCGCCGGCATCGCGTCGCTGGTCGCGGTCGCAATCGTCACCACGATGGTGTTGTGGATGAAAAAGGCCGCGGCCGGCATGTCCGGCGAGTTGCGCGCCGAAATGACCAAAGCCTTGGAGACCGGCTCGCTGGCGGTGCTGACGCTGGCGTTTCTTGCGGTGGGCCGCGAGGGTTTCGAGACCGCGCTGTTCATGGTCGGGTACGCCGAGGCCGAAACCGATTGGCCGCTGGTCGGATTGCTGATCGGCGTGCTCGTGGCGGCAGCGATCGCGTGGGGAATGTACCTGGGCGCGGTCCGGATCAATCTGAGCAAGTTTTTCACCTACACCGGCGTCTTTTTGATCCTCGTCGCGGCGGGCATCCTCGGCTACGGAGTGCATGCGTTGCAGACCGTGGGCTGGCTTCCCGGGCTGGGCGCCAGGGCATTTGACATCACCGGCTGGTTCAACTGGTCGGCGTGGTACGGCGAGCTGATCCAGGGCATCTTCAACGTCAACCCGATGCCGACGGTGTTGCAGTTGACCGTCTACCTCACCTACGTCGTCGTCGTACTGGCGCTGTTCTTGCGTCCCAATCGCGCGCCTGCGCGCCCCGTCGAGGCCGCACCGTCGGCCGCTCAACCCACCCCGGAAAGGTCCACCACGTGATGCTGAACTCTGTGTCGGCGGCAAAGTCGGGCACGGCGGTTGTTGCTGCCGCGCTGGCCGCTGCCTCGCTGGCAAGCTGCGTGGCCAAGGAGGAGGACGACAACAGCTCGTCGGCGTCGGGCGCAGCCACCGAGATCACCGTCGACGCTTCCGACAACAGCTGCGAACTGTCGAAGACCGAAGCCAACACCGGCACAACCACCTTCACGATCACGAACAATGGCGCCAAGGTCACCGAGTTCTACGTCTACGGTGAAGGTGAGCGCGTGATGGGCGAGGTGGAGAACATCTCCCCCGGCCTGCAGCGCAAGCTCGTCGTCAGTCTCAACGAGCCCGGAAAATACCAAACCGCTTGCAAGCCGGGCATGGTCGGCGACGGCATCCGCGGTGACTTCACCGTCACCGGAGAGACCGTCACCACCAACGCCGAAGGCAAGTTCCAGGTCGCCTCCGAGAACTACAAGCAGTACGCCACCACCCAGACCGACGCGTTGGTCGGCGCGACAGAGGCGTTCGCCGCTGCGATCAAGGCCCGCGACATCGCTTCCGCCAAGGCGCAATATCCGACCAGCCGCGAGTACTACGAACGCATCGAGCCGGTCGCCGAGTCGTTCCCCGACAACCTCGATCCCCGGATCGACCTGCGCGAGGCGGACCTCGAGCCCGGTCAGCGCTGGACCGGTTTCCACCGCCTCGAGAAGGATCTGTGGGTGACGGGGATTCAGCCCGACACCGATGCGATCGCCGACCAGCTCGTCGCCGACGTGCGCGAACTGAATCAAAAGGTGAAGTCGCCGGACTACACGATCGACGCCACCCAGATCGCCGGCGGCGCACAGGGACTGCTCGACGAGATCGCGATCAGCAAGATCACCGGTGAAGAAGACATCTTCAGCCACACCGACCTGTGGGACTTCAACGCCAACGTGGAAGGGTCACAGGCCGCTGTGGACGCGGTCCGGCCGATACTCGACGAGCGGGACCCCAAGCTCGGCAAGCGAGTCGACCAGCTGTTCGCCGAAGTTTTCGCGCTGCTGAACAACTATCGCCGTGGCGACGGGTTCGTCCTCTATGACACGGTGACCGAGCCGCAGCGCCAAGAGCTTTCGCGTGCCATCGATGCGCTGTCCAAGGAAGTGAGCCAAGTCCAAGGTGTCATCGCCCCCCAATAGCGAGCAGCTCGCCGACGATTCCCTCACGCCGGAACGTGGGGGGATCTCCCGGCGCAAACTGCTCGGGACCGCCGGTGTCACCGCGGCCGTAGTGGGCGCCGCCGGCGCCGGAGCGCTGGCCGGTCGGGCGGCCGCGGCGGCCAACGACTCGAGCGAGATTCACAGTCCGGTTCCGTTCCGCGGTGAACGCCAAGCCGGCATCATCACCCCGCAGCAAGACCGAATGCACCTCTGCGCCTTCGACGTCACCACCGATTCCCGCGAGGACGTCGTCGCGATGCTGCGCGAGTGGACGCGGATGGCCGAGCGGATGACGGCCGCAGAAGAGACCGTTCCCCACGGCGCGGTGGGCCTGAACCCGGACGCGCCGCCGTCGGACACCGGTGAGGCGCTCGGCTTGCCCGCGTCGGCGCTGACGCTGACGATCGGGTTCGCCCCGTCGTTCTTCATCAAGGACGGCAAGGACCGATTCGGAATCGCCGATCGCAAACCCGCTGCGCTGGTCGACTTGCCGAAGTTCCCGAACGAGACGATGGACCCGGCCCGGTGCGGCGGGGACATCTGCGTTCAGGCATGCGCCAACGACCCGCAGGTGGCGGTGCACGCGATCCGCAACCTGGCCCGGGTGGCGTTCGGAACGGCCGCGGTGCGCTACTCCCAGCTGGGGTTCGGCCGCACCTCGTCCACCACGCGCGAGCAGTCGACGCCGCGAAACCTGTTCGGCTTCAAGGACGGAACACGTAACCTGAAAGCCGAGGACACCGACAAGCTAAACCAGCACGTGTGGGTCCCGTCCAGTGACGGACCGGACTGGCTGACCGGTGGCACGTATCTGATCACCCGCCGGATTCGGATGCGCATCGAAAACTGGGACCGCACAGCGCTTCTGGAGCAGGAACGGGTGATCGGCAGGCACAAGGGCAGCGGCGCGCCGATCGGCTACCCCGAAGAGTTCGACGAGCCCGACCTGGCCACCAGGAAATCGGACGGCGACCCGCTGATCGACGTCGACGCGCATGTGCGGCTGGCTTCGGCCGAGGAGTTGGGCGGCATCGAGATCCTGCGCCGCGGCTACAATTTCACCGACGGGTCCGACGGCTTCGGGCACTTGGACGCGGGACTGTTCTTCATTGCGTTCGTGCGCAATCCGCTGACCCACTTCGTACCGATGCAAGCCCAGCTCGCCCGACTCGACGCGCTCAACGAATACATCACCCACACCGGCACCGCCGTTTTCGCCTGCCCACCGGGGCTGCGTGAGAACGACCCGTCGGCCTACTGGGGCTCGACGTTGTTCGGCTGACCGTTCGCCGCGGCGTCGACGTCGCTGAGCACCGGCAATTGCTCGGCTGGAAACTCCTCTTCGATCACCGCCTGCTGCGGTGAGGGCTCGGGCGTCTCGACTGGACTCGGCTCGGGCACCTCGACCGGCCCACGCTCCGGCACGTCGGCCGGGGTGGGCTCGGGGATGCGGTCGGGTGCCGGCTCGGTGCCGACGGGAACAGGCCATGCCGCCCGCCACTCGTCCTCGGTGATCGAGTCGAGGACGGCGACGTCGAGCTGCTCCGGTACCTCATTGCCGCGCCGCGCCGCCGCAACGGCCTTCTCTGCTGCCCGTACTGCGTCCATGAACTCCAAAACCTCCGTGCGCAAACTGCTTTCGACGTCGCCATCGGGGCCGACGGTGACCGTCGTCAGTGTGGCGGGAACGAGTTCGGCAGGCAGCCCCGCGTCCCGGACCCGGGCGAGCACCTTCTGCGCCAGCGCCAGCGCCGGCTGGCCCGTCGGCACCCCGTCCAGACACGAGCCGCGGGGCTTTTCTTGGGCCTTGCGCTGGTCCCACTCGGCGATCTGACGGTCAAGTGAAATCGGTTCGCCCGCAAGCACTCCCGGCACCCGGTTGACGAGCTTGGCCAGCAGCGAGTCCGCCACGTCGTCGATGGTGAACGGATGCGCTGGCGCGTCCTCGGCGATGCGGGCATGGAACAGCACCTGCAGCAGCACGTCGCCGAGTTCCTCGCGCAGATCGTCGGCGTTGCCGCTGTGCACCGCGTCGAACAGCTCGTAGGTTTCTTCGAGCAGGTAGCGGCGCAGCGAGTCGTGGGTCTGCTCGCTCTCCCACGGACCGTTGGTGCGCAGCTTGTCCATCAGCGCGACGGCGTCGACCAGGCGCTCGCCCGGCTGAGGGCCAGGGGCGGCGATCACGCGGTCACCGGCGGCCAGCCGTGCCCGCACCGCCGGGTGGCCGGGGTCGGACGACAGCAGCACGGGCGCGTCGGACTCGTCGAACACGGGCCGCGCTGCCGGAAGTGACCACGGCACCCGGACCGGCATCTCCTCGGTGTAGGCGACCTCACCGGCGAGCAGCGCCATCGCTTCGACCGGTACCAGCGATGGGCGCCGGGGGTCGACCAGAATGACCGTCATCGTGCTGTCACCCCCTCGGACGTCTGTGTGACCTCGGTTATATCAACCTTGCCATGAGAGTTGTCATCCAGTGCCAACAGCAGGTCGGCCACCATCTGAACCAGTTCAAGATCACGGATGCGGGCGGCGGCCACGCCCTGGCCCGCGCGCGGAATCGGCAGCTGCACCGTCGACGTGGTGGCCCGGTAGCCGGCCGATGGGTACATGCGTTTGAGCCGCAGTTGCTGCGAGTCCAGCAGCGTGAGCGGCGACACCCGCAGCGTGGTGGCGGTCGTCGTCACCTCGGTCACGCCGTACCCGCGCGCGAGCAGCCGCAGCCGCGCCACCGCCACAAGCCGCCGCGCCGGCTCCGGAAGGGGTCCGTAGCGGTCGGTCAGCTCGTCCACGACAGCAGCAACCGCGGCATCGTCGCCTGCGGCGGCCAGCCGCCGGTACGCTTCCAGCCGCAGCCGGTCGCTGGGGATGTAGTCCGGGGGCAAGTGCGCGTCGACCGGCAGGTCGATGCGCACCTCCTTGGGCTCCTCGGGCGCAGCAACCATCTGGCCGTCCGCGGCAGCGCGGTACGCCTCGACAGCCTCGCCGACCAGGCGCACGTACAGGTCGAAGCCCACGCCGGCGACGTGCCCGGACTGCTCGACCCCGAGCACATTGCCGGCGCCGCGGATCTCGAGGTCCTTCATCGCGACGGCCATCCCGGCGCCGAGTTCGTTGTTCTGCGCGATCGTGGCGAGCCGGTCGTATGCGGTCTCGGTCAGCGGCTGCTCGCGCGGATAGAAGAAGTAGGCGTAGCCGCGCTCGCGACTACGGCCCACCCGGCCGCGCAGCTGATGCAGCTGGGAGAGCCCGAACGTGTCGGCGCGCTCGACGATCAGCGTGTTCGCGTTCGAGATGTCCAGCCCGGTCTCGACGATCGTCGTGCACACCAGGATGTCGTAGTCCCGGTTCCAGAAGCCCTCGACCGTGCGCTCCAGCAGCTCCTCGGGCATCTGGCCGTGTGCGACGACCACCCGCGCCTCGGGCACCAGGGCAGCGACCCGCGCCGCGGCCGCGTCGATGGAGCTGACCCGGTTGTGAATGTAGAACGCCTGGCCGTCGCGCAGCAGTTCGCGTCGCAACGCAGCCCCGACCTGCTTCTCGTCGTGCGGGCCGACGTAGGTGAGCACCGGGTGGCGCTCCTCGGGCGGGGTCAGGATGGTCGACATCTCCCGGATGCCGGCCAGGCTCATCTCCAGAGTGCGCGGAATCGGGGTGGCGCTCATGGTGAGCACGTCGACGTGGGTGCGCAAGCTCTTGATGTGCTCCTTGTGCTCGACGCCGAACCGCTGCTCCTCGTCGACCACCACCAGCCCGAGGTCCTTCCACCGAACAGCGGTCTGCAACAACCGATGCGTTCCGATGACGATGTCGACGGTGCCCTCGGCCATGCCGTCGAGCACGGCTTTCGACTCGGCGGCGTTGGCGAACCGAGACAGCGCCCTGATGCGCACCGGGAACCCGGCCATTCGCTGCGTGAACGTTTGAAGATGCTGATCGGCCAGCAGTGTCGTCGGCACCAGGATTGCGACCTGCTTGCCGTCCTGCACCGCCTTGAACGCTGCGCGCACCGCGATCTCGGTCTTGCCGTAGCCGACGTCGCCGCAGATCACCCGGTCCATCGGGATCGCTTTTTCCATGTCGGACTTGACCTCGGTGATCGCGGTCAGTTGGTCGACGGTCTCGGTGAAGCCGAACGCGTCCTCCATCTCGGCCTGCCAAGGGGTGTCTTGACTGAACGTGAACCCGGGCGACGCCTGTCGCTTGGCGTACAGCGCCACCAGTTCCTGCGCGATCTCGCGGACGGCGCTGCGAGCCCTGGTCTTGGTGCTGGCCCAGTCGCTGCCGCCGAGCCTGGACAGTGTGGGCGCCTCGCCCCCGACGTAGCGCGACAGCTGGTCGAGCGAGTCCATCGGCACGTACAACTTGTCGGTCTGCTTGTCGGACCCGCGGCGGTTCGACGCGTACTCCAGGACCAGGTACTCGCGACGGGCGCCGCCGACCGTGCGCTCGACCATCTCCAGGAACCGGCCGATGCCGTGCTGGTCGTGTACGACGAGGTCGCCTGTGGTGAGCGCAAGCGGGTCGACGACATTGCGCCTCTTGGCGGCCAGCCGCTTGCCCTCGGTGACCGCAACCCGGCTGCCGCTGAGGTCGGTTTCGGTGACTATCACGAGGGCAGTGCCCGGTAGTACGACGCCGTCGTGCAGCGGGCCCTTGAGCACACCGACCACACCGGGGCTCGGCGCGTCGCCGGGGTCCAGGCAGACGGCGCCGACGTCGGCGTCTTTGAGTTGCTCGACGAAGCGGTGCGCTGTGCCGGCGCCCGGCGCGACGATGGCCGCCGTGCCGCCGGTGCTGACGTGGGCCCGCAGCATCGCGAAGATCTCCTCGACGCTGTGCTGATGCCCGCGCGCCGACGGCGCCGCGCGGATGTCGAGCTGGGCCGCGTCGGGGTCGGACAGCTGGCTCAGCGTCCACCAGAGGTGCCCGGCGTCGACGGCCGCGGCGTGCACGTCGTCGAGGTCCAAGAACCCCGACGCGCCCAGCTGCGCCAAATCGACAGGGGCCCCGCCGCCAAGCGCGGCAGTCGACCAGGACGCCTCCAGGAATTCCTGACCGGTCTTGATCAGATCCGCGGCGCGGGCGCGAACCTTCTCCGGATCGCAGACCAGCAGCGGCGTGCCCGCCGGCAGGTGGTCGGTGAGCAGCGTGAGCCGGCCGGTTCCGGAAGTCGATGTCGCCGGCTCGGCGGCTCCGGAAGTCGATGTCGCCGGCCCTGCGGCTCCGAGCACCGGCATCAGTGCTTCCATCCCGTCGACCGGGATACCTTCTGCCAGCTTCGCCAGCATGTCGCCGACGCTGCCGATCAGCCCGCCCTCGGTGGGGGCGCGCTCGGCGAGCTCCGCGGCCTTCGCGCGAACGTGCTCGGTCAGCAGGAATTCGCGGCAGGCGACCGCGATGACGCTGTCGGTGGCGAGTTCCGGAATCGACCGCTGGTCGGCGACAGAGAACATCCGCATTTCGCTGACCTCGTCGCCCCAGAACTCGACGCGGACGGGGTGCTCGGCGGTGGGCGGGAAGATGTCGAGGATGCCACCGCGCACCGCGAACTCACCGCGCTTGCCGACCATGTCGACGCGGCTGTAGGCGCGGTCCACGAGTCGGGCGATCACGTCCTCGAAGCCGACCTCCGTGCCGACGGTCAGCGCCACCGGCTCGATGCGGGCCAGATCCGGTGACATGGGTTGCAGCAGCGAGCGCACCGTCGTCACCACCACCCGCAGCGAAGGCCCCAGCCGGTCGTCGTCGGGGAAGGCGAGCCGTCGCAGCACCGTCAGCCGGGCGCCGACGGTGTCGACACCGGGTGAGAGCCGCTCGTGCGGAAGCGTCTCCCAGGACGGGAACAGCGCGGCGGCGTCGCCGAACACCCCCCTGAGTTCGGCCGTCAGGTCGTCGGCCTCGCGTCCGGTGGCGGTGACGACCAGCAGCGGGCCGGCCTGAGCAAGCGCCGTTGCGACGAACGGGCGCGCGCCGGCCGGCCCCACGAGTGCCAGTGCGGGGGGGTTGGCGGCCGCGCGCCGAGCGAGGTCGCCCAGAGTCGGGTCGCGCAGCGCCAGGTTGACGAGCCCCGCGATCGGGGTGTCGATCATGATGATCTCAGTCTAGTTGCGCGCCTTTACTACTCGCTTACTCGCCGTCGAGCACCGGGTCGTTCTCGAGGTGAGTCAGCCCGTTCCAGACCAGGTTGACCAGGTGTGCGGCCACCACTTCCTTCTTCGGCTCACGCACGTCGAGCCACCATTGGGCCGTCATCGAGACCGATCCGACGAGCGCCTGTGCGTACAGCGGCGCCATGTCGGGGTCCAGGCCGCGACGGGAGAAGTCGCCGGCGAGAATCGACGAGACCTGGTTGACGGCCTCGTTGAGCAGCGTGGAGTAGGTGCCGGACGTGATGGCCGCCGGCGAATCGCGGATGAGGATCCGGAAGCCGTCGGTGCGTTCCTCGACGTAGGTCAGCAGCGCAAGGGCGACCAGCTCGATACGCACCCGGGAGCGGTTATTGGTCAGCGACGACGTGATGCCGTCGAGCAGCGCCGACATCTCGCGGTCGACCACCACGGCGTAGAGGCCCTCTTTGCCGCCGAAGTGCTCGTAGACGACGGGCTTGGAGACGTTCGCCCGCTGCGCGATCTCCTCGATCGAGGTGCCCTCGTAGCCGCGTTCGGCGAACAGCGAACGGGCGACGTCGATCAGCTGGTGGCGGCGCTCGGCACCCGTCATGCGGGCACGCGGGGTGCGGGTTTCCTTCTCTGGTGCCACCACGACGTCAGGCTACGCTGTTTACCGTTGTTTTCTTTCCGTCGTGGTGTAATCGGCAGCACATCAGATTTTGGTTCTGAGAGTTCAGGTTCGAGTCCTGGCGACGGAGCTTCGTGGTGGCGCGAGCGTGCACGTTTGTACGTCCCGGCGCGGTGTGTCGGCGTACAGACACGCACGCTCGCCAGAAAGGTGGAGCGTGACAGAACTTCCGGACACGGCCGTGATCGTGCTGGCCGCCGGGGCCGGAACGCGGATGCGGTCGGACACCCCCAAGGTGCTGCACACGCTGGCCGGGCGCAGCATGCTGTCGCACGCGCTGCATTCGGTGGCCAAGGTCGGACCGCAGCACCTCGTCGTCGTGCTCGGCCACGACCGCGAGAAGCTGGCCCCGGCGGTGGCACAGCTTGCCGACGAGCTGGGCCGCCCGATCGACGTCGCCGTGCAGGATGAGCAGCTCGGCACCGGCCACGCCGCCGCGTGCGGCCTGGCGGCCCTGCCCGACGGGTTCGACGGGATCGTCGTCGTCACCTCGGCCGACATCCCGCTGCTCGACGCCGACGCGCTCGCCGACCTCGTCGCCACCCATCGGGCGTTCCCGGCTGCGGTCACCGCGCTCACCACGACGCTGCCCGACCCGACCGGCTACGGCCGCGTCCTGCGCACGCAGGACCGTGAGGTCATCGCGATCGTCGAGCAGGCCGACGCCACCGCGTCACAGCGAACCATCCGCGAGGTCAACGCCGGCGTGTACGCGTTCGACCTGGCGGCGCTGCGGTCCGCGCTGAGCCGGTTGAGCGAGGACAACGCCCAGCACGAGCGCTACCTCACCGACGTGGTGTCGATCGTGCGCGGCGACGGGCTGATCGTGCACGCCAAGCACGTCGACGACACCGCGCTGGTCGCCGGCGTCAACGACCGGGTGCAACTCTCCGCGCTGGCCGTCGAGCTGAACCGCCGGATCGTCGCCGCACACCAGCAGGCCGGCGTCACGGTCGTCGACCCCGCGACGACATGGATCGACGTCGACGTGACGATCGGCCGCGACACGGTCGTCCAGCCGGGCACACAGCTGCTCGGCCGCACCCGGGTCGGCGGCAACTGCACGATCGGCCCCGACACCACATTGGCCGACGTGACGGTCGGCGACGCCGCGTCGGTGGTGCGCACCCATGCCAGCGCGTCGTCGATCGGTGACGGCGCCGCCGTCGGCCCCTTCGCCTATCTCCGGCCCGGCACGGTACTCGGCGCCGACGCCAAACTCGGCGCGTTCGTCGAGGCGAAGAACTCGACCATCGGCACCGGCACCAAGGTGCCGCACCTGACCTACGTCGGCGACGCCGACGTCGGCGAGCACAGCAACATCGGCGCATCCAGCGTGTTCGTGAACTACGACGGCCAGGCCAAGCACCGCACCACCATCGGATCGCACGTGCGCACCGGCTCAGACACCATGTTCGTCGCGCCGGTGACGATCGGTGACGGCGCCTACACCGGCGCCGGCACGGTGATCCGCGAGGATGTCCCCCCGGGGGCGCTTGCCGTGTCGGCCGGGCCGCAGCGCAACATCGAAGGATGGGTGGCCCGCAACCGGGCCGGGTCCGCGGCCGATGAGGCGGCCCGCAAGGCGGGCGCGGAGAGCGACGAGCCCTAAAAGGTGACCTACCGGTAACCCGGCGGCCAACAGCAGGCCTCGGTACGTACGATTAGGCCGACATTCCCGATCCATCACCGGCGAGGCACCGTGGGCACCGACTGGACCGACAACCGCAAGAATCTGATGCTCTTCGCGGGCCGCGCGCACCCCGAGCTCGCCGAACAGGTGGCCAAGGAACTCGACGTGCAGGTCACCGCGCAGACAGCGCGGGACTTCGCCAACGGGGAGATCTTCGTCCGCTTCGAGGAGTCCGTCCGCGGCTGCGACGCGTTCGTGCTGCAATCCCATCCCGAGCC
>Ga0210086_1000779_pt1 | contig 17469 bp, 12 predicted proteins | sample China_Galinas_PW_3_FD_184867 | JGI IMG/M metagenome (GOLD analysis project Ga0210086, IMG submission 184867) | Wetland microbial communities from San Francisco Bay, California, USA, that impact long-term carbon sequestration - China_Galinas_PWB_D2... | ecosystem: Environmental > Aquatic > Marine...
AGGCCGGCGGTGGCCTCCTGCAGATCGCCCGATCCGGTCAGGTCGCGCGCCGCCAGGTGCAGGAAGGCGCGCCCCTTGAGCACCCGCAGGTCGCGCTGCAGGGCGGCGAAATCCGGTGCCTCCGCGAGGTCCGCCGGGTCGGGCCACGGGTACGCCTGCCCCGCCGCGGCCCGCGTCACCCCCGCCACCGCGCCCTCGAGGCGGATGAGCAGGTTCGCCAAGAACGGCCCCGCGGCGGTCAGGGCCAGGAGCGCCCCCCGCGCCGCCGGGTCGCCCACGGCGGCGGCGAGCCCTTCCTCGTCGGCGGCGCGCAGGCGTTCCAGGCCGTTGACGGCCCCCTCCGGGTCGGGACAGGCGGCGAGCTCCGCGGTGAAGTCGGCCCCGTTCAAGTGGGGCGCGAGGTCCGCCGCCAGACGCCGCGCGCGCGCCTCCGGGGGGACGTGCCCTTGCGGCGCCGCCATGGTCAGAAGGCGCTGCCGAGGGTGAAGTGGAGGCGCCAGGTTTCCTCGCCGCGGTTGCGGTTGATCTTGTAGCCCAGGTCCAGGCGCAGGGGCCCCACCGGCGTGCCGAACCGCAGCCCCGGCCCGGCGCCGACGCGCATGTCCTCCAGGCCGATGTTCCTGGCGTCGTTCCAGACGCTGCCGGCGTCCGCGAACAGCACCATCCCCCACCCGCGGCGGGTGCCGGCGCGCAGCTCGAGGCCGGTGAGGATCATGACCAGCCCGCCCTGGGGCACACCCCCGATCACGGTCTCGCCGGGCACGCCCACGGAGTCGAGGGCGTAACCGCGGACGGACGACTGGCCGCCCAGGAAGAAGCGCTCGCTGACCGGCACCTCGGCGCTCTGGAACAGGCGCCGCACGCGGCCCGTCTGGGCGCGGGCGGCGAGCACGACGTTGCGCCGCACCGGGATGAACTGGGCGGCCTGGACGGTGACCTTGGCGAACTGCACCTGGGAGGCGAGCACCCGGGCGCCCTGCTCGTAGGTGGCGCCCAGGATCGTCCCGCGGTCGGGGTTGAACGGGTCGTCGCGGGTGTCGCGCACCAGGGACGTGAAGATCGAGCCCACGTTAATCCGGCGCCGCTCGGGCAGCGAGGTCACGCCGCCCGCGGGCAGGCGGGGAAAGCGGTTGCGCTCCAGCCGGTAGGTGACCGTGAGCACCACGTGGGGCAGCACGGGGCGCCGGATACCGAGCTCCGCGGCCCAGGTGCGGCGGTCGTAGCTGATCAGATCCTCCTCTTCGTAGAGGACGCGGGTGTGCAGGGGAACATGATAGGGGCCGATCCACGGCAGCACGTAGCGCAGGGTGGCGGAGCGGCGCAGCTGGCCGTAGCGCAGGCGGACGCCGCCCTCGTGGCCGCGCCGGAACAGGTCGCGGTACGACAGATCGATCAGGCCGCGCACGCCGTCCTTTTCTCCGTAACCGACGCCCAGCTCCACGGCACCGGGCTTGCCCTCGGTCAGGTGGACCGTCACGTCGCGCACGGCGCCCTGATCGTCCGGGTCCGTGGGCCCCACCCGCACGCGGTCGAAGGCCGCGGCGCGGAAGAGGTTGCGTCGCGTCTGGGCCAGGGCGCCCGGGGTGTAGAGGTCGCCCTCGGCGATGGTCACCTCGCGCGCGACCACGTAAGGGCGGGTGCGGTAGGTGCCCTCGACGTGCACCTCGCCGACGCGCACCTGGGGCCCGGGCACCGCGTGGAAGGTGAGGTCCGCCATCACCTCGCGCAAGGGCACGCCGCCCGGACCCACGCGGCCGCGCCAGACCTCGCGCGTCTCGCTGCGGGTGTCCACCTGGGCGTCCACGTAGCCCTGCTCGCCCAAGGCGGCGTTCACCTCGGCCCGGGCCGCCCGCACGCGGTCGCGCCGGTAGCGCTCCCCGGCCAGGGCCAGGGCCGCCTTGCGCGCGCCCCGGGCGGCCTCGGGAACGACGTCGTCCAGACCCTCCACGGCCACCCGGTCCACCCACCACTGGCGCCCCTCATCGATGTGGTAGGTGACCACGTCGCGGTGGCCCCCGGGGCGCGTGGGGGCAATCGTGTAGGTGACCGCCACCTCCGGGTAGCCGGCCGCCCGGTACATGCCCTCGACCTGCGCGGCGCGGTCGGCGATCGCCCCCTCGCGCACGGGCTCGGCAAAAAAGCGCAGGCCCGGCCCCACGGCCTTGCCGAGCTCGCCGTCGGAGATGGCGAGGTTGCCCTCGAAGCGCACGTCCTCGGTGCGGTGGCGCCGCCCGTGGTCCGCCGTCACGGTCACGTGGTACAGGAACCCATCGGGGTCGCGGGTGCTCTGGACGGTCACCCGGGCGTCGCGGTAGCCCTTCTCGCGCAGGGCGGAAAGCAGCCGCTGGCGCGCCTCGTCCAGCACGGCCCCGTCCAGGCTGCGCCGGGCGGTCAGGTTGAGGGTGCGGCGCACGGCCTTGTCCGACATGCCCGCCCGTCCCCGCACCTTGATCTCCACCCGGTCGCGCGCCTGCACCGGGAGGGTGACGCTCACCCGGTCGCCATCCACGGCGATCTCGTAGGGGCCCACCTGGGGGTTCAGGTAGCCCCGGCCGGTGAGGTAACGCTCGATCCGGCCCATGTCGGCCTGCAGGGTGTCGGCGTTGAACCCGCCGCCGACGTGGGTGCGCACGCGCGGCCCGAGCAGGCCGCGGGGCAGGCGCTCGGGCAGCCCCTCGTAGCGGAGCGCCGCCACCGTGCCGCGGCTCCCCTCGCGCACGGCGATGCGCACGTTCACCTGGCCCTCCGGGGCGCCCGGGTCCGCGGGCACGCTCGCCGCCGTGACGCGGGCCGCGAAGAAGCCCTTGCGGGCGTATTCCGCCAGCACCCGCTCCTCGACCTGGGCCAGGCGCTCGGGGTCCACCACCTCGCCGGCGCCGAGGCGCACGGCGCGCTCCACGTCGTCGGCGCTCATGCTGCGGGCCCCGGTGACGATCAGGCGCCCGAGGCGCTGGGTGCGCTCCAGGCGGAAGCGCACCGCCACCTCGCCCTCGGCCTCGACGGGCTCGGTGCGTACCGCGGCCCAGCGGATCTGGGGGAGGTCGATCAGCGCCCGCACGGCCTCGGCCAGGGCCTCGGGGGAGACCTCGGACCCCGGGGCGATGCCGGTCACCTCCTCCAGGCGCGCCACCGGCAGGGGCGGCTCGGGCCCCCAGTCCACGCTGGCGGCGCGCACCGATTCGTCGGGCGGCACGGGAGACTGGCCCCACGCCGTCCCGCTCATGGCGAGAGCACCGAGGGCCGCAAAGCCGGCCGCCGCCAGAAGGCCCCGGGCCCGGCGCATCCTCAGCGGAACCGGATCCGGAAGCGCAGCTCGCCGCCCGCGCGCCCCTCCTCGTCCTGCTCGACCAGGACGCTGGTGCGGGGGCTGAGGCGGTAAGAGAGCTGGATGAGGGGCTGCACGGCGGCGTCCATCGTTGTGGAGTAGATCACCTGGCCCTTGCCGTCGAACAGCTTTTTCCCCACGGTCAGGCGGGCGCTGCCGCTGGTGGACGAGCTCTCGGCGTAGAACGGCTCCACCTGGAAGCGGTCGATGCCGGCGAAGCGGTGCAGCTGTTCCTCCAGCTGGCTCTGCAGCGCGCCGGTGGCCAGGTACGTGGCCTCGCTCGCCCCGACGCCCGAGCCCGCCTGGGCCAGCTCGTCCGACGTGCGCCCCACGGCGAGCAGGGAGAGCAGGTCGGCCTGGGGCAGGTCGGGGCGCGAGCTGAGGGTCAGCTGGATGCGGTCCGCCGGGCCGTTCAGGGCGAGGTCGATCTCGATCGGCTCGGTGCGCAGGGGGTCGTCCGGCAGGGAGTGCTCCACCGTGGTGCGCGCCAGCACGTCCAGGTAGGGCGCGATGCGGGACGGGTCGAGGAAGTCCACCGACGCCGAGACGATGGTGAACGTGTGGCCGCGGAACTCCACCTCGCCGTGGCGCACGTCCACGCGCCCGGCGAGGCCCGGGTCGGCGACGGTGCCGCCGAGCGCCAGGTCCATGTCGAGCACCAGGTTGGCGACGTTGGTGTCCACCCGGATGTCGTCCTCGCCGTAGACGCGCACCGCCAGGCGCATCTCGCCGAAGGGAACGTTCTGCGCCACCTCGGCGCCGCCGCCGACCTTCTCGACGAACAGCGCGGTCCACTGCATGCGCCGGTCGTAGACGGCGTGGCGCACGTGCAGGTCGCCCGAAAGCATCGGCGCCGGCAGGCGGCCCGAGAGCAGCAGCTCGCCGTCCACCACGCCGGTCAGGCCCGGGACGGGGTGCATGGTGTAGCTGTCCAGGGAGACCACCGCCTTCACCTCGCCGGTGCCCGCGTCCACCGACCCTTCGGCCACGATGGCGCCACCCCCCATGCGTCCCTCCAGGGTGTCCAGGACGAACCGGCCGTCGGTGTAGAGCAGACTGAGGGCCGCCACCTCGAGGGTCTGGTCGAGGGCGTCGATCTGGATCCGCGCGCTGTCCACGGTCACGCCGGCGCGAATCGTGGGCGCGTCCCACGATCCGGTCATCTCGCCGCTGACCGCCGCCCGGCCCTCCGCCTTGGAGACCCCCGGCACCTGGCGCGCGAGGACGCCCAGGTCGGCGTTGCCCACGGCGCGCAGGCCGACGGTGCGGCCCTCGGTCCAGCCGCCGCTCACGCGCACCTGGCCCAGCTCGCCCGCGAGCTCCACCGGGTCCACGTGGAACGTGCCGCCGGTGGCGGTCAGGCGCGCCTCGGCGGCGGACAGGTCGTTGCCCCGCAGGGTGAGGACGAACGGCGTCAGCCGCGCCGTTACGTCACCCCGGGGCGGGTCCTCCAGGGGCCCTTTCACGGTGATCTCGCCGGTGAGGGCGAAGGAGACGCCCGCCTCGCCCAGGGTGGGCGGCGCCACCACGAGGCTGCGGGGGCGCACGGTGCCCGCCACCTCGGGGGCGTCCCACGGCCCGGCCAGGGTCAGGTCCATCGCGCTGGCGCCGGCGGCGAAGCCGTACTCCGGGCGCACGTGGGCCAGCCAGCCGGACCCGGCCTCGCCCCGGATGGCCAGGTCGAACCGCTCCTGCGGCACGAGCGTCCCCACCACCTCCAGGCGCAGCCCCTCCGAGCGCAGGACCGCGCCCGAGATCCGCACCCGGCCGTCCGCCAGGGTCACCCGGGCCGGCCCGTCCAGGTGCGCGCTGCGCCCGCCGGTCACGATGCGCGCGTCCCGCGTCTTGAGCAGCAGGCGCTCCGGCCCGTCGCGGAACGACCCCGCGGCGGCGATCGAACCCGAAGCCGACAGGCCCCAGTCGGCGCCCAGCTCGGTGCGGGCGAGGGCGTCCACGGCGGGCAACAGGCCCCGAACCCACGGCATGGCGTCGGCGTCGTCGTAGCGCGCGGCGATCGCGAACCGGTTGGGGTCCTTCAGGTGCGTGTACAGGACGAAGCGCGCCGCCCCCTCCAGCCCCGCGGGCGCCAACAGGCGGCCATGGACGCGCAGCTGCCAGCGCGACAGGGCCAGGTGGACCTCCGCCTGCCCCAGCGCCTCGTCGTGGAACGCGGCCCCCTGGAGCGTTCCGTCCACCCTCAGGTCGGGGTCGGAGAAGTCGCCCGTGAGGTGCGCCGTGCCCGAGAGGCGGCCCGCGAGGAACGGCACCGCGTCGTGCACCCGCATGACCGCCGCCGCCGGGAGCCCGTCGGTGCGGGCGGACACCTCGTAGCGGCCTTCCTGCCAGGTGAGCGTGCCGTCGCCGGTGACCACCGGGCCCGCCGGCGCCGTCGGCCCCAGCCCCTCCACCACCACCGGCGCATCGCCCTCCGCCTCCGGCGCGGGCAGCCGGAAGACGGCGTCCGCCAGGGCGAGGGCGTCCCGGTCGATCCACATGTCCGCCCGCGCGTCCTCCACCGGCTGGCCGTAGATCGACCCGGCCTCGGCGTGGACCTTGGACCAGACGAACAGGGTGCCGTCGGGATGGCTCACGAGGTTGAGCTTGCCGCTCACCGGGATGTCCAGCTCCAGGGGCTCGCCGTGGTGGACCAGCCCCACCAGCTGGTTCAGGGGCACGCGGTGCACCGACGCCGCCAGGGTGGCGCCCAGGGTGTGGTGCGGCTGGCCCGGCTTCGGCAGGTCCACCTCGCCGCCCAGGCGCATGGCCCCGTCGCCCCCCGCGCGCACGCCCGAGAAGCGCAGGCGCCCGGGCTCGAGGACCATGTCGCCCACCAGGCGCGCCACCTTCAGGGCCCGCACGCTGCCATCCGCCAGGTGCACCTCGCCGGCCAGGCGGTAGTCGGTCAGGGTGCCCGAGACGCGGGCGTCCACGTCGGTCTTGCCGTGCACGTAGTCCAGGTGGAACAGGGCACCGATCTCGGAAAAATCACCCGCCGCCGCCACCAGGGTGCCGTCGAGGGCGTGGTCGGGCCCTAAGGTCACGTCGGCGTCCAGGTGGGTGCCGGCGGTCTGCACCGAGAATGCGTGCACCTGCGTGCCGTCCGGCTCCAGGCGGCCGGTGCCGCTGCCCGCCGCCAGGCGCACCGCGAGCCGGTCGAGGAGGGGCTCGCCCTCGTCGTCCGGGATGGCGCCGCCGCCGTCGCGGTAGCGCCACTGGAAGGTGCCCTGGGGGCGCCCTCCGGCCGACCCCGCGAGGCGCGCCTCGCCGGAGACGCGGCCGAGGCCCAGGTCGCGCCCCGTGAGCCAGGCGAGGGGCACGTCGTCGGCCCGCACCCGGGCCTCGTAGGCGTGGGGCGGCTTCAGGTCCACCCCGCCGTCGGCGCGCGCCTCGCCGCCCTTGGCGCGGACCTTGACGTGCACCACCTCGAGCCGTCCGCCGCCCACCCGCAGGCGCGCATCGAGCTGTTCGAGGCGGCGCGGGTCATCGGCCAGGGCGAGGTCCTCGCCGGTGACCTCGCCGTCCCACGCGAGGGTTTCGGGCGCGCCGTAGAGGCGCCCCTCCGCGCCGATGCGGCCCCTCAGGTCCAGGTCGGGCGCCCCCAGCTCTCCGGCCAGGGCCACGGCCCCGGCGGCGGTGCCCTGATAGGTGGTGCGGACCGAGACGTAGGTCCCCGCGTCGCCGTCGGCGTCCTTGAAGCGCACCTCCCCGGCCAGCTCCAGGCGCCCGGCCTCGCCGTCGAACGCGGCGGTGCGGATGCGCAGGCGGTCCGTCTCGAGGGACACGGCCACGGCGCTGTGGGAGAGGAGCGGCGCGCCGTTCACGGTCACGTCGGCCGCACCCAGGTCCAGGAGGTAGCGGCGCAGGGTCACGTCCGGGGCGCCGGTCAGCTGGATGCCCTCGGCGACGACCACCGTGTCGCCGCGGGTGACCCGCACCGTTCCCCCTTCCACCCGCACCCGGTGGGCACCGTAGATTTCCCAACCGCTGCCGACGGGCAGCGATCCCGGCTGGGTGCCCGGGGCGGCGGGGGCGAGGGTGAAGGCGAGGTCGGGCTCGCGCGCCCGAATGTCCAGGGCCCCCAGGCCGCCGGTCAGGAGCGACCAGGGCGAGACCTTCACCCGCAGCTCCTCCACGGTCCCGCCGGACAGGCCGGACGGGCCGTCGGAGGGTCCGACCTCAAGGCCGCGCACGGTGACGGAGGGGGGGAACATGGACAGCCGCACGCGCTCGACGTTGACGTCGGCGCGCAGGCCGTCGCCCAGGCGCGCGACGAGCATGTCGCGGACCGGCCCGGACAGGCCGCCCTGGGCCAGGTAGAGCTCCCCCGCAGCGAGGAGCGCCAGGAGGACCAGGCCCCCGACAAGGAGGCGGAGGGCCAACGCCTAACCCGAGCCGTGGGCCCCGGCCACCTCCACGTAGCTCATGCGCAGGGTGTACAGCATCTTGGAGATGAGCTCGGCCTCCTCCGGGGTCAGGTTGCCCCGGGTCTTCTCCTCCAGCATCCCGAGCACGTCGATGGTCTCGCGGGCCGCCTCCAGGTTGGTGTTCCGGCCGCCGGTCTCGGGGTGGTTCTCGATCCCCAGGTGGATCAGCGCGGTGCGCGCCAGGGAGAAGACGAAGGCCGAGAAGTCGATGGGGGGCATCTCGCGCCCCATGGAGAAGCCCTGGTCGGCGGCGGATTCCTCGGAGGCGTCCTCGCCAGCGCCTTCAGCACGATCCGGCGCGGCCTCTCCGGCGGGCTCCGCCTCCGGGGACCGCTCCGCCTCGGCGGCGGCGCCGTCGTGGTGGATGCGGCGGTCCCGCACGCTGAAACCCTTCTCCTCTTCCATGGGTGCCACCTTTCGCGGAGCGTTCGTGTCCGGGGCGGAAGGCGTCCCGGCGGGGCCGCAGCACATTACCACTAAAGGCGCCGCGCCGCCAAGGGCGCGGCCTTCAGAGGCGGCGGGTGAGCAGCAGGGCGTCGTCGGGCGGGGCGCGGTAATAGCGCGGGCGCATGCCCACCTCGACGAACCCGAGACGGGCGTAGAGGTCCCGCGCGGCGCGGTTGCGGCGCCGCACATCCAGGTGGACCTCCGCCGCACCGCGCGCCGCGGCGGCGTTCAGCACGTGCGCGACGAGGGCCGTGCCGATCCCCCGCCGGCGCGCCTCCGGGGCGACGGCCAGGTGCTCGATCTCCACCACGTCGGCGGCCTCGGCCACGGCCACCAGGGCGGCCACGCGGCCGTTCACCTCGGCCACCCAGGCGCGCCGGGCCGAGTCCTTCAACAGGTGCCGCCAGGCCCCCTCGGAAACTCCCTCCAGGGCGGTCGCCGCGAGCCACGCCGCCATGGGGGCGTCGGCCGCGGTCATGGGCCGCACGTCGGCGGGCGTGGTGGCGTGTATCGGCATTACCCCCCCGCCTCCATCCCGGCGCGGCGCTCGGCCTGGCTCAGGGCCAGGTAGCGCGGCACCACCGCCTCCGGGCCGTAGGCCTCGCCGGCGATGCCCATCAACCGCCCACGCCACGCGATCACGGCGGCGCGGGGCCGGGCGAACAGCGCGGGCGCGATGGTGACCTCGGGCCCCACCGCGTCGCCGAGGCCCGGCGCCGCGGTGCCGGCCAGGACCACGGGCCCCTCCAGGGCGGCGAGGTCGGCGGCGAAGGCGGCGTAGTCGGCGCACACCGGCCCGAGCAGCGCGGTCATCGCGCCGGACGCAGCCTGATACACGCCTCCGTACAGCTCCCCCTTGCGCGCCGCCATCGCCACGGCGAGGGGCGCGCCGGGGGCCCCGAGCCCGGCGGGCAGCCCCCAGGCAACGGCCTCCAGGGTCGGCACCGGAAACAGCGGGAGTCCCGCGCCCCGGGCCAGCCCCTGGGCGGTGGCGACCCCGACCCGCAGGCCCGTAAAGGAGCCCGGCCCCACCGAGACGGCGATGCCGCCCAGGTCGGCGAGGGCCAGCCCCGCGTCGTCCAACACCGTCTCCACCACCTGCATCAGGCGCGGTGCGTGGGCGCCCTTCACCTCCACGGCGCGCGCCGCGAGCAGGCCGGCGTCGGCGAGGACGGCCACGCCGCCCAGGGGGGTGCTGGTCTCGATCGCGAGGACCGCGCCGAACGACTCGGGGTCCGCGTCGGGCGCCGGACGACTCATGGCGCCCGGCTCCCGGTGATCTCGGCGAGGGCGGTGGAGAGGGCGTTGAAGCGCTCGCGCAGATCCGACGCCTCCTGCTTCTGGATGGTCTCCAGGAGGGCGATGCGCTCGCCCATCTGCTGCAGGTGGCCGCGCAGGGCGTTCACCACCCGGGCCATATCGTCCACGCGGCCCGGCATCTCCTTGCCCAGCACGTCCAGGCGCCGGTTGACGGCCTCCAGGTCGGGGGGCACCTGGGCCTTTGCGCGCGCGTCCGCGGCGGCTTCCGCCTCCTTCACGCGCGTCTCCAGGCCCTCCACACGCTGCACCAGGGAGGTGCCCAGGGTGTCGACGCGCTCCGAAAGCCGGCTGGCGTTCTCGGTCGTGGCCTCCTGGTTGATCGCCAACGTCTGGGCCATGGCGGTCAGCTCGCGCCCCTGGGTGTCCACCCGGGGGGTCAGCTCGTCGGCCAAAAAGGAGACCTTCTTGTCGAGCGCCTCGCCCCACGGCGGCGGGGCCCCCTGGAAGCCCTCGACCCCCTGCTCGATGCGGTCCAGGCGCCCGGCCAGGCGGGTGAAATCGGTGGCCTGGGCGTCGAGGCGCTCCGTGACCTGGCTGCCCAGGACCGCGAGCTGGTCGGTGAGCTGGGCCAGACGCTCCACCTGTCCCTTGCCCCCCTCCAGGCGTGACAGACGCTCCTCCAGCGCCTTCGGGTCCTCCCCCCCGCGGCCGGCCTCGGTGGCCACCAGCGTGCCGACGCGCTCGGCCAGCAGCGCCACCTGGGCGTTCAGGCGCTGCTGGGCGGCGCGGGATTCGGCGTCGCTCTTCTCCAGGGCGGCCAGGCGGCCGGAAAGGGTCTGAACCTCCCCCGTGGCCTGCGTGGCGCCCTCGGTCTGGGCCGTGGCGATGCCCGCCATCCGGTCGCTCACCTCGCCCACCTTCTGCGCCAGCTCGGCCTGGACGGCGGCGTTGGCGGCGGCCTTCTGCTCGGCGGCGGCAAGGCGTGCCTCGAGCGAGGCGGCCTGGGTCTGGGAGAGCTGGGCCTTGTCCTGCTGGCCCGCCGCGAGTCCCGCCATGCGGTCGGTCAGCAGGGTCACCTGGTCGGCGAGCTGCTGGCGCCCCTGGACGCCCTTGGCGGCGTCGCCCTCCAGGTTCGCCAGGCGCAAGTCGACTTTCTCCAGGTCGGCGCCGGAGGCCTGGGCCCGCGTTTCACGTTCCTGGGCGACCTGTTGCGCCGTCCTGCTGGTGGCCTGCTGGGCGGCCTGGAGCTGGGCCATGCGGTCGGTGAGCAGGCCGAACTGCTCCTGCATGCGCTTGACGGCCTCGGCCTGGGCCTCGGCCCGGGTCTTGAGCACCTCCAGCTCGCCTGCCGCCTCGGAGCGGGCGGCGCGCTCCGCCGGGGGCAGGCCGCTGGATTCCAGACTGGAGAGGCGCGAGGAGAGGGCCTGCTCGCGCGCGGAGACTTCCTCCACCCGGCGGACGAAGAAGCGCTCCGCCTCCCCCATGCGCTCGTCGATGGACTTGCGCTGGGACTCCAGGTTCCCCAGGGCGGTGTCCAGGTCGCGCAGACCCTGGGTGATGCGGGCCTGGATCTCGGGGTTGACCCCCTCCTTGAGCTTGCCCTCCACCGCCTCCATGCGGAAGCCGATGGCGCGCATGGTCTCGGCGGCCTCCTGGGCGTCGGCGACCTGCTGCGTGAGCTCCTTCTGGAGGGACTGGATGGTGGCCATCTCGTCCTGGACCTCCATCACCTCCGACTGCAGGGCGCAGCCGGACGCGGCGGCCAGCGCGGCGACGGCGAGGACCACGCGCACCCGCGCCGCCCACGGGCGCCGTCGGACGGCCCGGAGGCCCGGGCAGGGGGTCATGTGAGGGTGGCCTGGCAACACGGATTACAGGGGCGCGGCCTTTTTGCCGAATCCCCCCGCCGGATTGCAACCCCGGTGCCACAGGGGGGGCCGGCGGCCCCGGATCACCCCAATCGGCTCCGGTCCAGGGAGAAGGTCATGCGGATCTCCAGGTCCGGGTCCTTGAGGTCCTCCGGGAACGGGGGGAACGGGTCGGCCAGGAAGATGGCCCGGATGGCCGCCTGGTCGTAAAAGGCGCTGCCCGAGCTCTGCACCACCTTCACGGAGCGCACGTGGCCGTCGGGCAACAGATCGAAGGCCAGGACCACGGTCACCGAGCGGCCGTCGCGGAACACGTCCGGGGGCGACCAGCGGGAGTACAGGCGGCTGCGGATCAGCTCGGTGTACTCGCCGGGGGCGAGGGCGGACGCGCTCGCCTGGCGGGTTTGCTCCGGGGCCATGGCCATGGCCATCTGGCGGTTCCACCAGTCGGCCAGCTCCCCCTGGGAGGCGCCCGGGGTCTCGGCCTCCGCGATGCGTGCCGCCTCGGGCAGGGCGGCGTTGATCTGCTTCCAGGCGTCGGCCAGACGCTGGCGCTCGGGGATCTTCACCGGCTCCTGGGTGGCGGGAGCCGGGGCCTCGCGGGCCTGGCGCATCTCCTCGGTCCACCACTTCTTGAGGTCCTCGGGCTCCTTCCGGGGCTTGGGCTTGGGCGGCGGCTTGGAGACCTTGCTCCAGATCTCGGCCAGGGCCGCCTTGTCGGACTTCGGGGGCGCCGGGGGCGCCACCTTGCCCAGCTTGTCCCACAGGGGGTTTTCCTTGAGGGGCGGGAGCTTGGGCTTGGGCGGCGGGGCCGGGGGCGCCGGCTCGGGAGTCGGCGCCTGGGGGGCCACCAGGTCCACCCGGATCACGTCGCGGAAGATCGTGGGGCGGGGCCGGATCAGGTCCATGACCACCAGGGCCGTCAGGACCACCAGGTGCAGGCCGGCCGACCAGCCCACCATGCGGGGGAGGCCGGCGCCGTTCTCGGGCGGATGGGCGATCGGCTGCATGGGCGAAAAAAGAGCGAATCCCCCGAAGGGGGGAGGCCTCGCCGCCCTAGCGTAGCTCGGCCAGGATCAGCTTGGCGCGCTGGGCCTCGTCGGACACCGGAAAGCTGGCAATGAGCCGCTTGAGCGCCTTTTCGGCCGCCGGAATGTTGTCCATGGCCCGGTACGTCTCCCCCAGGGCCAAGAGGGCCTTCGGCGTGGTACCCGCCTTGGGGAACGACTCGGACTGCATCTCCCATACCTGCACGGCCCGGGCGTTCATGCCCTGGGAGCGGTAGCTCTCCCCCAGCCAGTAGATGGCGTCGGGCACGAGCTTGGACTCGGGGTACTGCTCGAGGAAGTTGGCGAAGCCCGCCGCGGCCAGGTTGTAGTGGCCGCGCTTGAAGTCGCCGGCGGCGAGCTGGTACGCGGTCTCGGCCGAGACGCCGGCCCCGGCGTCCTCGTCGCGCGGGGCGATCACCACCCCCGGCAGCACCACCCCCCCGTCGGGCCCGGGGCGCACGGCCGGCGACGGGGGCGTGCCCACGGCCAGGTCGGGCGCCGGCCCCTGGACCCCCGGCGGGTAGGTGGCGCCCGGCGTCGGCACCGGGGTGATGCCGGCCTTGTCTTCCAGGGCCGCCAGGCGGCTGTCGGACTGGCTGATGAAGCTGGTCAGGCGGAAGGTCTGCTCCTCCATCTGACCGCGCAGCTCCGCCAGGTCCTGGCGCATCTGGTCGATGGAGATGGCGAGGTCCAGGGTCTCGGTGCCGGTGGCGGGCCCCGCCTCGTCGGCGACGCGCGGCGCCGCCGACGACGGCGGCGCCATGGGCCCGGGCCCGCCGTCGACGCGGGCCATGCGGGCCTTCAGGGCCGCCACCTCGGACTCCATGTCCACCAGGTTCGCCTGGGTGGCGCAGCCCCCCATCAACAACGCGAACCCCAGACAGACCGCGGCGAGGTGCGCCGGCGGCATCACCATCCCTACCGGGAGACGGTCAGGTGCGCGCGCCGGTTGCGGCCCCAGCAGCTCTCGTCGGCCATCGTGCACACCGGGCGCTCCTCACCGTAGCTGACCGTGCCCACCTGGGCCGGGGAAACCCCCAGCGCGATCAGGTAGCGCCGCGTCGCGTTCGCGCGCCGCTCGCCCAGGGCCAGGTTGTACGCGGTGGTGCCGCGCTCGTCGCAGTGGCCCTCGACCGTCACCCGCAGGTCCGGGCTCTCCTTGAGCAGGTCCGCGTTCTCCAGGAGGATCGGCTTGTCCACGTCACGGATGACCGACTTGTCGAAGTCGAAGTGGACGTCGCCCAGACGGGCCGCCAGCGCCGCCGCGAGCGAGGCCGAATCGCTCATGGCCGGCATGCTCGGGGCCGGGGCCATCTCGGGCGCCTCGGCCATCTCGGGGGCCATCGTTTCCTCTTCCAGGTCCTCGGTCATCATGCCGGAGTCCTTCTGGACCCCCGTCACGTCCATCTGGTCCTGCCGCAGGGTGTCGACCTTCTTGCTGCACCCAACGGCGCCGAACGCGATGACGATCGCGACCGCCGCCAGCCATCCGAACCGATTCATGTTGCCTCCTTGCGCCTCAAAACTGTGATCCCTCCTCCCCGTGCCGGCCCCACGCCCCCCTCCAGGGTTCGAAGGACATAAGAATGTACAGGAAAGGGCGGGCGGGTCTAAAGCCCCGGCGGCTGGAAATTTCCCCGGCCGCCCGATGCGCCCTAGTGGCCCTCCGTGTCCGCCCAGCTGGGCGCCATGTTGTTGGCGCCGTTGTAGGTCAGGCGCTCCACGTTCCGGCCGTCGGTGTCCATCATGTAGATGTCCTTGCGCCCGCCCCGGTTCGAGGCGAAGGCGATGTGCCGGCCGTCGGGCGAGAAGACCGGGCTCTCGTCGTCCCACGGCCCGGTGGTGATGGGCTGCGCCCGCCCGCCGTCGGCGTCGGCCAGGCAGACCTTGAAGTTCCGCCCCTGCTGGCAGGTGAAGGCGATGAACAGCCCGGTGGGCGACCACGACGGCTCCGAGTTGTACGACCCCCCGAAGCTGATGCGCTTCGCCCGGCCGCCGCGCGCGTCCATGGCGTAGATCTGGGGCGAGCCGCCGCGGTTCGAGGTGAACGCGATGCGCTTGCCGTCCGGCGAGTAGACCGGCGAGACGTCGTCGGCCGGGTTGCGCGTCAGGCGCTCGGCGCGGCCGTCCTTGCGCACGTGGAAGATCTCCTGGTTGCCGTCCACGTTCACCGCCAGGGCGTAGCCGTCGCCCTTCGGGTGCCACGACGGCGAGACGACGGTGCCGCCGATGTCGGGCAGGGCGCTGCGGCGGCCCGAGGCCAGGTCCACCTCGTACAGCCGCCACGCGCCGTTCTTCTGGCTGACGTAGAGCACCCGCGAGCCCTCCGGCGAGAGGGAGGGCATCAGGGAGATGTTGCGGTCGGCGGTGATCCGGCGCGGCCCGTAGCCGTCGTGGTCCATCACGTGGATCTCCTTGCGCCCCGTGATGTCCGAGACGAAGGCAATGCGGCTGTGGGTGATGCCGTACTCCCCTGTGTACCGGTGGATCAGCTCGCCCACGAAGCGGTGCACCATGCGGCGCAGCTGATCGGTGCCGCCCACGTAGCGGCGGCCCTCCACCCGGTTGCCGCGCGAACCGTCGTAGACGTGCCCCGTCAGGACCGTGCGGCCGCGCTCCTGGCCGATCTGCACCCACAGCAGCACGTCCACCGTCTCGCGCACGCCGATGTCGCGGATGCGCGTGGCCGAGAGGATCTTGTCGGGCTCCTGGGCCACGTGCAGCTCCAGGTCGCGCGCGCGAAACACGCCGGAGCGGCGCAGGTCGGCCATGAGCACGCGGCGGACCTCGGCCACCGGCTCGTCCAGGCCGTTCTGGTGCTCGGCCCCCACCACCCCCAGGATGCCGACCGGCACCTTGGCGGCGCCGGTGCGCGAGACCCCCAGGTCCCACACCGCCGCACGCGCCGCGCCGGCCGAGAGGGACAGCGCCGCGGCGAGCCAGAGGATGCGCTGCAACGTCCGGATGTCTACTGGCCGAACAATTGGCCGAGCTACCGGCCGGACCTGGAGGGGATGGGCTCGGTGACCATGCCGAGCTGGGAGATGCCCGCGCGCTTGACCGCGTCCATCACCCCCACCACCAGCCCGTACGGAACGCCCGCGTCGGCGCGCAGGTAGACCGAGACCTCGGGGTTGCGCGCCCGGGCCGTGGCGAAGGCGGCCTCGAGGCCGGTCTCGGGCACCTTCTCCTTGTTGAGGTAGACGGCGCCGTCCTTCTCCACCGTCACCACCAGGCGCTCGGTGGGCTCGATCGTGTTGGTGCGCGAGGTCGGCAGCTGGATGTCGATGCCCCGGTAGAGGAGCGGCGCCGTGATCATGAAGATGATCAACAGCACCAGCACCACGTCCACCAGGGGGACGACGTTGATCTCGGAGAGGTAGCGGCGGTCGTTGGGGTCGAAGTCCACGGTCGGAGGGAACCTATAGCGGCGCGGGCGACGGGCCGCGCGTTGGGTCGGACCTAAGGGCTGCGTCGGGGCGCCGGGCGGCAGGTTCCGGCGAGTGTTCCCGGGCTCGCCCGGTGGGCGGGACAGGGCTCGAACCTGCGACCTTTGGCTTGTAAGGCCAACGCTCTTCCAACTGAGCTACCCGCCCGCACCGGCGGGCCTTCAAGGCCCCTCGCCGACCGCGTCGGGCGGCGCCGTCTCGGGGGGGACGCCGCGGCAATTGAACGCCCCCCGTCCGAAGCGGTAGGATGCTACGAAACGGTCGGCGTGGCCGTCAACCGCGCCGGACCTCCCGCCGATCCCACCGATCTCTCCGACGCCGCCTCCCACACCCGCACCGCCCATGCCACCGCGCCTGTTGCTCACCACCCTCGGCCTGCTCGCCCTCTCCGCCTCGCTGCGCCCGGCGCCCCCGGCGGCGGCGATGGACCTCGCGGCCCAGGCCGAGGCCGCCACCGGCCTGACCCTGGTGCGCGCACGGACGGTGCAGGACCTGCCGCCCGTGCACCCCCCGCACGCGCCCGGCGGCTCGGGCCACGGCGGCGTGCAGGGCCAGGGCCCGCCGTTGCCGTTCTTCATCAACTTCGACACCGGCGCCAACGTCAAGGCCCTCGCCATGCACGGGAAGGACCTCTGGCTCGGCATGCCGAACGGCCTGATCCGCTACAACACCGAATCCTACGACGACCACGACATCTTCACCGTCGCCTCCACCCTCACCACCGACCCGGACGGCCACCCGGTCTCGGGGCTCCCCGCCAACGGCGTCTACGCCCTCGACGTGGCGCCGGACGGCGTCCTGTGGATCAGCACCTACGGCGGCGGCCTGACCCGCTACGACGGCACCGCCTGGAAGACCTACACGCCCGTGGACGGCCTGGGCGACCGGTGGGTCTACGACGTGGAGTTCGCCCCCGACGGCACCATGTGGGTGGCCACCTGGAAGGGGGTCAGCCACTTCGACGGCACCACCTGGAAGACCTACACCGAGGCCGACGGCCTGGCGGACAAGTGGGTCTACGACATCGCCGTGGACCCGGACGGCACCCTCTGGGCCGGCACCGAGGGCGGCGTCTCCGTCTTCGACGGCAAGACCTTCAAAAACTATCGTCACGCCGACGGACTCGGTGCGGACATCCCTGAGTCCGAGCAAAAGCCCGTGGCCGAGCAGGACAGCCGCCACCACCGCACCCAGGGCAAGGCGAACCAGGGCTACAACCCCAACTACGTCCTTTCGATCGCCACCACGCCCGACGGCGCCAAGTGGTTCGGCACCTGGGGCGCGGGGCTCTCGCGCTTCGACGGCAAGGCGTGGACCACCATCACGGCGAAGGACGGCCTGGGGGGCAACTTCGTCCACGTCCTCGCAACCGCCCCCGACGGCACCCTCTGGGCCGGCACCGACGGCGGCGCCAGCTACCTGAAGGACGGCCGCTGGATCACCTTGGGCAAGCGCCACGGCCTGATCGACGACAACGTCTTCTCGATCCTGTTCGACGCCGACGGCAGCACCTGGCTGGGCACCTGGACCGGCCTGTCCAAGATGACCATCCCGCCCCCCCTGCCCGTACGGCATGAGCCCGCCCCCGAGCCCCCGGCCCCGCGCGCCTCCTAGGGCCCCCTCCCGGCAGAAAATCCCCGCGACCCT
>Ga0210086_1000785_pt1 | contig 17373 bp, 13 predicted proteins | sample China_Galinas_PW_3_FD_184867 | JGI IMG/M metagenome (GOLD analysis project Ga0210086, IMG submission 184867) | Wetland microbial communities from San Francisco Bay, California, USA, that impact long-term carbon sequestration - China_Galinas_PWB_D2... | ecosystem: Environmental > Aquatic > Marine...
TACCAGCTTCCTGCCGTCGAGCTTCCGATCTTGAACCGCCGTGCCGCCTCCCGCGTCGAAACCCCTTCCGAGATCGCCCCGATCACCCGGCCGCGAAGGTCCTCACTCAAGCTGCGCGTCATCATCGCCTCCCTGCAAATCACCGCGCGAGATTGAATCAGACAATACCCCTCACCGGAATCCCCAACCTGACTCTGCGTTCAGTGAAATTGCTCTAGGGAAGAAGCCGAGGCAGCGGTGGATCTCAGCCCGAAACACGCTAGGGCGCATGCCTTGATTGCATGGACCCGCGCAGTCGAAGGGTCGCTGAGGTGGGTTTCGGACCCACGAACATCGTTTGCTGAATCGCTCAAGGTAGCAAAACGCGCAGTTGAACTTGACGATCGTGAGCCATGGGCACAATCCGCGCTCGGCTACGCAGAGATCTGGGGCCAAAGAGCCTACGCGCGGGGCAACGCCGCATTTGCCAGAGCGGTCGCGCTAAATCCCAACAGCGCTCATTTTCACGGATGGTATTCGGTTGGCTTGTGTTTCGCGGATATGTCTCAGAAGGGCCTGAGCGAGATAGAACTCGCTATGCGCCTTAATCCCCACCATCCGACGATCTACTTAAACTTTCTAGGGCGAATACTGTTCACTTTGGAAAGGTATGAGGAGGCGCTGGTGCCGTTGGAGCGCCTTGCCTACGCCATGCCGCACAACGCCTCCGGCCTCTCGCTGGCGGCTGCCTGCTACGCCGCGCTGGATCGAATGGATGACGCAAAAGGCGCTGTTGAGGGTTGCATCGCCGCCAGCCCCTGGTTTCGGGTCAGCGAAGTACACTATGCAGCACCGTACAAAAACCCTGAGCACCTTTCGCGGTTCATGCAGTTGCTCAGGAAGGCTGGGCTTCGCGACTAAAAAGTACCGGTCTGTGGGCAGTTGGGTGGCACAAGCCGACCACCTCGATTATGAGCGCTGATGTCCGTTCCTGGCGCATTTCTGCCGTGTCGGCACGAGCCAGCGATGTCGGGAACACCCCTGAAAGCGGTCGTGGCAGCGAACTGACGGAGTGTCTGTTAATGAGAACACGCCCTAGTCATTTCCCCAACGGCCGGCCATATTCCAGCCATGTCAGACAAGACGCCGCTCAAGCCCATCGGACCCGGCGACCATGTCTTCCTGGTCGACGGCTCGTCCTTCGTTTTTCGCGCCTATTTCCAGTCGATTAACCAAGACGCCAAGTACAACTACCGCTCCGACGGTTTGCCGACCGGTGCGATTCGCCTGTTCTCCACCAAGCTCTACCAATTCGTCCGCGAGGGCGCCGTCGGCATCCGGCCGACTCACCTTGCCATCCTGTTCGACAAGACCGAGGACACCTTCCGCAAGGAAATCTACCCCGACTACAAGGGCACCCGCCGCGAGCCGCCGGACGACCTCGTCCCGCAGTTTCCGCTGATGCGCGAGGCGGTGCGCGCCTTCGGGCTGGAGCCGATCGAGAAGGAGGGCTTCGAGGCCGACGACCTGATCGCCACCTACGCTCAGGAAGCGGAGAAGGCGGGGGCCGACGTCCTGATCATCTCGTCCGACAAGGACCTGATGCAGCTCGTCACCGACCGGATCCTCTTCTACGATTTCGAATCGGGCCAGAAGGGCCGGCCCGGCTACCGGCCGGAGCGCAACATCGATATCGCCGGGGTGATCGACTATTTCGGCGTGCCGCCGGAGAAGGTGATCGACGTCCAGGCGCTGGTCGGCGATACCTCCGACAACGTGCCGGGCGTCCCCGGCATCGGCATCAAGACCGCTTCGGCGCTGATCAAGGAATATGGCGACCTCGAGACGCTGCTCGCTCGCGCCGAAGAGATCAAGCAGCCGAAGCGCCGCGAGACGCTGATCACCTATGCCGACCAGGCCCGGATGTCGAAGCGGCTGGTGACGCTCGACTGCCACGTCGCCTGCGAGACGCCGCTTGCCGCCACGCGGGTCGGCGAGCTCGACGCCGAGAAGCTGATCGCCTTCTCCAAGGCGATGGAGCTGACGACGCTGACCAAGCGCGTTGCCGAAGCCTCTAGCATCGACCCCAACGCGGTCGAGGCCGACCCGCGGCTCAAGTCGGACAAGCTCCATCACGCCACCTATGCGGCGAAGCTGATGCCGGCGGAGGAGCAAGGAGATGACTCGTCATTCCGGCGAAAGCCGGAATCCATCGATGGCGAAGCCGTGGAAGGCTCTGGCGCCATGGACCCCGGCTTGCGCCGGGGTGACGGCGAAGGGGTGGCGGGCGCGGCGGCATCCTCGTTGCCGAACGGCGCCTTCGCGCCGGCGGGACGCGCCGCGCCCGTCGACCTCAAACGCTACGAGACCATCACCGATCTTGCCCGCCTCGAAGAATGGGTCGACGAGGCGATGGATGGCGGACGCATCGCCCTCGACGTGCAGTCCACCTCGCCCGACCCGATGCTCGGCGAGATCATCGGCATCGGCCTCGCCACGCGCCCGGGCCGGGCGGCCTACATCCCGCTTGGTCATCGCAACGGCGAGACCGACCTCCTCAGCCCCGGGCTGATCGCCGGGCAGATTCCCGAGCCGGACGCGCTCGAAGCGCTGAAGCCGCTCCTCGAGGACGGCTCGGTGCTCAAGCTCGCGCACAACCTCAAGCCGGTCCGCCTGCTCCTCGCCCGCCACGGCATCGACGTCGCACCCTATGACGACACGGTGCTCCTCGCCTACGCCCTCGACGCCGGCAAGGGCAGCATCGGCCTGGACGATCTCTGCGAGCGCTGGCTCGGCCATGCCCCGCTCACCCTGAAGGCGGTGACCGGGAGTGGCCGCACGGCGGTCGCCTTCGCCCATGTGCCGCTTGACCGGGCGACGGAATACGCCGCCGAGAACGCCGACCTCGTGCTCAGGCTATGGACCAGCCTCAAGCCGCGGCTGGTGGCGGAGCACATGACCAACATGTACGAGACGCTGGAGCGGCCGATGGTGCCGGTGCTCGCCCGCATGGAGAGCCGCGGCATCAAGGTCGACCGCCAGGCGCTGTCGCGGCTTTCCGGCGAGTTCGCCCAGAAGCTCGGGGGGCTCGAAGCCGAGATCTATCGCCTTGCCGGCGAAGAGTTCAACATCGGCTCGCCCAAGCAGCTCGGCGACATCCTGTTCGGCAAGTTCGGTTTGCCCGGCGGCAAGAAGACCCGGACCGGCGCCTGGTCGACCGGCGCCGACGTCCTCGACGAGCTCGCCGCCGCCGGCATCGAGCTCGCCGCCCGCATCCTCGACTGGCGCCAGCTCTCCAAGCTGAAATCGACCTACACCGACCTTCTACCCGGCTTCATCCACCCGGACACCGGCCGCATCCACACCCAGTACGCGCTCGCCGCCACGTCCACCGGGCGGCTTTCCTCGTCCGAGCCGAACCTGCAGAACATCCCGATCCGCACCGAGGCGGGGCGGCGCATCCGTACCGCCTTCATCGCCGAGGCGGGTCGGAAGCTGATCTCCGCCGACTACAGCCAGATCGAGCTCCGCATCTTCGCCCACATCGCTGACATCCCGGAATTGAAGCAGGCCTTCGCCGAGGGCCACGACATCCACGCGATGACGGCGAGCGAGATGTTCAACGTGCCGGTGGAGGGGATGCCGCGCGAGGTGCGGAACCGCGCCAAGGCGATCAATTTCGGCATCATCTACGGCATCTCCGCCTTCGGCCTCTCCAACCAGCTGTCGATCCCGCGCGAGGAGGCCGCCGCCTACATCAAGCGCTATTTCGAGCGCTTCCCCGGCATCCGCGGCTACATGGACGCGATGAAGGCGCAGGTGCGCGAGCACGGCTACGTGACGACGCTGTTCGGCAGGAGGATCCATTTTCCGCAGGTGAAGTCGGGCAACGCCGCCGAGCGCGCCTTCGTCGACCGCGCCTCGATCAACGCCCCGATCCAGGGCACCGCCGCCGATATCATCCGCCGCGCGATGATCCGCATGGAGCCGGCGCTCGAAAAGGCGAAGCTGTCGGCAGCGATGCTGTTGCAGGTGCACGACGAACTGGTGTTCGAGGCGCCGGAGGAGGAGGTCGAGGCCACCCTGCCGGTCATCGCCGAGGTGATGGCGAAGGCGGCCGAGCCGGCGATCTGGCTCTCGGTGCCGTTGCAGGTCGACGCTGCCGCCGCCCGCAACTGGGACGAAGCTCATTAGCCGGGACCCCGCCTCCCTATCGACATGAGCCTAAAGAAATGGAATGCTGTCGCAACTTGTTTTGCACGTCGGGAACCGTGAAATCTAATGTAAAACTTGCGCATCGCACGGTCCATCTCCGCGTCTACGTATTTATATGTATCTTTTGGAAACATCATATTTAATATATATTCATCTAATTCCTTCTCTTTCCCTGAATATTTCCGAGTCTTTTTTCCGATTGAAACCAAATATAACTCTTCCGCCACCAACAAGATGCCGATGGCTTTAAGACGAGGGCTCTTGCTAATCGCGCGTTCGCAAATATAGTAAAAATAAAAAGTCTTATGTACAGCGACTTAGGCCGGAAACTTCGGCCACTGATGTTTAAGTGGGTTGCCGCTATATGAAAGCCAACGGCATTTACAAGTCGCAATAGGCTATTGGGGATAGCAGCTTGAAATTCCTCCCATTCCTCACGGTAACGGCTCCGCAGATTGCAAGGTAGTCGTTGAACGGCCCAGATTGTCAGACGTGCCGAAATCTTCGGCAGCCACACGTAGATTTCCGTGAGCAATGCGCCCGCGAAGATGGAAAGAAGCAGGGCACCGATCAGGTCCATGCCGCCCTCCCTGTCCCGACGCCCAAATCGCTCAACGCATCGTATGCTTTGCTTTGTCCCAGTCCCGTCAGTCGATAGAGCCGCTTGCGCGGCCGTCCGGCTTCGCTCGGTTCGACCTCCTCCCAACAGCTTTCCAGCCAGCCAGCCTTCTCCAGCCGCATCAAGATCGGATAGAGGGTCCCGGAAAGAATCTTCGTCTCTTTCCAGATGTCCGACCCGGCGAGCCCATCACGCGGCTTCGCCAGAAACACACGGAGCACCCGCAGAGTTTGATGTGAGAGGCGTGGGTCTTTTTCACTCATGAGCACAGGCCGGCACACCGGCTTCCCTGATTCTGTAGGTAATCTACATAGGGCTATGTAGATTTTCAAGCCCTTAGCAAGAGTAGGGTGGGCAAAGGCGCGGAACGCGCCGTGCCCACACGGGTTTGCACGACCTCACGTGGGCACGCGGCTTCGCCGCTTTGCCCACCCTACATCGCCCGCAAAGGCAAAACCCACCATCATCGCCCGGTCCGCGCCCAACGGGCATAAAACAAAAGAAATCCCCGCCCCGCGCCGCGCCCTCATAATCCGTCGCATCCTCGCTCGCTGAGGGGCGTCTACCGGTGACGGCCAGAAGATGGAGCGGGGAGCGGCGCCTGCGGCGAAGACTACCGGCGAAGGGGAGACCCCGAGCCGGAGAGGACGACGGTCCGAACGCCCCGGGAGGCCTCCGCGAGTACGCCCGCCGGCATTAGGACCGGCCGTGGGACATGGCCCACCTTAAGGGCGGCCGCCAGCCGGCGACGCAATATGTCGCCGGCGAAGTCCCCGGAGAGATCCGGGGAGCCACCTGTGGTGGTCGGCCGTACCGGAGCGTGAAAGCGGAGTGCCCGAAGTCGCCGCGGCGGGCGCTGGATCGAGCGCCCATTCTGCTTCCGGCTCGCTGGCCGGAGGCGCGCAGGCGTTCATCCAGCGCCCGCCACCCCTCGGCTCTCCGAGGGACAAGGACAACGTAGGGTGGGCAAAGCGGCGAAGCCGCGTGCCCACGTGGGGAGGGACGCGATCGCAAATCCCGGCTCTGAAACGAGCGCGGCAATGAGAGAGTGTGTCTTGCGGGATGTTGCGGCGGAGCGTTTCACACCCTCAACTGGTCATCCCCGCGGAAGCGGGGACCCAGTATCCGCCGTCGGTGCAGAGCCGAGCGCGCCCGCGTTTACTGGATGCCCGCTCCAGCGGGCATGACAGTTCCAGCGGGCATGATAGTTCGTGTTTCCGGCGCGGGAATTCGGCAACGATGGAGCATGTCTTGTCGCAATTCCCGACCACCTCCTCACCGTCGTCCTTCACCCCCGACTTGATCGGGGGATTGACCGGAGGACCGCTCTCCATCTGGCACGACAGCGACGCCTTCGCGGGGTGTTTCACTGTCTCGCATTCTGCTTCCGGCACCCGGTCCTCCGGTCAAGCTGGAGGACGACAGCGTGTGTGGCGTCGTTGGCGAGTGCGCTGCTTCGTCGGTTGCGGAACGGCGGCCTCACCCCTTCCACCGGTCATCCCCGGCTGCAGGCGACGCCCTATGGCCATCGGCCCATTCCGCGCTATGACAGGGCGAACGCGCCGGTCTCCGGCAAAACCCATGAAGGGAAATCCGGCCCTGCCCCTGAGACCACTCCTTGCCCTACTCGCTTTGGCATTTGCAGTGCCGGCCCAGGCCGGCGCGCCGTCGCCGAGCTGGCCGCTCCTGTGGTCGGAGTGGACGCCGCGCGCGACACCGACCCTCCATCCCGACCGGGCGATGGAGCTCGTGGCGCGGGAAGTCGGCCAGATGATCATGATCGGCTTCCCGGGCGCCGAGCCGGACGAGGACTGGCCGGAGCGCGCCGCGACGATGATCGCCGGGGGCCGCATCGGCGGCGTCATCCTCTTCGGCGACAATGCCCGCAGTCCCGGCCAGGTCAAGCGGCTGACGGGGAGCCTCGCGGCGGCGGCCGGCAGTCTGCCGCCGTTCATCGCCATCGACCAGGAGGGCGGCTACATCCAGCGGCTGACCCGCCGCAACGGCTTCCAGAGCCTGCCGTCGGCGCGCACCATCGCCCGGACGGACCTTTGCACCGCGCGCGCCGACTATGCGAAGACCGCGGCGGAGCTGGCGTCGCTCGGCATCAACGTCAATTTCGGCCCGGTGGTCGACCTCGACATCAACCCGCGCAACCCCGCCATCGGCCGCAAGGCGCGAAGCTATGGCGTCGACCCGGCGACGGTCATCGCCTATGCCGAGCAGTTCATCGCTGCCCACGACGACGACGGCGTGCTCACCGCGGCGAAGCACTTCCCTGGCCACGGCTCGGCGGTGCTCGATCCGCACACGCGGATCGTCGACATCACCAGGACCTGGCAGCCGCGCGAGCTGACACCGTTCGAGATCCTGGCGCGCGAGCAGCGCGTTCCGATGATCATGGTCGGCCACCTGATCCATCCCCGCTTTTCCGACGGCGACCGGCCGGCCAGCCTGTCGCGGCGGGCGATCACCGTCGCCTTGCGGGACCGACTTGGTTTTGACGGCCTGGTCATCACCGACGACCTCGGCATGGACGCGATCGCCGATCGCTACAGCGATGAGGAGGCGGCGGTGATGGCGGCGCGGGCCGGCGCCGATATCCTGCTCTTCGCCAGTCGGGGAAGCAGCGACCTCACGCGTGTCGACCGGGTCATCGACGCCGTCACCGGCGCGGTGGCGGCCGGCCGTATCCCGGCGGCGACGATCGCGCAGGCCTACCGGCGCATCCTCGTGACGAAGCGCGCGCTGGCCTACGCCATCGCCGGACGGCACCCGGTCCGCAGCTTTGATGCTGCCAGCCGCACCTACACCGGGGCGACGGCGCCGGCGCCTGCCGCTTTCACCCCGGGAATCGCCGGAATTCCCGTCCCGTCCTGCCCTTCCCCTCCTGGCGCCACGACGCTGAACTGACATCGGTGCTTCATCGCCATGGTGTATCGTCGCCGACGAGGGTACTCTCCAACCATCACCAGACCATCAGGAGGGTCCGTCATGCCCAGAGCATTTGCATCGCTGATCGCAGCCGTTCTGGTCTCCGCGCCGCTTGCCGGCCTGCCGGCGGCGGCCGCCGAACAGGACATCGGCATCATCCGGGAGCAGGCCGCCATCCTGCCCCATGACGAAGCGCTGAAGCTACTTGCCGAGACCCTCGGCAAGAGCATCGAGGCGACCCAGTCGGATCCGAGCATCCCCGACATCCTCGATGCCCTTCAGGCGAACATCGCGGCGACCAAGCGCATCCGCGATCTCGTCGCCGGCGACAGCCCGGTGAGCGAAGAGCAGATCGCCAACGTCGCGCGCGAGATCTCGACCATCGCCAAGTCCTTCGACGCCATCGCCCAGCTTGCACCGCAGGTGTTCGAGCGGCGCTATGCCGAGCTTTCCGACATCGACGCCATCGGCCAGGAGATCGGCTTCCGCATCGCCGACGCCAACGCGCGGCTCGCCGAGCTTCGCCGCAGCAATGACGAGATCGACGGGTATCTGCGCACCGACACCCTGTCGCGGGCGGAGATCGAGAAGTCCCGCCTCACCCGGCAGGCCAACGACGCCGAGATCCACAGCCTCGAAGCGGCGGTGGCGGCGTGGAACTATTTCGCCGAGCGCCAGGCCGACGTGATGGCGCGGCTGGGCGACCAGTCCGTCGATCTCGACGTCTTCTTCCATGCGCTGAAGGAGAACGCGCGCGTCTACGACGCCGCGGCGCGCACGCTCAACATGGCGAGCTCTCTCAAGACCGCGCTCAGCGACCTCGGCGCCGTCGAGAATCTCGACACGCTGCGCTCCGACCTCGTCCGGTCGTGGACGGACCTCATGAAGATCGTCGACGAGGTCAATGGCGGGCTCCGCCTGCAGCCGGGAATGTAGACGATGCGCCGGCTCGTTCTCGTCGCAGCGGTCGCAGTGGGCATCATCGCTGCATGGTGGCTGGCGGAGGACAGTGACCTTCGCCAGCAGCTTACCGCGGCCGGCGAGGCGGTGCTCCAGAAGGCCCGCGGGGGCGGACCGCCCCCGAGCTGGGGCGATGTCGCCGAGCGTGTCGGCGAGTTCGCCAAGGAGGAGCAGGGCCTGAAGCAGACGGTCGGCCGGCTCGATGCGGAGAGCGCCAAGGTCGCCGCGCCGCCGGCGGACCCGGCAGCACAATAGCCTTCGCCGGGCATTGGCCGGCGGGCGACCTTGCGGCATCTTCGGGCGAGGAGAGCCGCACCCTGCGAGGCCGCCCATGACCGCAATCGTCCGTCCTGCCGACGACGCCGACCTTCCGGCGATTCTCGCCATCTACAACGACGCCGTCCTCAACACGACGGCCATCTGGAACGACACGCCGGTCGACCTCGAAGACCGCACCGCGTGGCTGGCGGCGCGGCGACGACAGGACTATCCGGTGCTGGTGGCCGAGGACGGCGGAAGCGTGGCAGGCTACGGTTCGTTCGGCGACTTCCGCCCGTTCGACGGCTATCGCTTCACGGTCGAGCATTCGATCTATGTGGCGGAGGGCTACCGGCGGCGGGGGTTCGCCACCGCCCTGCTCCTCGCCCTGATCGAGCGCGCCGAAGCGCTCGGCAAGCACATGCTGGTCGCCGGGATCGCCTCCGACAATGGCGCCTCGGTCCGGCTCCATGCCCGGCACGGGTTCACCGAGACCGGGCGGATGCCGGAGGTCGGCTACAAGTTCGGCCGCTGGCTCGACCTCGTCTTCATGCAGCGGCGCGTGTGAGCGGCCGCGTGCTCAGGCGGCGTGGCGGGTGGCGTCGGGGCCGTAGTAGTTGATGTAGCGCGTGTTGATCCGCTCGATCGGCAGCACGATGAACACGTCGGTGGTGCCGAACTGCCAGTCGACGACCGCCTCCTCGCAGATATAGGCGCCAAGGCGCAGGTAGCCCTTCATCAGCGGCGGCAGCTCACGAAGCACGGCGATACCGCTCACCGGATCCCGCGGGTTCAGCCCTTCGAGCGGGACGCCGCGGCCGGGCAGCGCCTGCACTCGCCATTCCTCCGGCGAGGGCGCATAGCTGCGGAGGAAGCTCAACAGCGGCGCCAGACGCCGCGGGTCGGTGCCCTCCAGCGAGGCGCAGCCGATCATGACGTCGATATTGTGCTGGCGCACATAGCTCCAGATGCCGTGCCACAATAGTTCGACCGTGCGCTTGGTCCGGTAGGGCTTGAGGACGCAGGAGCGGCCGAGCTCGAGGAAGGAGCGCTGCGCATGACGGGCGATGAGGCTGCCGATCTGGAACTCGCCGGCGGAGTAGAAGCCCTTCTTCTTCTCGGCGATCTCCTGGCGCAGGAGGCGATAGGTGCCGACGATCTCCGGCGCGCCGACCACATCGTGGTCAAGCACAAGGAGATGGTCGCAGAACTTGTCATAGGGATCGGCATCGCGCCCGAAGAACGTGGCGCGGACATTGGCGACCGCCGACATCTCCTCGTAGAAGATCCGGTAACGAAGCCGCTGGGCCTGCTTGACCTCGTCGCCCGACCGGGCGAGGCGAACCTCCAGGCTGCCGAGCCGGCCGAGCGGAGCAGCCGACTGATTGAACCGCCGCCATGCCATGCGCATCATGCCGCTGCTAAAGCGCTGTGGCATCATTGGCAGATAAGCCATGTCGCCTCCCCCTCGGGACAGTCCCCGCCCTTGGTAGCATCGCCTGTCGGGGCGGCTCCGGCAAGAACGATTCTCGGGATATTAACCTGTCGACTCAGCATTGTCTCGACGGCCCAGGCTCCCGGCCGCGGGAGAAAGACCACAGATTTCAAACAGTTTGGTGACAGCCCGCGCCGCACAGTGGCTAGCGCGGATGCCCGGTCCCGGTCAATTCCGAAAGCAGGCGGCGCAGATAATCGGGCGAAACCGGCTTTTCAAGAATCGAATCAATTCCGGCCTCCCTGGCCTCCGCCTGGGTTTCCGGCAGCACGTCGGCGGTCAGTGCGACGATCGCCGCCCGCGGCTTGCCGGCCTCGGCCTCATGGGCACGAATCGCGCGCGCTGCCGCCAGTCCGTCGAGCCCCGGCATGTGGAGGTCGAGAAGGATCGCACCGAAGGCATCGCTTCTTGCGGTGACGGCGGCGACGGCAGCCGACCCGTTGCGAACCTCGGTGACCGAATGGCCGAGCCCCTCGACCACCGCGCGGGCAAGCAGTGCGCTGATTTCGTTGTCCTCGGCGAGCAGGACATCGAGGCTCGCACCCGCCGGACGCGGCAGCTCGGCCGCCCGGCCCCGCGCGTCTTCGGGATCGACATGGAAATCGCCCGGAGCCGCAGCGAGCTCGGACACGATCCTGAGGAGCGACGCGCGCCTGACGGGGCGGACCAGATAGGCGTCGAAGCCGATCGCTCGCAGCGTGTCGATCTCCTCCCGGCCAGCCGGCTCAATCAAGACGACCGCAGCGACCGTCCCGCCGGCGGCCTCACGCACCCGCGCCAGCGTCACCGGCGGGTCGGACGCCAGTCGCCGGTCGATGAGAACGGCGTCATATGGGAGCCCGGCCGCAACCGCCGCGCCGGCGAGTCCGGCCGCTGCGTTGACTGTCGCAACGGCGCGGGCCTCGGCGCCCGCGGCCTGCAGGCCGCGAACCAGGGCCGGCGGCTCCGCGCCCTCCGGCATGACGACAAGCACGCGCCGGCTGTCAAGGCGCGGCAACGGCTGGCGTTCGCCGGCCTCGACCGGCAGGTCGAGGACGAAGCGGAAGACGGAGCCGCCGCCCGCACGGGGCGCGACCGTGAGGTCGCTGCCCATGCGCCGCACGATGCGGCGGCTGATGGCGAGCCCAAGGCCGGCGCCACCATGCTGGCGGTTCGGCGCGTTGTCGGCCTGCTCGAACTCGCCGAACAGCCGCTCGGCGTCCTCCGGGGCGATGCCCGGTCCGCTGTCGGAGACCGAAAAGAGGATGTGCGCCGTGCGGTTGGCGGACCCCTCGAGGCGGGCGGCAAGCGTGACCCCGCCGTCGCTGGTAAACTTGACGCCGTTGCCGACGAGATTGACCAGAACCTGGCGCAGCCGCGTGGTATCCACCGAAACCAGCGCCGGGATCGCCGGATCGACGTCGGCGACGATGTCGATGCCCTTGGCGTGGGCGCGCGCGGCCAGCAGTTCGACGATCTCGTGCAGCAGCGTCTCGAGATCGGCCGGCTCGGGGCGCAAGTCGAAGCGCTCGGCCTCGATCTTGGAGAAATCGAGCATGTCCTCGATCAAGCCGAGCAGCGCGTCGCCCGACGATCGGATGCCGCGGGCATAGGTCTCCTGGACCGGGGTGAGGCGCGTTTCGAGGAGAAGCCCGGTGAGGCCGAGGATGCCGTTCAGCGGGGTACGGAACTCGTGGCTGACGGTGGCGAGAAAGCGCGACTTGGCCTGGCTCGCGGCCTCTGCCTTCTCGCGCGCCTCGACCAGCGCCAGTTCCACCTCCTTGCGGGCCGTGATGTCGCGGGCGACCGAATAGATGGGGCCGAGGGTTCCGGCCTCGTCGCGGATGCGGATGTCGACCCACGAAAACCACCGCGGCCCGGTCCCTGTCATGAGCCTGAGGTCGCGGGCCGCGATCTCGCCATGTCCGCGGCCACCGTCGATCTCCTGCTGTTCCTCGAGCGGGGCAAGCGACAGCGGCCGCCCGAGGATGTCCGCCTCGGCGACCCCGAACGCCCTGAGGAAGGCCGGATTGACGAAGGTGATCCTGCCGTCGGCATCGCGGTGGACGACGAGGTCGCCCTGGGCGTCGATCAGGCTGCGATAGCGCTCCTCGCTTTCGCGCAGCTCCCACGCCGTGTCGGCAATGCGCTCCAGCGTGTCGGCGAGTTCCCTTTTCTCTCCAAGCAGCCCGTCGAGCCGGGCACGGTAGCGGATCGTATCGATCCGCGAGGCCCCCCACAGCGAGACCGCGCCGAGGACGACAGCCACGGGAGCGGCGACCGGCGCCATGGCCGGCTCGACGTAGATCATGGCCAGCGCTGACAGGGCGATCAGCCCGGCAATGGCCGCGAGGATCCCCGCTGCCGCCCCGTTTGGCTTTGCTGCGGCCGAATCGGCGACGTTCGTCGTGGACGCCGGGATTGACTCGGCGGGAAGTTCGCGCGAGCGCTCGTCTGATCGGGCGGGAACAGCGGCCATCTTCTGCAAGCATCCCAAGACGGCCGGTCTGGAAACGACCGACGCGACCGGGCCGGAGAGTGTCAGGTCATGCTTTCCAAATGCTTGACCGGCGGCCGGAGACATTCGAAGGGGTTCGCGAAGATCGGTTTCCGGGAGGGGCAAAGGTTGCGGACCACGCACGAATACGGTGAGATTGAAAGATGCGGATCGGCACAACCCTGTTTATGGCAGCAACCATGGCGGTGAGCTTGGCAAGCGCCCAAGAGAGACCGAAGGATTTCGTCAATGCCGCCGATGTGGTGCCGGACCTCGTCGTCGAGGCGCGCTATGCGGGCTACTTCAATTTCGTGGGCAAGCCGATCGACGGCTACGAAGCGCCGGTCTGCCTGCTGACGCGACCGGCTGCCGAGGCGCTGTCCAAGGTCCAGGCCTCGCTGAAGCCGTTCGGTTTCGGGCTGAAGGTGTTCGACTGCTATCGCCCCGCCCGGGCGGTCGCCGAGTTCGTCCGCTGGGCGGAAGATCCGGAAGACACGCGGATGAAGCCGGAATTCTATCCGGACCTCGACAAGAGCGAGCTGTTTCCCAAGGGGTATATCGCCGAGAAGTCCGGCCATTCCCGCGGCTCGACCGTCGACCTGACGCTGGTCACCCTGCCCGCCAAGGTCGAGGTCTATATGGGCACCGGCTTCGACTTCTTCTCGGAGCGCTCATGGCCGGACGACCCTGAGCAGCCGACCGAGGCGCGGGCCAACCGGCTGATGCTGTCGAGCGTGATGCAGCTCCACGGCTTCGAGCCATACCCTTACGAGTGGTGGCATTTCACACTTGCCGAGGAGCCATACCCCGACACCTATTTCGACTTCCCGGTGCGGTGAGGCGGAGGCACACGAGCGCCGTCCGCGTCAGATGACCAGAAAATCTCCCTTGTGGAGGTCCAGTCCGTCGCTGAGGCGGGCGAAGAGAACCTTCGCGCCCGCATTGCTGCCGTCCGCGTCGTAAAAGAGTTTGCCGTTGCCAGGATTGTAGATGATGCGGTCGTCGGCGTCCTCAGCGGCCGCGCCGACATGGAACTCCCTGCTGGACAGCGAACCGCCCACGGCAGCAAACGTCGCACGCGCGAGAACCATGTGGTCCTCGCCCGGCAGGAAGTCCTTGATCCGGTCGACGTTGGTCGCCGCGTCGAGCTTGCTGGCAAAGACGAAAGCGTCGGCACCATCTCCGCCCTTCAGGACGTCGTTGGCCTTGCCACCGCGCAGGGTGTCGTCGCCGGCATCACCGACCAGCCGATCGCGGCCCTTGCCCCCGCGAAGCTGATCGTCACCGAAGCCGCCATGGAGCCGGTCATGTTGATCGTTGCCGAAAAGCCGGTCGTCTCCCGGGCCGCCAAAAAGGCGGTCGTCGCCATCGCCGCCGCGTAGCGTGTCGGCAAGGTCGCCCGAGCGCTTCGTGACCTCGATACGGTAAATCCGGCCGATGAGACTGACCGCGTAGAGATTGCCGTTTCCGTCGATGCCGAAGGACGCGATCTGCTGCAGCGCCGCGTCGAGCTGGGTTGTCCGTTCCTCTATCCCGACGGCAGCGCCATCGTCGACCTTGAGCGTCCACATGCGGCCGCTGACGAAATCGGCGAAGAAATAGGCGCCCTTGAGCGAAGCACGGCCGTGGAGGACATAGCCGCCGGTGATCGCCTGGCCGACATCGCGGCCGTACTCAAAGACCGGCAAAGTGGAGCCGGGCGGCGGGGTACCGAGGGTCCCTTCCGCCAGATCCCATCCGTAGTTCTCGCCACCAGGGGAATCGAAGGGCTGATAGTCGACCTCCTCCCGCGCGTTCTGACCGACGTCGGCGATATAAAGGTCGCCGTTGGTGTCGAAGCTTATGCGCCAGGGGTTGCGGAGGCCGTAGGCCCAGATCTCGTCGGCACCGTCCGCGCCGACGAAGGGATTGTCGGCAGGGACGGCATAGTTGCGCGTGTCATCGGCAGGGAAGTCGTCGCCGTCGATATCGAGACGAAGGATCGAGCCGAGCAGCGTGTCGGTGTTCTGCCCATTGCCGTCCGGATCGAAGCCGCCGCCGCCATCGCCGAGGGCGACGTAGAAGCACCCGTCATTCGGGCCAAAGGCGAGGGCGCCGCCGTTGTGGTTGGCGTTCAGCGGATGGGGGACGGTGATGACGGTCCGTACCGGCGCCGCATCGGCCACGTCAGGATCGCCCGCCGACCGGACGTACTCCCGGATCTCGATGTCGCCGTCGGCATTGACCAGATGGACGAAAAAGCGGCCGTTGCTGGCGTAGTCAGGGTGAAAAGCGAGACCGAGCAGACCCTGCTCCCCGGCTATCGTCAACTCGGCGTCGGGAATGTCGAGGAACAACGTCGACGCGCCGGTCTCGGGGTCGAGGATGTGGATCTCGCCGACGTTCTTGCGGACGACGAAGAGAGCGTCCGGCCGTCCCGGCGCCGAGCCGACGAAAACGGCGCCAGCGAAACCGTCGCCGACCAGATCCACCTTGATCCTGCCCACGGTCGGGGAAGTGTTTCGGCTGCCGTATCCGTAAATCACATCGTTACCGCCCAGACCCGAAATGACGTTGGCGGCGTTGGTACCGTTCAGGATGTCGGGACCGTTGGTGGCGACCATGAGGCTCGTGCCCGTAAAGCAGCACCGTCAGGGTACGGGCCATTCCGAAGGGGCCACAACATCCCTCCCGGCACTCATTTGCCCGATGCTTTACGCATCCTTGTCACGGATGAGACAAATCGGCCGATCGGCGTCGCGCTTGCCGCCAGCTCCGATTTCTTCAGGGGGCCGCGGCCTCAGGCCGCCGCGGCGAGGATGTCCCCCACGGCGCGATAGCTCAGCGCCTCGGCGAGATGGATACGGCCGACGGAGTCGGCGCCATCGAGATCGGCGAGCGTGCGGGCGACCTTGAGCACCCGGTGATAGCCGCGGGCGGACAGGTGCATGGCCTCGGCGGCGTTCCTGAGGAGCGCCATGGCGGGCGCGTCGAGCGCCGCGATCTTCTCGATCACCGAGGGGGCGCACTGGCCGTTGCAGGCCGCCGAAAGACCGAGCCGGGCGAAGCGGTCCCGCTGCACCGCGCGCGCCGCCGCCACCCGGCCTGCCACCTCCGCTGACGGCTCGGCCGGCGCCGGCAGGATGAGGTCGGCGGCGGTCACCGCCGGCACCTCGATGCGGATGTCGATGCGGTCGAGCAGAGGTCCGGACAGCCGCGCCTGGTAGTCGGCGACGCAGCGTGGCCCACGCCGGCAGGTGTGGCCCGGCTCGCCGGCCATGCCGCAGCGGCAGGGGTTCATGGCGCCGACCAGCTGGAAGCGCGAGGGATAGCTGATCCGGTAATTGGCGCGGGCGATCATCGTCTCGCCGGTCTCCAGCGGCTGGCGGAGCGAATCGAGCACCTGCGGGGCGAACTCCGGCATCTCGTCGAGGAAGAGGATGCCGTGATGGGCGAGCGAGGCCTCGCCAGGCCGGGCGCGGATGCCGCCGCCGACCATCGCCGCCATCGAGGCGGAATGATGCGGGGCGCGGAACGGGCGCCGCGCCGTCAGCCGGCCGTTTTCCAGAGCGCCGGCGATCGAGGCGATCATCGACACCTCGAGAAGCTCCGGCGGCGACAGCGGCGGCAGGATCGACGGCAGGCGGCTCGCCAGCATTGACTTGCCGGCGCCGGGCGGCCCGACCATCAGCATGTGATGGCCGCCGGCCGCCGCCACCTCCAGCGCCCGCTTGGCGCTCTCCTGCCCCTTGATGTCGGCGAGGTCGGGGAGCGTGCCGGGCGGCGCGGCGAGGCTCGCCTCGGGCCGCGACAGGACCTGGGTGCCGCGGAAATGATTGGCGATGGCGATCAGGCTGCGCGGCGCGAGGATCGCCATGTCGCCGCTCGCCCACGCCGCTTCCGCCCCGCAGGCGGCCGGGCAGATCAGGCCGCGGTCCATGGCGTTGGCGGCGATCGCCGCCGGCAGGACGCCGGCCACCGCCGATATGGTGCCGTCGAGCGCCAGCTCGCCGAGGGCGACGAAATCGCCGAGCTGGTCGCCGGGCAGCGCGCCGATCCCGGCCATCAGGGCGAGCGTGATCGGCAGGTCGTAGTGGCTCCCCTCCTTTGGCAGGTCGGCCGGCGCGAGATTGATGGTGATGCGCTTCGGCGGTAGCGACAGGCCAGTCGCATGGAGGGCCGCCCAGATACGGTCGCGGCTCTCGGCGACCGCCTTGTCGGGGAGCCCGACGATGGCGAAATACGGCCCGCCCGGCGCGATCTGCACCTGGACATCGACGGGAACCGCCTCGATGCCCTGGAACGCGACTGTGGTGACGTGGGAAACCATTTTCGCGCGCGCCCTCCGCTTGGGATGTGACGCTAGCACAACCGGCGGACGCGAACAAGAACAATAAGTGAACAAATCCCCGATTAGCCGAAGACGCGCCGCTACCAGGAGATCGGCCTGCCGTCCCG
>Ga0210086_1000788_pt1 | contig 17334 bp, 14 predicted proteins | sample China_Galinas_PW_3_FD_184867 | JGI IMG/M metagenome (GOLD analysis project Ga0210086, IMG submission 184867) | Wetland microbial communities from San Francisco Bay, California, USA, that impact long-term carbon sequestration - China_Galinas_PWB_D2... | ecosystem: Environmental > Aquatic > Marine...
AGGTGCTCCAGGCCACCGACCTGAACGCCACAGACGTGACGGTGCTGGACGCCGGAACGCTCAAGATCTTCCCCGCCCTGCTCAGCCATGAGCTCCCCGCGGAGGCTTACAACGGCGCGCCGGGCTCCGGCTACCGGTACCTGCTCGCCTGGGAGCTCACCTTCCGCCGCGCCGGGGACAACGCCACCTACCAGGCCGTCGTCGACGCCACCAGCGGCAGGGTGCTGCGCCTGGTGGACCAGAACCGCTACTCCCGGGTCACCGGCGGGATCTACCCCGAGAGCAACCTGGACACCGAACAGGTCCAGGGGATGCCCTACTGCAGCGTCACGGACAACGGCGGCACCCACGTCACCGACGCCAACGGGTACTTCACCTCCGGTGGCGGCACCCACTCGGTGCGTCTGAACGGCCGCTACGTCTCCATCTCAGACACCTGCGGCTCGATCCTCGAAGCGACGACCGGCGATCCGGCGCTCGGTACCAGCAGCGGCACCGACTGCTCCACTCCGGGCCACGGCGGCTCCGGCAACACCCACGCCGCCCGCAACGCCTTCTACCACCTGAGCCGGATCGACCGTCTGGCGGACACGTACTACCCGAGCAACTCCTGGCTGGACGGCACGCTCACCGCGAACACCAACGTCACCGACGTCTGCAACGCCTACTGGAATGGCAGCTCGGTGAACTTCTTCCGTTCCGGCTCCGGCTGCGGCAACACCGGCGAGCTCTCGGACGTGATGTTCCACGAGTGGGGCCACGGGTTCGACGACAACACCGGCGGTCCGGCCGGCGACCAGGGATCGGGCGAGGCGGTGGGCGACACCTTCGCCTTCGTGATGAACCAGAACTCCTGCATCGGCGAAGGGTTCTACACCGACGGCTCCACGTGCGACAACTGCGGCTCCTGCACCGGCGTGCGGGACATGGGGCCGTTCTCCCTGGACGGCAGCGCCACCATCGCCAAGCCCTCCACGGTCGCGGACAACAACGGCATCAACTGCGACCAGTACGGTTGCCCCATCTACGGCTATGCCGGGCCGATGGGCTACGAGGGCCATTGCGAGAGCTACATCGCCTCGACCGCCAACTGGGACCTGGCCCGCAACCTGGTGGCCGCCTACGGTAACGGCGCGGGGTGGAACGAGATGGAGAGCCTCTGGTTCGGCAGCATGCAGGCCAGCCAGAGCGCCTACCGGGTGACCTCCGGAGGCCAGTGCTACCCCTACGCCAGCGTCGACGGCTGCGGCTCCAGCAACTGGTACACCGTCTTTCTCGCGGTCGACGACGATGACGGCAACCTGTCGAACGGCACACCCAACGCCGGCCGGATCTGGGACGCCTACAAGGCCCACGGCATCGCCTGCGGCGCCACCCGCCCGGACTCCACCGACGCCAGCTACACCTACCGGCTCTACCCCTACAGCTCGTCCGGCTCGAGCTGCAAGCGCACCAACAACTGGTTCAACTACAGTGTCTGCAGCACGGCCAAGGAGTACGACGTCACGCCGGGATCGTGGATCGGCCTCTACGCCTACGGCGACAGTTGCGCCGGCTGCGTCCTCTACCACGTCAACTTCCAGATCCAGCAGGACTTCGAGGACGGTTCCGGCTGGGTGACCGTGGAGACCCACAACCCGCCCGACTCGAAGGGGATGATCTACACCACCTCCTACCACGCGAGCACCGCCGCCAAGGGCAAGATCCGCATCTACGCGCCGGAAGGCTTCTATCTCAACGTGTTCGAGGAGGGGGTCCCCAACGGCGGCTTCGAGACCGGGTCTCTCAGCCCCGGCACCGGGGTGAGCGGCGCCCAGCCGGCGCCCACCATCACCAGCAACTCGACCTACGTGGCCGGACGCGGCACCTACTCGGTGGGCAACGTCGGCAGCGGCACCTACGGCACGTCGGACAACCTGCTCTGGGCCTACGACGTCAGCGTGCCGGACTTCTTGATCACCTCGAGCTCGAAGCTCTACTTCGACACCTACGGCGCCAACTACTCGCCGTACTCCCACTACCACGTGAAGGTGTGGTGGACGACCGGCGGAACCACCGAGTACGACAACTACGTCTGCTGCTACAACACCGGCATCGCCAACGGCTACGCCCAGCAGGTCTTCGACTTCCCGTCCACCGCCGAGGGCAGGACGATCAACAAGATCGAGATCTCGTTCCACAAGGACCACAGCGGGTACTTGCGGTACAAGCCGACGATCTTCCTGGACAACATCAGCCTGCGCTGACCGGACCAGAGGTCTACTCCGCCCGCAGGACACGCGCCGGGTCGCAACGCGCGGCCCGGCGCGCGGGCACCAGGGTGGCCGCGGCGGTGGCGGCGGCGAGCACGCAAACCGCCACCGCCAGCACCACCGGGTCCCGGGCCGCCACGCCGTGGAGCTGGCTCTCGAGGAACCGGCCGAGGGCGACGGCGGCCGCGCCCCCGAGGGCGATCCCGGCTCCGACCAGGAGCGCGCCCTGGCGTGCGACCAGGCCCAGCACCTGGCCCGGCCGCGCACCGAGAGCCGCCCGGACCCCGATCTCGAACGTGCGCAGGCGCACGGCGTAGGAGAGGACCGCGTAGACCCCGAGAACCGTCAGCGCCAGGGCGATGCCCGCGAAGGTGAGCATCAGGACCATCTCGAAGCGTTGGTGCGCGACGGACCGGCCGAGCAGCTCGTCGGCGCTCCGCACCGCCGGCAGCGCCAGCCAAGGATCGACCGCCCGGACGGCGGCCGCCAGCCGCTCGGCCACCAGCTCGCGCGCGGCCCCGTCGGCCCGGACGAGGACGCTCAACCGCCGCGAGCCCCGGAGCGGCAGGTACATCTGGAACGTGTCGTAGCTCGATGAAAGGCCGACCTGGGCCACGTCGCCGACGATCCCGACGACCCGCAGCCAGGGCGCGTCGTCCGAGCCGCCGAGCTTGAGCCGCCCGCCCAGGGCATCCCCCCCCGGCCACAGAGCCCGGGCGAGGTTCTGGTTGACGACGATCTCCCGCTCTCCCTCTGCGTCCGTCGCTTCGCGGCCGCCGAACGGCCTGCCGGCGAGGAGCGGGATCCCAAGGGTGTGGAAGTAGCCCGGGTCGGCCGCGACCATGCTCACCACGTCAACCAAGCCCGCGGGAAGCGGTCCTCGCCCGTCGACTTGTAAGTTCTTGCCGAAGAAGAGCGAAGCCATGGAGGGCACCGAGCTCGACAGGGCCGTCTCCCCGAGCCCACTGTGCGCCAGCCGGTCCCGGAGGTCGCGGACGAAGGCCCGCTGCGCCCCTTCCGCCCCGTAGCGCGCCTCCGGCAGCTCCATCGAGAGGGTCACGAGACCGTCCGGATCGAACCCCGGGTCCGTGGTGGCGAGGCCGACGAAGCTCTTGGTCAGGAGGCCCGCACCGACCAAGAGCACCACCGCCAGAGCCACCTCCGCGACCACCAGCACCCCGCGGGCGCGGCCTCGCGAGCCGCTGCCGGGGCCGTGCCCGCCCGCTTGGAGCACCACCTCGAGGTCGGCCCGTGACGCCGCCAGGGCCGGCGCCAAGCCGAAGACCAGTGCCGCCGCGACCGTCGCGACGGCGGTGAAGCCGAACACCCCGCCGTCCAGCCGCAGGGCCTCCAGGTCGATCCTCCCGCCTCCGTAAAGCCCGGTGACCAGCCCGCCTCCCCATCGCGCCGCGGCCAGCCCCAGGAGCGCACCCGCGGCGGCGAGAAGCCCGCTTTCGATCAGGAGCGACCGGGCCACCCGCCAGCGCCCCGCCCCGAGCGCCGCGCGCACGGCGATCTCCCGGCTCCGCCCCTCGGCCCGGATCAGGAAGAGGTTTCCCACGTTGGCGCAGGCGACCAGGAGCATCAGGGCCACCGCCGCCTGGAGGACCAGCATCCGGCGGCCCAGGTCCGCGCCGAACGGGAAGTCGAGACTCCGGACCCGCGGCGTCCAGACCGCCTCCGTCGTCTCGCTGTCGCCTCCCCCTGCCGCGCCGGCCTCGTGCCGCTCCAGGGCCAGCAGCTCCTGCTCCGCCGCCGCCGGCGCGACGCCAGGAGCCAGGCGTGCCAGCGTGGTCGCCGGCATGGGCCGCTCCGGGTGCGCCGGCATCGGGAGGTAGAGGTCCGCCCGGACCGGCGGCACGAACCGGAACCCCCGTGCCATGACGCCGACCACGGTGTAGGTCGCCTCGCCCAGGCGAAGCGTCTGGCCGAGCGCCGCGGGATCGCCGCCGAAGAGCTCCCGCCACAAGGCGTCGCCCAGGATCACCTCGCCGCCCTCGCCGCCCTCGAAGCCGCGTCCCAACACCGGTGCGACGCCGAGAAACCCGAACAGCCCCGGCGTGATCCACGCCGCGGTCAGCTCCCGGGGCTCGCCGCGGCCGAGGAGCGTCACGCGGTTGTCGTCGAAGGCCTCGAGCGCGGTCACCGTCCTCGCGTGTTCGCGCCAAGCCCGCACCTGCTCGAGCATCGGGCTGACCTCGAAGCGCCCCTGCGGTGCCTCTCGGGTGATGTAGACGGCGTCCTGGGCCGCCGGGTAGGGCAGCGGGCGGAGGATCGTCTGCTGGAGCACGCTGAAGACGGCCGTGTTCGCGCCGAGGGCGACGGCCAGCGTCAGGACCACGACGGCGGCGAAGCCCGGCCGGCGGACCAGGGAACGAAGCGCGGTGCGGAAATCGTATCGAAGACCCATGGTCGAAAGCTCCTTCAACCGTGATCAGTCCGGGCGGGCGCCGAGCGGGCTCTTCCGATCAAGAGCCCCTGGCGGCAGCGGATCGTGTACACCGCGGCGCGGCTCCGGGATCGGTGGTCTGACCGCCGCTGCTTCAGCGGCCACCTCGCCCTGGCGGCGTGAGCCCCTACAACCCACGGGGTCCCGCACAGTCGCAGATATCCTATGTTTCGTAATAAGGCATGTCACGATTTACAGTGGTTTTCATACTCCGTCTATGGGTGTGAGCTACATGCCCGGAAGCCCGGCGAGCCGGCGTGGCTCCAGGGCTCCCCGAACCGTAACCCACAAGGAGGACTCCATGAACAAGAAGCTGCTCGCAATCGTTGGACTGCTCGCCGTTCTCGTCGTCGCGCCGGCCGCCTGGGCCGCCCAGGCGCCTGCCCAGACCCCGGCCGTCGGCAACACCGCGCCTCTGCTCGACGCGCTGTCGCACCATGCGCAGAAGATGGCGTGCACGATTCGGCGGGCAAAGGCGAACGACGACACGGCCACCACCACCATCAACACCGCGGTGACCATCGACGTCTTCGCCAACGACACCGGCCTCGGCATCCGTTCGATCAGCAGCCCGAGCCACGGCACGGCCCAGCTCGGCGCCAACTGGACCATCATCTACACGCCGGACACCGGCTTCACCGGCACCGACAGCTTCACCTACTTCGTCAACGGCTGCCTGCAGTGCTTCAACGGCTGGTGCTCTGAGCCCGACATCGACTACGCCACTGTGACCGTGACGGTCACGCAGTAGTTCCCACATGACCCGATGCGGGCTCCGAGACATCTTCTCCGCGAGTCTGCGCCCGCTAGACGAATGCGGCCCGCCGTCCACGCTCGATCACCCGGACGGCGGGCCGCCTGTCGCTCAACCCTCCCTCAGCCTCTGGGGACCCAGGTCGGGTCGAGGATCCGGGTGAGGACCTCGGCGTTCGAGCTGGCAGCTGACCTCCAATTGGCAGGAAGTCGGTTCCTGGAGAGCCTGGGTCTGGAGCGGATCGCTGCTCCTTACTTTCGTGCTACGATGTAAGGAACCCCTGGAGGCCGCCATGGTCGTTGCCAGCACCAAGCTCACCACCAAGCACCAGATCACGATCCCCTCGGAGATCCGCCGCCGGCTCCATCTCGAGGCGGGAGACGTGTTGTACTTGGCGATCGAAGACGATCACGTCGTGCTGCGAGCAGCTCGTGGGGGGTGGACCGAGAGCACCCGGGGCCTGGGAGCCGATCTCTGGCGCAGCCAGGGCGGCAGCGCCGCGGTCATCGAGGCGGAACGGGAATCCTGGGAGTGAGTCGCTCCATCGGAGCCGAGGGCCCCCCTCTCTTCGGAGTGGACTCCATGGTCCTGATCTACCACTTCGAGGCCAATGAAACCTTCGGACCCTCGGCCACCGAGCTGCTCCAGGCCACCGAGGACGGCCGGTGCCGCCTCGTGCTCTCGATCATCGGCCGCCTCGAGGTCCTGGTGCTCCCGAAACGCGAGGGGCGCGACGATCTCTGCCGACGCTACCGGGAGGTGTTCGAGTCCTTTCCCAACCTCTCGATCTTCCCGGTCGACACACCGGTCGTCGAAACCGCCTCCGATCTGAGAGCCGCTCACAACCTCCGCACCCCGGACGCCATCCACCTGGCGACCGCCCTCCACCACGGAGCCGACGCCTTCATCACCGAGGATGATCGGCATTTCCCCGAAGAGGTCGACGGCGTTCCGATCCTCTCGATCCAGGCGGCGCTCGACCGGAGCGTTCGATCGGACGGGTGAGCCACGCTCGACCGTCTCCACCGCTCCAGACCGATCCGCGGTCTCCTCACGCCCCCATGGACGCGGGCATGCGCACCGCGACCACCCTGCCCCGGCACGTCACCTCCCGACCGGCCGAGAGCTCGGACGCGACCACCACCTTGCGCTCCCCCATTTCCACCGGCCAGGCGCGGAGCTCCAAGGGCGGGCCGAGGGGGGTGGGCTTCAGGAAGTCGACGTGGAGCGAGCCGGTGACGAACCGGGGCGCCCCATCCCCCTCCCCTTCATCTGTGAAGTCCACGCCCTCCGCCTCGGCGAACGCCGCGGCCGCGGTGCCGATGCTGTGGCAGTCGATGAGCGACGCCACCAGCCCGCCGTAGACGTACCCCGGCAGCGCGATGTGGTACGGCTTCGGCTCGAAGGTGGCCAGCCCTTCGCCGTCGACCCACCGGGTCTGGACGTGATGGCCGTGGGCGTTCAACCGCCCGCAGCCGAAGCAGTGGGCGAAGGCATCCGGGTAGTAGTCCTGGACGAAATCCATGGCGGGATCTTACTCGGGAAGACCGCGTCGACGGCGAACGCCGCCAGGCCGGTCGCCACCGCCCAGAAGAGGGCCGGCGCGACGATCGAGCGGAGCGGCGGCAGCTCCCGTCCTGCGTCGTCCGCGCGGATGGAGGTGGTCGGCTTCACGAAGGAGCGCGGCGAGAGCGGCGAAACCACCCTGCTCTTCGCAGTCCTCCTGGTGATGAAGGTGGCCCTCGACCCGTCGGCGGTCCTTTTCGTAGGCGCCCTCGCCGTCTACCTGGTCATCGCCCTGCTCGCGACCGCCGGGCCGGCCCGCCGCGCCGCCGCCTGTGAGCCGTGGCAGATCCTGAAGGACTGATGGCAGCTCTCAGCCGTTCGTCTATCTCAGCTCATCTGCCAAAGCGTCAGGTTGAGCACCGCGGCGAAGGCGACCCACGCGAGGTACGGCAGGAGCAGCGCACCCGCGATCACCCGGACCCGCCAGAAGAGCACCACCGTCACCAGGATCGCCACCCACAGGGCGACGATCTCCGCGAACGCCAGCCCGGGCCGATGGAGCCCGAAGAAGAGCCAGGACCACGCCCCGTTCAGTGCAAGTTGGAGGGCGAAGAAGCCCAGGGCCGCCCGCCGGACCGTCGCCGTCGCGGCGGCCCCGCCCTCGTCCGGCGCCGAAGCCCCCGCTCTCCACACCAGCCACCCAGCCACCGCCATCATCGCGTAGAGCGCCGTCCACACCGGCGCGAACACCCACGACGGCGGATTCCACGCCGGCTTGGCCAGCGCCGCGTACCACGCACCCGGCGTGAACTGGGCGCCGAACGCCGCGACGGCGAAACAGATCACGAGGAAAAGAACCAGGACGAGTAGAGAGCGCATGGAAGGTCCTTTCGGGATCGGCAGTTGGAGCAAAGCTACCATCCACTCTACCTCCCGATCCGGCCGCCGTTCGAGGAGAGGCGAGGTCTCGGCGCCCGCTCCCTACGGGGCGACCCAGCTCGTACCGGCCAGCAGGTCTTTCCAGGAGAACGACACGGTCTCGGCGTCGAAGTTGGACACCGTCGGGGTCTGCTCCGAGACATCCCAGAACTCCCCGCTGAACACGGGCTCGGTCGGGAGCGCGACCACGAACGCGTCCTCGATGCTCGCGCTGGTGCAGTCCGTCTCCTCCCTGGGGCGCAGGGCGCAAGCGATCGGAGCGTCGCCATGACGGGCCGGCCGACGCCATCGGTCACCAACTTGATCTCCAGGGACAGCCGTCCGACCAACGCGCCCTCGCCCTCCGTTCCTTGAGGCGCGCCAGGCAACTGTTCCTGGAGCTCGGCCGGCTACCCGACGCCGAAGCGGTGACTCGGGAAATGGCCCTGGTCGACTACCCGCCATGGATCACAAATATCTAAACATGAACTATTGCGAATATCTCTGTATCTTCCTCCCCAGAGCGCTGCGACCCGCCAAAAATTCAGATCCCCCTGAACTCAGATCCGCTTTCGAGAGACACTTCCTTAGCGAAACCAGGCGACAGTCGGCAATGGTGCAGGCGTTCGGCCTGGTCATGGGAGGACTCTCATGCGTGTACGAATTCTCTGTCTCGTGGTGCTCGGGTTGTTGATCGTGGCACCGGTGTCAAGCTGGGCAATCTGCTCCGAGATCGATCCTGACGGCGTCTGCTTGAATCAGACCGACTTCAGTTTCGGGGCCGAACCCGGCCCGGTGATAGATTCCACCACTTCCTCCTCGCGCTCTGGCCAAGCGAGACAGGCGCCGACAGACATTACGGAGGAACATAGCGGCAATGCTATATCCAAATCTCTTGTCGCATCCTTTCTCCACTGGTTGGCGGATCTGATGCCCAGTGTTTGAGGAGTTCCGATGGCCGCCGGCGTCGAATCAGGTTGTGGCGTCCGGCGGCCATTCTTCATGTTAGAGTTCCTTCGCAAGCAAGCGGAGGACATCCATGCATGAGCATTTCAAGCCGCAGCAGTGGGCGGTCGCCTTCGGCGACACGGAGGACCGCCCCGGCACCCAGCTCTTCACCTGCCCTCGCTGCAGCGTGCACCGCAGTGATCTGGATGCCTGGCTGGCCTCGGTCCGCGAGTGCCCCCGCTGCCGGCGGGCGCTCGACGCCTACGAGCCCCTGCCACCAGAGGCCCTCGCTTGCCCCCAATGCATGACCGCCTACGAGGTCTTCGAAGAGTGGCTCGAAAAGGTGGAGCACTTCGAGCCCCAGGTCGCTCCCGAGTGGATCACCGGCCGCGCTCTGCTCGAGGAGCTCGTCCCGCTGTCTCTCGAGGACCAGCTCGCCCGCGTGCGCGATCAGCTCGTCTATAAGCAGTGGGGGCTCTGTCAGCGCCTCCTCCAGGAGGCCCTCGAGACTCGACAGACCGATCCCAGCCACTCGCATGACCGGGCCGCCTTGGCGGCCACGGTCGCCGATCTCCTGGACGAGGAGGAGTATCACCCGCAGTGGACGGCCGAGCTCCGCGCGAAGGCGCACGCCTACTTCGCCAACGGCCTCCGACTGGTCGGCGACTACCGAGAAGCCGAGCGTGAGTTTGCCATCGCCGAGGAGTGGGTTGAGCGCGGCCTTGGCCAGGGCACTGCAGCGGCGACGATCCTCACCCTCAAGGCGAGTCTCTTGCTCGACGAGTTCCGGCACCTCGAGGCTGAGGCGATCCTCGAACGGGTCGAGCGGTATCACCACGAGCGCAGTGACGCGGTGAACACAGCGCGAACCCTGATCAAACTTGCCAGGGTCAGCTACGCACGCGAGGCTCCTGCTGAGGCAGCTCACCGCATCAAGAGTGCGCTCGACATCCTCAAGCAAGAAGGCGAAGCAAACCTGGCGATGGTCGCCAGAAACAATCTTGTTCTGTATTTGATCGACAGCGGCGAAGTTCCCCAGGCTCGGGAAGCCTTCGACCAACTTCGCCCACTTGAAAATCGCCACCTCCGCCTTCGCCAGCTCTGGCTCGAAGGCGACCTCCTTCGCGCCGAAGGCGACCTGGACGGCGCGGCGCGCTGCTACGACGACGTGCGCGTCGGCTACCTGGCCGAGGACCTCCACTACAACGTCGCCCTGGCATCGCTCCACCTCGCCATGGTGGCCGCCGCCCAGAATCGTCACGACGCGGTGCGCGACCTGGCGCGAGATGCGGTCGTCCTGCTCACCCGCGCCGGCGCGCCGCAGGCGGCATTCGCCGCCATCCGCCTGCTGATCGACGCGATCGAGCGCCAGGCCGTCTCGGTCGCGTTCATCCAGCGGACCACTCGCGAGCTGACCCGGCTCCACCCCTCCGAGTAGACTCGGGCCACCATGCGCCCCCTCCACCTGCGGGAGTGGCCGATCCTCCACACCCTGTGGAAGCTCGGCCAGGGCACGGCCGAGGACGTGCTCGAGGCACTGACGACTGAGCACGTGGCCGATCGCCACAGCGTCCGCGCCACCCTCCAGGACCTGACCACCGAAGGCTACGTCGAGGCCGAGACCACCTCCGGCCGCGACCGCGAGGGCGAACGGATCGAGATCACCACCTACTCCCCGATCGTCGGCCCCGAGGACGCTCTGCGCACCGCCTGGTCCGAGCTGCGCGAACAGATGCTCGACCGGGACCGGTACCTGGAGTTCTTCCGCGAGCTGGTGGCGAACGAGCCTTGAGCGGCTGGGGCTCCTCATCCACCCGCTGGTCGTCGAACACGATCTCGCCCTGCCAATGGCCCTGGAGCGAGTCGCCTCAGCGCCGTGCCCCCGCTGGTGGTGCCGTCACTTCCCTTCAGGAAACGGCGAGATCTCCAGCACGTCAGAGCACTGGACCCGCAGGTCGTGCCACGACCGGCGGAGCCTGTTGAACTCGGGCGTGCCCACCAGGTCCCGGTTGTCGGACACCACGCTCTCGAGCTCCTGCTGGCGCTCGCGGCACCGCTGACGACGCGCCTCGATCGAGTGGTTGGTCTTCGCCGCGTCGGCGAGCTTTTCCATCTCGGCGACCTTGGCCTGGTCTCCGGCCTCGCGGTACGCCGCGGCGGCCTCCACGAACTCTTCCTTGAGCCGGTGGGCCGACCCCAGCGCGGCGTAGATGTGCTGCTCCAGATCCTGGTCCGGATCGTTCCCGAGGGCCGCCTGGAGCTCGGTGAGCGCCTGGTCCGCCTGGCCGAGGCTGACCGAGCACTGGCCCAGGTAGTACCGGGTGCGGGCGTCGGACGGATCCGCCTGCCGGAGGGCCTCGACGGCGTCATCCCAAGCGCCGGCCCCCATGCGGGCCTCGCCCAGGAGCAGCCAGGTCTCGGGAGACGGATCGGCCTGCGCCAACTGCTCCGCCACCGCGGCGCCCTGGCGGTACCAATCCTTCCGGGCCTCCCGGTCCTCCTCGGCCTGGGCTGCAGAGAATGCATCCCGCACGGCGAGCCGGCCGATACTCGGCTCCCCCGACAGCTTGAACGCCTTCTCGGTGGCGGCGAGCGCCTCCTGTGGCTGCTCCACCGCCCGGTGGAGCCGTCCCAGGCTGAGCCACAGCGCCGCCTCGTCCGGATCCTGGGCCACCGCCTTCTCCAGCGCCGCCACCCCGCCGGGCCCGCCGACCTTCTCCGCCGCCCCGGCCAGGGCCCCGGCATACGCCTCCCGGACCTGGTCCGGCACCTGGGTGAGCGACTGGGACGCCAGCGCCTCGAGCGCCGCATCCGGCCGATCGGCCGCGAGCCGCGCCCGCCCCAGGAAGTAGAGCGACACGGCGTCTCCCGGCTGGAGCGCCACGGCCCGCTCCAGGCTCGCTACCGCCTCGGCCGCCTCTCCCTGCTCGAGCTGCGACCGGCCGAGCATGAGGTAGCCCGGGGCATAGTCGGGATGCGCCTCGACGACCGCGCGGAACTCCTTCTCCGCCCGGCCGAAATCCTTGCCATTGAAGGCCGCCACCGCCTCCGGGTATCCCGCGAGAAGCGCCGCCGGGGCCAGAAGCGCCAGGGTCAGAGTGAGAAGGGCTGCGGCCTGCGAGGTCCTGTGCATGTCGTTCCTCCTTGGTGGATTGGACGCCGCGAACGGCGGGGGCGTTCCCGGGTGGGGAACAAGGCCCCCCATGCGCCACGTCGACGTGCTGCCGGGACATAGGCTATCGCCTCCGCGCCGGCGCCGGGCTCTCCTTCCCCGTCACACGTCGCCTCTTCCTCCGCCCCCAGGCCGAAGCCCGCTGGTTCGGCAAAGGAGACAACCCCGTCGACCTAGGAGTCTGCGGCTGGCGGTTCTGAGCGGGTCGGGGCTCAGCGTCTCGGCGCCAGGTCGATCCGCAGCAACGGCCCGATCTCCTCGATCTGATCGTCCGTGAGCCGGTCGAGCAGATAGGCCAGGAGGTCGTCCTGGCGCGGCTGGCCGAAGACCATGCGGTAGACGGCGAGTGAGCGCTTGAGCGCCTCGAGCTGCCGCGTCTCCCGGCTCAGGGGGAGCGCCGGGACGTGGCGCTCGACGAAGGCGCCGTCCTCCAGCGGGAAGAGCCAGTACGGCACCAGGCCGTGGTCGGAGCCGGCCGTGCGCGCCCGCGCCAGCTCGAAGAGGTCTTGCCACGGGTCGGCCCGGGAGTCGGCGCTGCCGCTGCGGCGGAGCACCTCGTCGCCGAAGGTGGCCGCGACGTTCTTCCTGACCGCGTGCCCCTTGTAGCGGTGCACCCGGCCTTCGCGCTGCTCGAGGTCGACCGGGTTCGACGGCAGGTTCCAGTGGACCACCGCGTGGCAGTAGGCGTGGAAGTCGAGCCCCTCCTGGCCGACCGAGGTGGTCGCGAGAACAAAGGGCCAGAAGGGGGAGTTGAACGCCGTGCGCACCTGGTCCTCGCGGGCGCCGGCCCGGCCGTCGAAGGTCTCCTGGGCGCCGAAGCGGATCGCGAAGTGGTTGCGCAGGTGGCGCCGCTCGATGGCGAGGCGTTGGCCCTCCCCGTCCGGGCGGATCTCGTCCACGGAGGGGGTGCCGGTCCGCAGCGTCAGCGCCTCGTCGACGCGCTCGGCGAGTGCGCTCCAGGCCCGCTCCGGCGGGCTGTCGAACAGGCCCTCCAGGTCGTGGAGGGTGTGGACGTACTCGTCCAGGACCGCCTGGAGCTGGCCGGCCGCCGCGTAGGCGAGGACCTGGCGCCAGTACGGCCGCTCCGCGTCTCGCCGCCCCGCGCGGACGATGGCCATGGACTCCGGGGTGTTGAACAGCGCCCGCATGCCCCAGGCGATCCGCCCGGCCGCGTCCCGCGCCGCGGGCTCGGCGAGCGCGGCGCGGCCGCCGTACGAGCGCGACAGCGCCCGCAGCGCACAGACGGCCGGCCCCGCGAGGGCCATCTCCGCCAGCACGCGCCCCAGGTTCTCGGGCGGCCTGCCGAGCGGCAGGCGACCGTCCACCAGGTCGACCGCCTGGGCGACGTGATCCGCCCACCGCGAGTCCTCGTCGTCGTCCTCCTCCCCCGCCCAGCGCGTCGCGGCATCCGCCCGCCGCAGCCAGTCGGCGGCCTCTTGGCCGTGCTCCTGGACGTCGAGCAGGAGCGGCGCCGCCCAGTACCACGCCTCGTCCTCCCGCTCGCTCTCCTCAGAGGCGTGCTCGGCGCTCAACCGGGCGAGGGGTCCCGCCAGGCGGGACTCGATCACGTCGAGAACGGTGGAGAGCGTCCGCCGCGATCCAGCGTCACCGGACGAGGCGAGCTGCCTGGCCGCCCTGACCGGATCGACCGGATCGACCGGATCGGGCGGATCGAGCGGATCGCCGAGCGCGGCGAGGACCGGGCTCGGATAGAGGATGGCGAGCACCGGCATGCCGGTCAGCCGCCCCTGGCTCTGGGCCATGCGGAGCAGCGGCCTCCGTCGCCTGCGCGCCTCCGCCGTGTTCCGCGGCGCCTCCTCGTCGGCGCCCACGGCCAGCCGCTCCACGTGGTAGCTCACCAGGCTGGCCAGGGTCTTCGGCACCACCGTCCAGGTGGAAAACACCAGCCGCTTCGACAGGCCCGCCGCGGCCGGCCGATCGAACGGGCTCGCGGGCTCGTGGTACGGCAGCGAGGGCGGTAGCCAGAGGAGCTTCCAGGCCCCGGTCCGGTCCAGCCAGCCGAGGAGGCTCCGGAGTCGCGCGTTGCGCGGGTCGAGCGCCGCGTAGGCCTCGATCTCCGGCCAGGACAGGAGGAGCCGCGGCCGCTCGGCCAGCAGGCGCATCGCCTCTCCGTTCGCCTCACGCCCGTTCGCCCGCTCGCCGTCCCCACCGCCCCGGTCGCCGTCCCCCCCACTCCCGTCGCTCCCGTCCGTCCGCCCGGCCTCGATGCGGGCCGCCAGCTCCCGCTTGAGGGCGTAGTCGTCCATGAAGCTCAGCAGGTAGGGAGCGGACTTCCAATAGTCGATGACGTGGGGCTGGCCGAGCGCCTCGCCCACCCGGGTGAGATCGACGAAGTCCTCGACCTCGGCCGGGGCGAGCGTGACGCCGTCGGCCGGCACCTCCCGGAGCATCCCGCCTTCGTCCGCCGACTCGCGGAGCCGCTCCGTGCGCGACATCAACCGCCGCAGCTCTCCCTCGATCCGCCGCTTGACCGCCCGGAGGCCGTCGGTCCCGTCCTCCAGCCGGAACAGCTCGCGCCGGTAGGCCGCCAGCAGATCGCGGAAGCTCCCGTCCTCGCCCAGCCGCGGATCGAGGAACTCCACCGTCCGCAGGAAGTCCCGGTAGTGATCGTCCTCCTCCTCTTCGTGGCGCAGGGTGTACATCTTGTAGGGCGTCGCCGAGAGCAAGAGGAGCCGCACGTCCGCCGTCTCGTCGGAGTAGGTGAAGAGCCGCCGCGCCAGCTCGGCGGTGTCGTCGTCGCCGTCGAGGATCGTCTTGAAACGCTGGAACTCGTCCAGGATCACCAGGTCCGGCTCGAGCGCGTCGATGCAGGTCTCGGCCAAAAGGCTCCGGAAGCGGCCGACGAGGCGAGAGAGCGCGGCCCACTCCGCCCGGGGGACGGTCTCCCGGTAGGTCCGGAACCCGTCGCAGAGCCGCCGGTACTCGGCCTCCAGGCCTTCGCCTTCCAGGTCCGCCCGCCGGAGCCGCTCGCCGAACGCCTCCGCGAGCGCGGGATCGATCTCCCGGTCCCGCCGGAACACCTCGAGCCGCCGGCGCCAGTCGTGGGGGTCCTGGACGTTGCCTTGGAAGAGGTTCTTGGGACCTGCCCCCTCCCGCGGCCAGACGGACTGGAGCAGCCAGTAGAGCAGCACCCGCTCTTCGGCCCGCCCCAGGCTCGACCTGAGATCGAACGACGTCCCCGGGGTCAGGGCCAGGTAGTTGACCTTGTTCTGGCGGAGGTTGCGCACCACCGTCGGCAGGAGGGTCAGCCGCCGGGCGGTGACGAAGCCGTCCTCCGGGTCGAGCCGCAGACGGTTGACGTTCTGCCGTGCGATCTGGCTGTTGGAGCAGATGTAGACGACGTCGATCCGGTCGATCGTCTCCCACAGGTGGTCGATCGCCCGGGCGACGACCCCCCGGGCCACCAGGGTCTTGCCGAGACCGACCTCGTCCGCCACCAGGAACCGCCGCGTCGAGTCCGGCGCCAGGTAGAGGCGCTCGAAGGCGTGCTTCACGGTCGCCCGCTGAAAGCCCTTCAGGCGGGCGAGGACGCCGCCGACGTCCGGCCGGACCGCTCCGTTCACCGGGCCTGCCTCCCCCTATCCAGTCGATCTGGTCGATCTGGTCTATCCTGCCGGCGTTGGACGGCCGCGACCGGCCCCCAGATCGCCTCGAAACCCTCCGGCAGGAGATCCCGACCCTCCGGGGTCTTCGACAGGTCCTCGATCAGCTTGGCCGCCTCCTCCAGGTGCCGGGGATTGCCGACCAGGCTCTGGAGCAGGGCTTCGAGAAGGGTCGGCTCGTCCCAGCCGGCCAGGCGTTGCCAGCTCTCTCCGTCGCCGGTGTCGTCCCCGGCGACGAGCTGGGCCACGTCCAGGGCGTCCTCCGAGAGGAGCAGCAGGAGCAGCCGCAGGACCTGCTTGCGGTCCTTGAGCAGCGAGCGCAGCAGCCGCTCCCGCCGGTCGGGCGGCGCACCCTCGAGCGGCACGGCGACGACGAAACGCTCGAGCGCCTCCCGCCCTTCCTTGCGAAGCCGCACGTCCCACGCCCAGAAGGCGGTCAGCGCATCGAAGCTCACCCGCTCGAACCGGGCGAGGCAGCCGTGCGGCCCATCCGACCCGCCTGGCGCCTGCCCGAGACGGCTCGCCCCACCAGGGAGTGTCGCCGGCCAGACCGTGACGCGCGCCTCCACGGGAAGCGGCGGCAGCCGTCCTTCGAGCACCAGCTCGTAGGGCCCGCCGGAGTCGACCTCCTGCACGCGGGCGGAGAGCGGCGCGGCGCCGATCGCCCGGGCCAGCCGCACCGCCGCGCGGTCGAGCTCCTGCTGGACCGGGTCGGCCGGCTCCGGCTCTTGCCACGTGTAGGGCTGGAGGAGCGAGCGCAGGCCGTCGTCGCGCATCCTGCCGCCGTCCTGGTCTCCGAGCAGCGCGTCGACCCCGCACGTGCCCTTCGGCCCCTTGAGCTCCACCAGCAGCTCGACGTTGCGCGAGAAGGCGGCCGCGGTGGCATTCGCCGAGCCGACGTAGAGGTAGCCGTGGAGCCAGTAGTCGACCAGGAAGATCTTGGCGTGGAGGCCGGTGAGCGTGGCGGCCCGGGCCTCCTCCGCTCCCGCGGCGTCCCCGGCGCCATCCCCGCCGGCGTCGCCCGACTCGCCGCCCGGCTCGCTGCCAGCCCCGCCCTCCGCCGCCTCGTCGGCCCCCTCCTGGGCGTCCATCTCCGCCCGGGCGTCGAGCACGAACATCCCCTCCTCCGGGAGGCGCCCTGACCCCAGATCCGGCCCCAGCTTCGACCCGAGGGCCTCGAGCTCCTCGGGGCGGGAGACGAGGACGTCCAGGCCCTGCTCCCGGGCCAGGCGCCCGATCACACTCGCCGAGAGGAAGGGCGAGACCACCAGGGAGCGGCGGCCCGGCGGGAAGGGCCACGGCTCCTCGTGCCCTTCGCTCAGCAGGTCCAGCAGACCCAGGGGGTGGAAGGACACCTCACGGAACGGCTCAGGCGGCTCGAAGCGGACCCGGAGGACCTCCTCGGCCAGGCGGTCGACCTCTTCGCGGAGCCCGCGGCCGACCGGCCGGACGGCGAGCCTCGGCAGGGCGCGGACGAAGTCAGCCAGCGGTCGGTTCCGCTCCGCCAGCGCGGCCGCAGCGTCCCCGTCCGTCACCTCCCCGTCCTCGACCTCGTCGCCCTCGACCTCGCCACCCTCGACCTCACCGTGCTCGGCCTGACCGTCCTCGATCTCACCGTCCAGGACCAGGCAGGTGTCCCAGGCCCGGTCGAAGGTCAAGTTCCGGCTCAAGCAGAGGACCCGGTAGCGGACCGGACCGTCCCCGTCGTCCGC
>Ga0210086_1000789_pt1 | contig 17330 bp, 17 predicted proteins | sample China_Galinas_PW_3_FD_184867 | JGI IMG/M metagenome (GOLD analysis project Ga0210086, IMG submission 184867) | Wetland microbial communities from San Francisco Bay, California, USA, that impact long-term carbon sequestration - China_Galinas_PWB_D2... | ecosystem: Environmental > Aquatic > Marine...
CCGCCGTAGGCGCCCTGCCGAAGGCCCGCGCCGGTCAGGTGCAGTGGCGACTGGCGGCCATCTTCGCGGGGGCCGGAATCCCCGCCACGTTCCTGGGCAGTGCCGTCAGCAAACACCTCCCGCAGCCGGCTCTCCTTATCGGGTTCGCCGTGGTGATGATCGTCGCGGGCGCGCGGATGTTGTTCGACCGGGACTCTGTAGGGACAGCCTGTGAAGTCGGCGACTCGGGGATCAACTGGAAGCGCTGCGCTCCGCGATCGATTCCGACGGGGTTGCTCGTCGGGTTTCTGACCGGGTTGTTCGGCGTCGGTGGCGGCTTTCTGATCGTCCCGGCCCTGGTGGTGATGCTGGGCGTGGAGACGTCGATAGCCATCGGCACGTCGCTTGTCATCATCGTCGCCAACTCCGCGGCGGGGATTGTCGCGCACGCCAGCAGCTCGAGCATGAACTGGTCCGTGACAGCAGCTTTCGCCGGTACTGCGATCGTCGGCTCGTTGATCGCCGGTCACCTCGGTGCGCGGATGGAAACCGCGCGGCTTCAGCGGTGGTTCGCCTACCTCGTTTTCGTCGTCGCGGCCTACGTGCTCGTCGACACGATCTTCGTCCATTCGGCCGCTACCCAACACTAAGGAGAACATATTGGACATCTGTGTCATCGAAACCAGCAGCCTCGGCGATCGCAGCTATCTGGTGTGCGACGGCGATACCGCCGTGGTCATCGACCCGCAACGCGACATCGACCGCGTGCTGGACTTGGCCCGCGACCGCGGCGTGACCATCACGCACGTGCTGGAAACCCACATCCACAACGACTACGTCACCGGCGGGCTCGAGCTGTCCCGCACACTGGGCGCCGAATACGTCGTGCCGGCAGGCGACGAGCTCGGATATCCCCGCCGCGCAGTCGAAGACGGCGACATCGTCGAAGCCGGGCCGATCCGCTTGCAGGCGATGCACACGCCAGGGCACACCCATCATCACGCCAGCTACGGGCTGCTTGACCCATCCGGCACTGTCGTCGGCGTCTTCACCGGTGGCTCCATGCTGCATGGAACCACCGGCCGAACCGACCTGCTGGGCGCCGAGCACACGCAGGCCCTGACGCACGCGCAGTACCACTCCGTCCGGCGGCTCGCCGACGAGCTGCCCGGCTCCGCCCAGGTGTACCCGACGCACGGGTTCGGCAGTTTCTGCTCGGCCACCCAGGCCAGCGGAGACTCATCCACCATCGCCGAGGAGTGGGAGACCAACCCGGCGCTGACCCAGGACGAGCAGAGCTACGTCGACGAACTGCTCGCCGGGCTCTCGGCGTATCCCGCCTATTACGCGCACATGGGCGTCATCAATATGGCCGGCCCGGCGCCGGTGGACATGTCGATGCCGGAACCGGTCGACCCGCAGGAACTGCGCCGGCGCATCAATGCCGGAGAATGGGTCGTCGACCTGCGTGAGCGCACCGCCTTTGCCGCAGGGCATCTCGGCGGCACCCGCAGCTTCGCACTGGAAACGTCGTTCGTCACCTACCTCGGCTGGCTCTACCGGTGGGGCGTCCCGCTGACCCTGATCGGGGATGACCTGGCTCAGATCGCCGACGCACGGCGCGAGCTGGTCCGTATCGGCATCGACCAACTCGACGGAGCCGCCGTCGGTGAAATTGAATCCCTGCGCGCCGGAAATGAATTGCGGTCCTATCGAGTCGTCGACTTCTCCGCCGTGGCCGACGCGCGCGACGGCGTCACGGTCCTCGATGTCCGCCAGAGCGGGGAGTACGAGGACGGTCATATCCGCGACGCGCTGAACATCCCGCTTCACGAACTCGAGAACAGAACCAGCGAGGTGCCCTCTGGTGAGGTGTGGGTGCACTGCGGCTCCGGCTATCGCGCAGCTATCGCCTCGTCGATGCTGGACCAAACCGGCCGCACGGTCGTGCTGATCGATGACGACTTCGAGAATGCCGAAAAGCTCGGCCTCACCACCTGAGATGCGCCGATGTCCCGCAAGGGGTCAGCCGATCAGCACCGCGAAGCGCGGCTTGATGACGTCGTCGATGATCGCCAGCCGCTCGTCGAACGGGATGAACGCCGACTTCATCGCGTTGATCGTGAACCGGGCCAAGTCGCTCCAGCCGTAGCCGAACGCCTCGACCAGTCGCAGCATTTCCTGGCTCATCGTGGTGTCGCTCATCAACCGGTTGTCGGTGTTGACGGTCACCCGGAACCGCAGCCGGGCCAGCAGGGCGAACGGATGCTCGGCGATGCTCGCCACGGCGCCGGTTTGCACATTGGAGCTCGGGCACATTTCCAGCGGGATGCGCTTGTCCCGCACGATCGCCGCGACACGTCCCAAGGTGTGGGTGCCGTCCGGGTTTTCGGCGATGTCGTCGACGATGCGCACGCCGTGGCCGAGCCGGTCGGCACCGCAGAACGCGATCGCTTCGTGAATGGATGGCAGGCCGAACGCTTCTCCGGCGTGAATCGTGAACCGGCCGTTGTTTTCTCGCATGTACTCGAACGCGTCGAGGTGACGCGTCGGCGGGTGACCGGCCTCGGCGCCGGCAATGTCGAAGCCGACGACACCCTTGTCGCGGAACCGGATGGCCAGCTCGGCGATCTCCAGCGAGCGGGCGGCGTGGCGCATCGCGGTGACCAGGCAGCGAACGGTGATGGTGCGTCCGTCGGCGCGGGCGGCCTTCTCGCCGTCGGCGAATCCCGCCAGCACCGCGTCGACGACGTCGTCGAGCGAGAGTCCTTCGGTGATGTGCAGTTCGGGAGCGAACCGCACCTCGCCGTAGACCACGTTGTCGGCGGCCAGGTCTTCGACGCACTCGCAGGCCACCCGGTAGAGCGCCGCCGGGGTCTGCATCACCCCCACCGTGTGCGCGAACGGCTCGAGGTAGCGTTCCAGCGAGCCGGAATGGGCCGCGGTGCGAAACCACGTGGCCAGCTCGTCGGCGTCGGTTGCGGGCAGGTGGTCGTAGCCGACCTGTTGGGCCAGCTCCAGCACGGTCGCGGGACGCAGACCGCCGTCCAAGTGGTCGTGCAGCAGCGCCTTGGGCGCCTGCCCGATCATGTCCGGGTTCAGCGGAGCCGTCATGGCATGATTCTGTCGATCAGAAGCGGGCGCGGGGTGAATTCGCCCATCGTCCAGCCGCTGTCGAGTTCCGCGAGGGCGGGACCGAGCCGCGCGGGCGTGTCGGTGTACACAGTGAACACCGGCTCACCCGCGGCCACCGGCTCACCGGGGCGCCGGTGGATCCGCACTCCCGCGCCCGGCTGCACCGGCTGTCCCGGGCGATCCCGGCCCGCACCGAGCCGCCAAGCCGCCATCGCCACCGCCATTGAGTCGATGCCCCCGATTGTCCCAGCCGACCCGGCGCGCACCGTCTCGGTGTATGCGCCGAGCGGCAACGGCGCCGACAGATCGCCGCCCTGCGCGGCGACCAGCGCCCGGAAGCGGTCCATGGCCGACCCGTCGCGCAGCGTTTCGGCCGGGTCGCGGCCACCGAGACCGGCGACGTCGAGCATCTCGGCAGCCAGCGCCAGCGTCAGCTCCACCACGTCGGAAGGTCCGCCGCCGGCGAGCACCTCCAGCGCCTCGGCGACCTCCACCGAGTTGCCCACCGCGCCCCCGAGAGGCACGTTCATGTCGGTCAACAACGCACGCGTCACCAACCCGTGCGAGGTACCCAGATCGACCATCGTGCGGGCCAGCTCGCAAACCTCGGCCTCGGTCTTGAGGAATGCCCCCGAGCCGACCTTGCAGTCCAGCACCAGTGCCCGGGTGCCTTCGGCGATCTTCTTGCTCATCACCGAACTGGCGATCAGCGGCAACGACTCGGTGGTGCCGGTGACGTCGCGCAGCGCGTAGATCTTGCGGTCCGCCGGCGCCAGCTCCCCGGCGGCAAAGATCGCCGCACCCACGTCGCAAAGTTGTTGCCGGATACGTTGTTTGGGCAGCTCCGCGGTGAACCCGGGGATCGACTCCAGCTTGTCGAGCGTGCCGCCGGTGTGGCCGAGCCCGCGGCCCGCCGCCTGCGGCACGGCGCCGCCGCACGCGATCACCACCGGGAGCACCGTCAGCGTGATCTTGTCGCCGACGCCACCGGTGGAGTGCTTGTCGACGGTGGGCCTTCCGACGTCGGAGAAGTCGAACCGCTCCCCCGACCCCACCATCGCCGACGTCCAGCACGCGATCTCGTCGCCGTCCATGCCACGCAGGAAGATCGCCATCAGCAGCGCCGACATCTGCTCGTCGGCGACCTCGCCGGCGGTATACGCGCGGACCACCCAGTCGATGGCCTCGGCGGACAGCCGCCCGCCGTCGCGCTTGGTCGCGATCACCGTCGGCGCGTCGAAGTGGGTCACGGGCGGCCGCGGGCCAGGTCGTGGGGACCGAACGCGTCCGGCAGTAACTCGTCGAGCGACCGCGGCCCGTCAGGGTGGTCGACGAGCAGCTGCGGGCCGCCGTGCTCGAGCAGTAGCTGCCGACAGCGCCCACACGGCATCAGCAGCCGGCCGGCACCGTCCACGCACACCAGCGCCACCAGTCGTCCCCCACCACCGGCGTGCAGGGCGCACACCACTGCGCACTCCGCGCACAGCCCCAGGCCGTAGGAGACGTTCTCCACGTTGCATCCGACGACGACGCGCGAATCGTCGACCAGTGCCGCAGCTCCCACCGGGAAACCCGAGTACGGCGCGTAAGCGTGCTCGGCGGCCTCAACCGCCTTGCCGCGCAGCGTTTTCCAGTCGATATCGCCGTTCACGTGCCTCCCTTGCGCTACCGGTTTCCGACGTGCCCAACACGGCACAGATGTCGGCAGGTTCACCCTAGTTCCGAAGGGGCATTAAAGTCCCACAGGTCCGCCGATGGTGCTGGAGGCGCCCCCATGACGAGCCCGACGACGACGCGAACGCCCGCGACGGTACCGCCGCAGAGCAAGCCGTCGCGCACGACCCTCTACCGCGGCGACCCAGGCATGTGGGCGTGGGTGCTGCACCGAATCTCCGGTGCGACGATCTTCTTCTTTCTGTTCGTACACGTCGTCGACACCGCGCTGGTGCGGGTCAGCCCGCAGGCCTACAACGAGGTCGTCGAGCTGTACAAGACACCGGTCGTCGGGCTTCTGGAGGCCGCGCTGGTAGCCGCGGTTCTCTACCACACGCTCAACGGAATCCGGGTGACGCTGATCGACTTCTGGACCCAGGGCGCGCGCTACCAGCGCCTGATGCTGTGGATTGTCGGCGTCGTCTGGGTCGTGGCCATGACCGCCGTGTTGATCGTGCTGGGCACCCACATGGCGGAGCACTTCGGATGACGACGCTGCAGCACCCCCGCGCGCCGCGGCGCGCGGGCAACGTCGAGAAGTACGCCTGGCTGTTCATGCGGCTTTCCGGTGTCGTGCTGGTGTTTCTGGCGCTGGGTCATTTGTTCGTGACCCTGGTGGCGGGCGACGGGGTGTACCGCATCGACTTCAATTTCGTTGCGCAGCGCTGGTATTCGCCGCTCTGGCGGATGTGGGACTTGCTGCTGCTGTGGCTGGCAGTTCTGCACGGCGGCAACGGCATGCGGACGATCGTCGCCGACTACGCCCGCAAGGACTCGACCCGGTTGTCGCTCGCCATCCTGCTGGCGTCATCGCTTCTCGTCACGCTGGTGCTCGGCACCTACGTGCTGGTGACGTTCGACCCGAACATCTCGTGATCGCCCACCATCGCTACGACGTGGTGCTCGTCGGCGCCGGCGCGGCGGGCCTGCGCGCCGCGGTGGAGGCCGGCCCGCGCGTGCGCACCGCGGTGCTGACGAAGCTGCACCCAATCCGCAGCCACACCGGTGCCGCGCGAGGCGGCATGTCCGCGGCACTGGCCAACGTCGAGGACGACAACTGGGAATGGCACACGTTCGACACCGTCAGGGGCAGCGACTACCTCGCCGACCAGGACGCGGTCGAAATCATGTGCCAGGAGGCCATCGACGCGGTGCTGGGCCTGGAGAAGATCGGTGTGCCCTTCAACCGGACGCCCGAGGGCCGAATCGATCAGCGGCGGTTCGGCGGGCACACTCGCGACCACGGCGAAGCGCCAGTGCACCGCGCCGCATACGCCGCCGACAGCACCGGGCAGATGATCCTGCAGACGCTCTATCAACGCTGCCTACGCGAGCAGGTGACGTTCTTCGACGAGTTCTACGTGCTCGACCTGTGTCTGACGCAGACCTCGGACGGGTTGGTGGCCACCGGCGTGGTGGCCTACGAACTGGCCACCGGTGACATCCACGTCTTCGCCGCGAAGGCGATCGTGATCGCCACCGGCGGGGCTGGCCGGATGTACAAGACGACGTCGACGGCGCACACCCTCACCGGCGACGGTATCGGCATCGTGTTCCGGAACGGACTTCCGTTGCAGGACATGGAATTCCACCAGTTTCATCCGACCGGCCTGGCCGGACTGGGGATGGTCGTCTCCGAGGCGGTGCGCGGCGCGGGCGCCTGGCTGGTCAACGGCAAGTGTGAGCGGTTCATGCAGCGCTACGCGCCGACGATGGCCGAGCTTGCGCCGTGCGACATCGTGGCCCGCGCGATCGTTCGCGAAATACAAGAGGGCCGCGGCGCCGGGCCCGGTAACCACTACGTCTACCTCGACATGCGCCACCTCGAGGACGAGATCGCGGGGGTGATGCCCGGCCTCACCGAGCCGGCGCGCACCTACCTCGGCGTGGACCCGGCCACCGAAATGGTGCCGGTGTACCCGACGTGTCACTACCTGATGGGCGGCATCCCGACGACGGTGCATGGAGAGGTGTTGCGGGACAAGGCGACAACGGTGCCCGGGTTGTTCGCGGCCGGTGAGTGCGCGTGCGTGTCCGTGCACGGCGCAAACCGGCTGGGCACCAACTCCCTGCTCGACGTCAACGTGTTCGGCCGCCGCGCCGGCGTTGCCGCCGCGGAGTATGCCGCGCGCTGTGACTTCGGCGATCTGCCGCCTGAGCCCGAGGCCGCGGTCCTCAGGTGGGTCGACGACATGCTCTCGGAGCGGGGCGACGAGCGCGTCGCCGACATCCGCACCGCGCTGCAGCAGTCGATGGACGACAACGTGGCGGTGTTGCGCACGCAGAAGACGCTGACGCGGGCGCTGACCGACATCCACGGCCTCAAGGAGAGGTATACGCGAGTATCGGTGCAGGACAAGGGGAAACGCTACAACAGCGACCTGCTGGAGGCGATTGAGCTGGGCTTCTTGCTGGAGCTGGCCGAAGTCACGGTGGTAAGTGCGCTGAACCGCAAGGAATCACGCGGAGGCCACGCCCGCGAGGACTACCCCGGCCGCAACGACACCGACTACCTGCACCATACGATGGCGTACAAGGTCGTAGGGGGCGGGAGCGAGGCGATGGGGGGATCAGATAAGGCCGGGGAGCCGCTTTCCGGCATCCGGCTCGACTACAAGCCGGTGGTGCAGACCCGCTACCAGCCGACGGAGCGATCGTACTGACATGACCAACGACCCGCCGGTCCCGGAAGGCGCGCAGATCGTCACGCTGAAGATCGCCCGCTTCGACCCCGAGGACCCCGACGCTTATGACGACTCGGGTGGCTGGCAGAGGTTCCGGGTGCCGTGCGTACCGACCGATCGGGTGCTGGACCTCTTGCACTACGTCAAGGGCTACCTGGACGGCAGTTTGACGTTCCGGCGGTCGTGCGGGCAGGGGGTGTGCGGCTCGGACGCGATGCGGATCAACGGGGTCAACCGGCTGGCCTGCAAGGTACTGCTCGGTGACCTGCTGCCGAAGAAATCCGGCAAGCCCGTCACCATCACCGTCGAACCGATCCGCGGCCTGCGCGTCGAGAAGGATCTCGTCGTCGACATGGAGCCGTTCTTCGACTCTTACCAGGCGGTCAGGCCCTACCTGATCACCACCGGCGACCCACCGGCGCGAGAGCAGGTCCAGACCCCGGCACAGCGCGCCCGCTACGACGACACAGCGAAATGCATTCTGTGCGCGGCGTGCACGACCAGCTGCCCGATCTACTGGACCGACGGCCGCTACGTCGGCCCGGCGGCGATCGTCACTGCGCACCGATTCATCTTCGACAGCCGCGACCAGGGCGCGGCCGAGCGGCTCGAGATCCTCAACGACGCCGAAGGCGTGTGGCGCTGCCGAACCACGTTCAACTGCACCGACGCGTGCCCGCGGGGCATCGAGGTGACCAGGGCGATCCAGGAGGTCAAGCGGGCGCTCCTTGGCCGCTAAGTGATTTCGGCGCGCAAACGTGCGTTTCAAGCGACGGTTTGCGCGCCGAACTGTGTCACACATCGGGCGGCTGCGGCGTCTAAGGGGCATGGACGAAAAAACCCAGAAAACCCGCATCGAGCCCCTGCCTCCCCGACGTGCCAACTTGCTGACGCGCCTGATGTACCGGTACGCCCAGCGCCGGTTCGGACAGGTCCCGGAGCCGTTCGCCGTCTCGGCGCATCACCCGCGCCTGCTGCTGGCCAGCGCGGTCCACGAAACCGCGGTGGAAAAGGCCTCGACGAGGCTGCCCGCGAACATCCGCGAGCTGGCGGTGTTCTGGACCGCCCGCACCGTTGGCTGTTCGTGGTGCGTGGACTTCGGCTCGATGCTGATCCGGCTCGACGGCCTCGACGTCGAGCGGCTCAAGGACATCGACAGCTATGCGACGTCGCCGCGCTACACCGACGACGAGCGCGCCGCGATCGCCTACGCCGACGCGATGACCCGCGACCCGCATAACGTCACCGACGGGCAGGTGGCCGATCTGCGGCGCCGCTTCGGCGACGCTGGTGTGATCGAGCTGACCTATCAGATCGGCATCGAGAACATGCGGGCCCGGATGAACACCGCGCTCGGGATCACCGAGCAGGGCTTCAACTCGGGTGACGCGTGCCGGGTTCCGTGGGCTTCTGCGCCGGATCAGATCGCTGACGCGCCGGCATGACGACTCCGCGGGGACGAGCGGAGGGCACAATTTGTCAGTGCGCATGTCCGCCAAGGCTGAATACGCCGTCCGCCTGAACACGCCGTTGGAAACGACATGACAGCCATTAGTCCGGCTCGGCGCAAGAAGCTCGAACCCGATCCGCGGGTGCGTGTCTCCATTCTGTCCGCCGCCTCCAAACTCGTTCGCGAAGAAGGGGTTCGAGCTCTCAGTGTCGCGCGGGTGCTCAGCCGAGCGCAGCTGAGCACACGGGCCTTCTACCGGCACTTCGGCTCCAAGGATCAACTGGTGTCGGCCCTGTTTCTGGAGATGGCCCGGGTTGAGCGGATGCGGCTTCGGCAGGCGATGGGCACCGACCTCGATCCCGTTCGCGCCGTGGCGGCCTGGATCGACGGCCGCCTGGATCTGGCCTTCGACGACGAGATTCGATCGGATCTGCGCCAGATGTCGTTGGAGGCCCAGTCGCAGATGTTCGCTGCGCCCGAGCTGATCGCGCCTGCCTACGGCGAGATCTTGCGGCCATTGGTAGCGGAGCTCGAGCGCGGCGCGGCCCTCGGGATGTTTCCCGACATCGATCCGGCGAACGCGGCGTTGTCGATACAGGGAGTGGTGTGGGCCGCGGTCGAACGGCAGTGGGCGACCAGCGGCTGTGACGCGCGCGACCTCCGCGAAGGCGTACAACGCTTCTGCTTGCGCGGTCTGGGGGCCGATACCGCGATGATCGCCGACGTCCTCGCAGACCGGCGGTCCCGATAGCGACAGCACGACAGCACGAAAGGGAAACCATGGACCTGGGGTTGGCCGGCTCGGCGGCAGTTGTCACCGGGGGCAGCAAAGGGATGGGGTTGGCGATCGCGAAGACCCTGGCCGCCGAGGGCGCCCGTGTCGCCGTGATGGCCAGAGGCCAGGCATCGCTCGATGCCGCCACGGAAACATTGCGCGCAGCGGGTGCACCCGACGCGGTCGGCATCCGCGTCGACATGGCAGACGCCGGCTCCATCTCCAGCGGCTTCGCCGTGGTCGCCGAGCGGTGGGGCCAGCTCAACAGTCTGGTGCACACCATCGGCCCCGGCGACGGGTATTTCGAGGAGATGGACGACGCGCAGTGGGAGGCAGCGTTCACCCTCGGCACCATGTCGGGGGTGCGGTCCATTCGTGCCGCGCTGCCCATGTTGCGCTCGGCCGACTGGGCTCGCATTGTGACATTGTCGGCGCACTCGATCCAGCGTCAGAATCCGCGCATCGTCGCCTACACGGCGTCGAAAGCCGCTCTGAGCAGCGTTACCAAGAACCTGTCGAAAAGCCTTGCCAAAGACGGAATTCTGGTGAACTGTGTGTGCCCGGGCACCATCGTCACGGCGAGCTTCACAGAACAGCTGAAAGACATCCTCGCCGCGGATGGACTCGACGCTACGGATCCTTTCGATGTAATGACCTGGATCGACAACAACTTTCATCAACCGTGCGACCTTGGCCGCGCCGGGCTGCCCGAGGAGATCGCCTCCATCACCACATATCTGGCTTCGCGACGAAACGGCTACGTCACGGGAGCCACCGTCAACGTCGACGGGGGCTCCGACTTCATCTGACGCCGTTGAGGGCGTACTCGTCGAGGCGCGGTCGGTCCTTACGGCCTCGGGTGACCTGACCGATGCAAGCGCGAAAGGCGCTGCGCCATTGCACCTTTCCCAACCGCCGCCGGTCACCCCACCCGGCGCGCCAGCGGCGAGCCGGTGAACTTGTCCGGGTTGGCGACGTCCCAGGCGGCAGCGACCTTGCCGTCGCGCACCGCCACCGCAATGATGCGCGGGTGTACCGGCTCATATCCGTCGCCGCCCGGACCGCCCACCGAGAACGCTCCGAGCTCGCCGTTGACCAGCGCCAGCCGGCTGGACTCCAACCAGCCCGGACCGTAACGGCGGGCCAGCCCGGACAGGAACCTGGCCACCTTGTCGGGACCGGTGATCGTGTGAATCGCGGTGCGGGTCTTGCCGTTTGCGTCGCCGACGAGCGTGACGTCGGGGTGCAGCAGCGCGATCACCGCGTCCATGTCGCCCGCGGCCATCGCCGCCAGCAGGCCGCCCACCGCCTCGTCGTGTCGAGAGTCGACGGGTCCCTGATGCCGGCCGACGATGCGCCGCGCCCGCGACGCCAACTGCCGCGCTGAGGCGTCCGTGGTGCCGAGCACCGACGCGATCTCGGAGAACGGCACCGAAAAGCCGTCGTGCAGCACGAACGCCACCCGCTGATCCGGGGTCAGCCGCTCCAGTACCACCATCGCCGCATACCGTGCGTCCTCGCCGGCGACCACCGCCGACAGCGGGTCGGCCGCCCCCGGGGTCGTCACCACCGGCTCCGGCAGCCACTGGCCGACGTAGCTTTCCCGACGGTGCGCCGCCGACCGCAGCCTGTCCAGCGCGAGCCTGCTCACCACGGTCGTCAGCCAGGCCCGCAAGTCGTCGGGCTCGGACGCGGCGCCCTGCCACCGCAGCCAGGCATCCTGCACCGCATCCTCGGCGTCGGCGTACGTCCCGGTCAGCCGGTAGCCCACCGCAAGAAGGTGGGGCCGCAAGGCCTCGAACTCGTCGACCCGCTGCGCTGCGGTCACATCGCCGAGCCTATCCAAGGCTCGGCAGACGTGGATGCCCTCGTCAATGCGGGCCGGAATCCCTACAGCTGCGTGCCCGGGCAACGGCGAACCCGTCACCCGTTCGGCGCCGCAGGACGTCGCGGTGGTGGCCGACGGTAGCCGGGTCGCTACGTATCCGGTCGTTCCACCCGCTCCGCACAAGCGGATGCATCGTCGTGGTTGCTTGCGACGACGGAATCCGTGCAGAATCGTGTGCATGCCTAGTTCCGGTGGACGGATCGGCGTGTCGCCGGTCCCGCTGCGGGCCGCCGGCCCGCCGAACTCCAGCCCAGCCGGCGCACCGCTCGACGACCTGTCCAAGGCGATCATCGAAAAGCTGCAGGAGGACGGCCGGCGGTCTTATGCCGGGATCGGCAAGGCGATCGGGCTGTCGGAGGCCGCGGTCCGCCAGCGCGTGCAGCGGCTGATCGACGCCGGCGTGATGCAGATCGTCGCGGTCACCGACCCGATGCAGCTGGGCTTCGCCCGCCAGGCCATGATCGCGATCCGCTGCACCGGCGACACCATCAAGCTCGCGGAGAAGCTGGCAGAGCTGCCGTCGGTCGACTATGTGGTGCTGACCGCCGGCTCGTTCGACGTGATCGCCGAGGTGGTCTGCGAGGACGACAACGATCTGCTGGAACTGCTGAACTCGCAGATCCGCGCACTGCCCGGTGTGCTTTCCACCGAGACCCTGGTTTACCTCAAACTCATCAAGCAGCAATACGACTGGGGCACGCGATGACGATTACCGATACCGCAGAAGACATTTCGGCAAGACTGTCGGCGAAAGCCGACCGCCATCTGTGGGGTCATTTCGCACGGCACGGCGCCGGGATCACGCCGCCGATCATCACTCGCGGTGAGGGCGTGCGGATTTGGGACAGTCACGGCCAGAGCTACCTCGATGCGCTGTCCGGGCTGTTCGTCGTCCAGGTGGGCCACGGGCGGACGGAACTGGCGGATGCGGCTGCCAAGCAGGCCAAGCAGCTGGAGTTCTTCCCGCTGTGGTCCTATGCGACGCCACCGGCGATCGAGCTGGCGGAGCGGCTTGCGCAGTACGCTCCGGGCGATTTGAACCGGGTGTTCTTCACCACCGGCGGCGGTGAGGCGGTCGAGACCGCCTGGAAGCTGGCCAAGCAATACTTCAAGCTCACCGGGAAACCCGGCAAGTACAAGGTGATTTCACGGTCGATCGCCTACCACGGCACCCCGCACGGCGCACTGGCGATCACCGGCCTGCCGAACTTCAAGGCGCCGTTCGAGCCGCTGCCGCCGGGCGGCTTCCGGGTGCCAAACACCAACTTCTACCGCGCCCCGGGCCCGCACGCGCACGACGAGAAGGAGTTCGGGCGGTGGGCCGCCGACCGGATCGCCGAGGCGATCGAACACGAGGGGCCGGACACGGTGGCCGCGGTGTTTCTCGAGCCCGTTCAGAATGCCGGCGGTTGCTTCCCGCCGCCGCCCGGCTATTTCGACCGCGTCCGCGAAATCTGCGACGAGAACGACGTGCTGCTGGTCTCCGACGAGGTGATCTGCGCGTTCGGCCGAATCGGCTCGATGTTCGCCTGCAGTAGCGATCTCGGGGACTTCGGGTACGTGCCGGACATCATCACCTGCGCCAAGGGCATGACGTCGGGCTACTCCCCGGTGGGCGCGATGATCGCCTCCGACCGGCTGTTCGAGCCGTTCTCCGACGGCAAGACGATGTTCCCGCACGGCTACACGTTCGGCGGCCATCCGGTGTCGTGCGCGGTCGCGCTGGCCAACCTCGACATCCTCGAGCGCGAAGGTCTCAACGACCACGTGATCCAGACCGCCCCGGCGTTCCGCGCCACGTTGGAGAAGCTCTACGACCTGCCGATCGTCGGCGACGTGCGCGGCGAAGGCTTCTTCTACGGTATCGAGCTGGTCAAGGACAAGGCCACCAAGGAAACCTTCGACGACGAGGAAAGCGAGCGGCTGCTGCGCGGATTCCTCTCGTCGGCGCTGCTGGAGGCCGGCCTGTACTGCCGCGCCGACGACCGCGGCGACCCGGTGGTGCAGCTCGCGCCGCCGCTGATCAGCGGCCAGGACGTGTTCGACCAGATCGAGCAGATGCTGCGCCAAGTGCTCTCGGAGGCCTGGCGGCGCTTGTAGATCGCAGCTCCGCCTGGCGGCTTCGTGCGATGGGCTTGTAGATCGCAGCTCCGCCTGGCGGCTTCGTGCGATGGGCCTGTAGCCGAGCCGTAACCGCGCGGCGGCGGGTCGTGCCGGCCGCTGTGATGTTGGTCCCGTAACCTGCCCCCGATGGGTGGGATTGGTATTGCCGCGCGGCGCGTCCTGTGCGCGGTCTCGGCGACGGTGGTGGTGGGGTTTCCGACGCTTGGCAGCCTGCCCGTCGCGTCCGCCGAGCCCGTCGCATCCCCGGACACCGCGTCGTGCCCGTACCGGGTGACCACGCCACCCGCCGTCGACGAGTCCGAGGTGCCGGTCGCCGGAGATCCGCCCCAACCGCTGCCGGTGTCGGCCAAGCCCGTCGGCGGCGACGCACTGAGCGGCTGCGGGGTGATCGTCGCACCGAATACACCGCCGCTGCCCGACGACATCTCCGCCGAAGCCTGGCTGGTCGCCGACCTGGACACCGGCGACGTGATCGCCGCGAAGGACCCGCACGGCCGGCACCGGCCGGCCAGCATCATCAAGGTGCTGGTGGCGATGCAGGCGCTCAACGAGCTGGGCGTCGGCAAGATCGTCGCCGGCACCGCCGAGGACGGCAACACCGAGGGCACCCGGGTCGGCGTCGACGAGGGCGGCAGCTACACCGTGTACCAGCTGCTGCACGGTCTGCTGATGCACTCCGGCAACGACGCGGCCCACGCGCTGGCGATGCAGCTGGGCGGGATGGACATAGCGCTGGACAAGCTCAACACGCTGGCCCGCAAGCTCGGCGCCACCGACACCCGCGCCGCGACACCATCAGGTCTCGACGGCCCCGGCATGAGTACGTCCGCTTACGACATGGGCCTGTTCTACCGCTACGCGTGGCAGAATCCGACTTTCGCGCAGGTCGTGGCGACTCGGACGCTCGAGTTCCCCGGTCACCCGGCCCGCGGGGACATTCCCGACGACGCTCCGCATCCGCCGTACACGCTCGAGAACGACAACCAGCTGCTGTACAACTACCCCGGCGCGCTCGGCGGCAAGACCGGCTACACCGACGACGCCGGGCAGACGTTCGTCGGTGCGGCCGAGCGCGACGGCCGACGCCTGGTCGCAGTGCTGTTGCGCGGCACCCGGCAGCCCATCCCGCCGTGGCAGCAGGCCGCGCACCTGCTGGACTACGGCTTCGCCACGCCGCCCGGCACCAGGGTCGGCACGCTGGTCGACCCGGATCCGTCGCTGGTGCCGAAGCCCTCCGCCGACAGCCAGTCCTCCGCCGCCGGCCCCGCGCTACCCGGCATGAACGAGCTGCCGGTGCGGGTGGGGGTCGCGGTCGTGGGCACGATGGTGGTGTTCGGCTTGATCCTGGCGGCGCGGTCGATCAATCGGCGAGCGCAAGGCTAGCTTTGCGTTGGGTGCGCGCCGAGCGTGCACTGACCGCGAGAAACGACGAAAGATTTCGCCGAGGGCTCACGTTCGGCGCGTTGGGCGCCGCCGCATCACGCTCGAAAGACCAAGTCCGCCAAGCGCTCCCAGCGCGCCTGCGACGAACGCTGCACGCAAGCCGATGCCCTCGGGGCCGAAGTCTCGCGGCGCGATCACCGCGGCGTCCGGGGGCATGACCGGCGCCGCTGCGAGGCTTTCCGTCGACGTCGCGGCCCACGCGGTGGCGAACAACACCAGCCTTGAGGTGATGTAGGCGAACACGAGCAGGCCGAACACCGGGCCGAACGTGGCGCCGGCGGGCCCCTCCATCACTCTGCTCAGATACACAGATCCCAGCTGCTTGAAAACCTCGAACCCGACGGCCGCCAGCAGTCCCGCGCGCACCGAACTGGCTAACGTCAGCGGCTCACGGGGCAGGCGAGCGATCACCCACGTAAAGAACAACCAGGAGATGCCCAGCGAGATAACCACCGACGCGACCTGCAACAGCACCCCGACGCCGGGCATGTTCTGCATGCCCAGCCAGCCGAGCACTCTTCGCATCACCGCGCGACTCCCCAGCACGGTCAGCGCGAAAGTCACGGCGATCGCCAAGAACGCCGAAAGCAGCCGGACGAGGTCGGACAACTTGGTGCGCACGAAGTTCTGGTCCTCGCCGGGCTGCTCCCACATCTCGCTCAGGGCCTCACGAAGGTTGGCCATCCAGCCCAGACCCACCCACAGCGCAGTGGCCAGACCGACGACACCCAGCGAGGTTCTCGAGTCGATCGCTTGGTTCATCAATTGAACCAGCTGCTGCCCCATGTCACCCGACACCGATCGCCTGATCCGATCCTGAATCTCGGCCAGCACGTCGCGGTCGTTCGCGAGCACGAACCCGACGGCCGAGAAGCCGAGCATCAGCAGCGGAAACAGTGCAAAGACGGTGAAGTACGTGATGCCGGCCGCGAAGTGGTTGCCCTTTCTGTCGCGATAGCGCTCCTGGGCCCGCCACGCGTGGTCGAGCCAGGCGAAACGCGCCCGCAGCCGATCGAGGAGCCCCGGCTTGTCGGGGTCGTTCTCGGCCACGCTGCGCCTCCCCGCCGGTTATGGAGCTTGCAGAAACCCTAGCCGCTCATACACGTTCGTGATCGTCTTCGCTGACACCTCGCGGGCCCGCTCCCCGCCGGCCTCGAGGATCGCCTCCAACTCCGTTGGGTCGCCCATCAACTCGTCGACCCGGTCCTTGATCGGCGTAACGAATTCGACCACTGCGTCAGCGGTGTCGGCCTTGAGGTCGCCGTAACCTCGACCCTCGTACGACTCGACCAGCTTGCCGATGTCGGTGCCCGTCACCGCCGTCTGGATGGTCAGCAGGTTCGACACGCCCGGCTGCGCCTCGGGGTCGTAGTGCACCTGCCTGCCGCTGTCGGTGACCGCGGAGCGGATCTTTTTCGCGGTGACTTTCGGGTCGTCGAGCAGGCTGATCAGCCCGGTCCCGGTGGGCGCCGACTTGCTCATCTTCGACGTCGGGTCGGCCAGGTCGTAGATCTTGGCCGTCGCCTTCGGGACCAACACCTCGGGGACGACGAACGTGCCGGGAAATCGGCTGTTGAAGCGCTGGGCGACGTCACGAGCCAGCTCGAGGTGCTGACGCTGATCCTCCCCCACCGGCACCAGGTCGGTGTCGTAGAGCAACACGTCGGCGGCCTGCAGCACCGGATAGGTGAACAGGCCGACGGTGGTGGACTCGTTGCCTTGACGCTGTGCCTTGTCCTTGAACTGCGTCATCCGCGACGCCTGCCCGAACCCGGTGAAACAGCCCAGCACCCAGGCCAATTCGGCGTGCGCCGGCACATGGCTCTGGACGAACACCGTGCTGCGAGCAGGGTCGATGCCCAACGCGAGGTACTGCGCGGCGGTCAGCAGCGTCCGGCGCCGCAGCACGTCGGGATCCTGCGGCACGGTGATCGCATGCAGGTCGACCACGCAGAACAACGCGTCGAACTCGTCCTGCAGCGCCACCCAATGCGTCACCGCGCCGAGCGCGTTGCCCAGGTGCAGTGAATCGGAGGTCGGCTGGACGCCGGAGAAGACGCGTTTCTTGTCGCTCATGATGCGTCGATCTTTTCATGCCGCCGCCGCGAGACCGTCCTGGTTTACTTGCGGTACCGGCGG
>Ga0210086_1000792_pt1 | contig 17283 bp, 12 predicted proteins | sample China_Galinas_PW_3_FD_184867 | JGI IMG/M metagenome (GOLD analysis project Ga0210086, IMG submission 184867) | Wetland microbial communities from San Francisco Bay, California, USA, that impact long-term carbon sequestration - China_Galinas_PWB_D2... | ecosystem: Environmental > Aquatic > Marine...
GAACGGATTGCTTCAACCACCTGACGAATCTGGTCGATCGACCGTCCGTCCGGCTTCGGCCAGGCCCGCCACTGGGCGCCATAGACCGGGCCGAGATCGCCGTTTTCGTCGGCCCAATCGTCCCAGATCCGCACCCCGTGCTCGTTGAGGTAGCGGATGTTGGTGTCGCCGGCGAGGAACCACAGAAGCTCGTGGACGATCGACTTCAGGTGCAGCTTCTTGGTGGTGACGAGCGGAAAGCCGTCGGCGAGGTCGAAGCGCATCTGGTGGCCGAAGATCGACCGCGTGCCGGTGCCGGTCCGGTCGCTCTTGTCAACGCCCGTTTCGAGCGCCGTCCGCATCAGATCGAGATATTGTCGCAAGGCCGTCCAGCCTCTTCCCTGCTCGACTCAATCAGCCGGACCGGAGCATGACTCCGGCTGCCCGACCGGTCAAAAGCGCCGTTACTCGGCCGGCACCGGCACCCTGTTGCGCCAGTTCGGCAGGATCGCCCACGCCAGGGTCGCCGCCATCAGGCCGCAAATGGCCATCCCGGCCACCATCGGCAATGGCGAACCGTCGGCAAAGACGCTGACGCCGGCGGTGACGACCGCCCCTGCCAGCATCTGCAGCGTCCCGAGCAGCGACGACGCGGTGCCGGCGATCGGCCCGTGCTCGTCAAGGGCGAGCACCGCCGACGACGGAACCACGAATCCGAGACTGCCGAAGCTGACGAAGATCATCCCCCACAGGACGAAGAGGTTCTCGCCATCCAGAAGCGTGACGGCGAGCAGCAGCAGCGTCAGGCTGGCAAAGACGGTGGCTGCCGTCAGCACCACCCGGTCCAGCCCGTGGCGCCGCCCCATCCGTCCGTTGAACTGGGCGGAGCCGATGAAGGCGATGGCGTTCGAGGCGAAGACGAAGCTGAACTCGGTCGGGGTCAGGCCGAAATGATCGATGAACAGGTACGAAGCGCCCGTCAGATACGAGAAGAACGCCGCCATGCCGAAGCCGCCGGTGAAGGTGACGCCGAGGAACCGGCGGTCGACGAGCAACCGTCCATAGTTCCTCAACACGGTACCCCAGTTCCGGCTGGTGCGCGCCTCCGGCGGCCGCGTCTCGGGGAGCGCGACGACGGCCAGCCCGAGCCCAAGCACGCCGAAGGTCGCCAGCACCCAGAAGATGGCGCGCCAGCCGATCAATTCGGAAACGAGGCTGCCCGAGAGGGGCGCCAGCATCGGCGACACGCTGAACACCAGCATGATCAGCGACATCAGCCGCGCCGCATCGGGTCCGGTGTGAAGGTCGCGAACCACCGCGCGCGGGATCGTCATGCCGGCGCACGCGCCGATGCCCTGGAGAAACCGCATCGCCACCAGCGTCCCGATATTCGGCGCCAGCGCGCAACCAATGCCGCCGAGGGCATAGAGGACCATGCCGACGAAGAGGGGCCGCCGCCGGCCGAACATATCGGAGGCCGGGCCATAGACGATCTGGCAGAGCCCGACCGCACCGAAAAGCGCGATGACGCTGAGCTGGACGGCGCCCGGATCGGCGTTGAGATCGGTGCCGATCTGCGGCAGGGCCGGCAGATACATGTCGATCGCGAAGGGACCGACGGCAGTCAGCAGCCCGAGAACGATCGCGTTTCGCGCAAAGGAGCCCATTGCCGATGACTTTGTTTGCGGACCCGCCAGTCGACCCGCCCGGAGGAAATCAGGAGATGCGCGCACGTTACCCTCGACGATGCTGCTCTGCAACATCGGACCTGCCGCGATAACGCGCGAAGCGGCACGTGTTTCGTCGAGGCTCCGGCCAGCGCCCGCTTCCCATCGTCGACGAGAATCCCTATATTCCCTGGTGCCGGAGCAATCCGGATATGGCGATAAACGGCCATCGTAATAAACCCTGCGGACCCGGGGGCAGTACCCGGCGCCTCCACCAGAGCCCGTTTGAGGAGCCGACAAGCGGTTTCCGGCGGGGGCGAAATAGGATCGACGAGGGCGTAAAGGGTGAGCTTTTGCTCGGTATGGTACCCGCCGTTATCGGGCCGAATCTATAGTTGCCAACGACAACTATGCAGAGGTTCGCCTCGCTGCGTAATGCAGTGATGCTACCTCATCTCAAGCCCTTGCGGTTTGCACCGTAAGGCGGGGTCCGGAGGCGCCTGGCAACAGAAGCCTCCACTTTCACTGACGGAGCCGGGCGGCTCCGATTTGGCATAGGGGTCATGGCAGAAGATCTTATCCGCTACGACATCCTCGCCCAGGACGCACTGCGCGGCGTCGTCCGCAAGGTGCTGTCGGAGGTGGCCCGCACCGGGCTGCCGGGCGAGCATCACTTCTTCGTCACCTTCGCCACCCAGGCGCCGGGCGTGCGCATTTCGAGCCGGCTGCTCGCGCAATACCCGGAAGAAATGACCATCGTCATCCAGCATCAGTACCGGGATCTGGCGGTCACCGAGCACGCCTTCGACATCGGCCTTTCCTTCAATGGCGTGCCGGAGCGGCTCCACGTCCCGTTCACAGCGGTGAAGGCCTTCCTCGACCCGTCGGTCCATTTCGGCCTGCAGTTCGAGATCGCGGCCCGGCCGGGCGAGCTGCCGGCTGAGCAGCCGCGGGTGCTGGTCGAAAGCGACGAGGAAACCGCGCCGGAATCGGAGACCGAAGCCCCTGAGCAGCAGCCGCTTCCCGCTCCGGTCGCCAAGGCGGAACCTGAGACCGCCAGCGAGGAAGAAGAGGGCTCCGCCGCCAACGACGCCCAGGTCGTCAGCCTCGACGCCTTCCGCAAGAAGAATTAGACCAGACCGCCACAGGCGTCCCGTGGCGCTACGGTGGCGACCGGCTACGCGAGGCGATCAATCAGCGTATTCGCGGGCGCGTCGGGATTCGACAGGCGATCCGCCTGGTCGGCGCCGAGCGCCGGGAGGCTGGGGTCAAGACGTCCCAGTTGCAAGAGGACGGTGGCCTGGTCCCAGTAGATATGCTCGGAGCTTATCTTGCCGTCCTCGAAAGCGATGATACCGACATGCGGGACGACAAGCCGGCGCCCTGTCGCCGCAACCCCCGGCGCGAACCAGTCCATCTGAACCGTGTGCGTGAAGCGGACAATGAACTCGTCGATCAGCCGGTTCTGCCCAATACTTCGGCTCAAGAGTTCGAGCTCGAAATCAGCCGGCATATTCGGGATGAACGTCTCACGATAGAACTTGCGCAGCGGCTCCCGCCCGGTGGCGCCAGTACCGACCGGCACATGAATCAGCACCGGATGCTCGGTCATGGTTGCGATCGCCGCGTCGGCGTCCTTCTCCGCGAACTCCGCGGCGGTGTGGGCGTCCCAGACGTCGATAAGAGCCTGCTCAACGGGTGTGAAGGCCGGCATTTCGTCCCCCTGATCCCGGTTATCCCCAGCGTAGCGCAATTCGATCCTCACCGGGCGGTCGGGTCAAGCGTGAAGAGCGCCCCATGACGCCAGCTTCGCCTCTTCAATCGAGCTTAGGGGAATCCGCCGTTCGAAATCAGGTTGGCTGGACTGCGGGGCCAAAAGGCAATAGTCGAGTTAGCTTCTTGGGGCTTCTGCCGGAACATTGGTATGGGCAAGCGATCCCACTTCCAGCCGTCCCGCACGGCCAAGACAGCGACGCGGACCGAGACCGACACCTTCGGCCCGGTCGAGGTGCCTGCCGACCGCTACTGGGGCGCCCAGACCCAGCGCTCGATCCAGAACTTTCCGATCGGCGGCGAGCGCATGCCGGAACCGGTGGTGCGCGGCCTCGGCATCGTCAAGCGCGCCGCCGCCGAGGTGAACATGGATCTCGGCCGGCTCGATCCGAAGCTCGGCAAGGCGATCGTCCAGGCCGCGCAGGAGGTGATCGAGGGCAAGCTCGATGCGCACTTCCCGCTGGTCGTCTGGCAGACCGGCTCCGGCACCCAGTCCAACATGAACGTCAACGAGGTGATCGCCAACCGGGCGATCGAGATCCTCGGCGGCACCCTCGGCTCGAAGGAGCCGGTGCATCCCAATAACCAGGTCAATATGAGCCAGTCGTCCAACGACTGCTTCCCGAGCGCCATGCACATCGCCTGCGCCGAGGAGGTGGTCCACCGGCTCGTCCCGGCGCTGCAGAAGCTCCGCAATGCGCTCAACGACAAGGCGCAGGCGTGGAAGGGGATCGTCAAGATCGGCCGCACCCACACCCAGGACGCCACCCCCCTCACCCTCGGCCAGGAATTCTCCGGCTACACGATGCAGGTCGAGAACGGCATCGAACGGATCGAACAGGCGCTGCCGAAGCTGATGGAGCTCGCCCAGGGTGGCACCGCCGTGGGCACCGGCCTCAACGCCCCGGTCGGCTTCGCCGAACGCGTCGCCGACCGCATCGCCGCCATCACCGGCCTTCCCTTCACCTCGGCGCCCAACAAGTTCGAGGCGCTCGCCGCCCACGACGCCATGGTGTTCTCGCACGGCGCCATCAACACGGTGGCCGCCTCGCTGTTCAAGATCGCCAACGACATCCGCTTCCTCGGCTCGGGGCCGCGCTCCGGGCTCGGCGAGCTGGCGCTGCCGGAAAACGAGCCCGGCTCGTCGATCATGCCGGGCAAGGTCAATCCCACCCAGAACGAGGCGCTGACCCAGGTCTGCGTGCAGATCTTCGGCAACAACACCGCGATCACAGTCGCCGGCAGCCAGGGCCACTTCGAACTGAACGTTTTCAATCCGGTGATGGCTTACAACTTCCTGCAGTCGGTCGACCTGATGGCCGAGTCGGTCTCCGCCTTTGCCGACAACTGCATCGTCGGCATCGAGCCGCGCCACGACAACATCAGGGCCGGTGTCGAGCGTTCGCTGATGCTGGTCACCGCCCTTGCCCCGAAGATCGGCTACGACAAGGCGGCCGAGATCGCCAAGACCGCGCACAAGAACGGCACGACACTGCGGGAGGAAGCCATCCGCCTCGGCTATGTGACCGGCGACGAATTCGATGCGATCGTTCGACCGGAACAGATGATCGGGCCGGCGTAGTTGCGCAGAGAGGAGCCATTTTGGTAACATGAGTTACCGAAAAGGCACTCACCGATGAATCTTCAGGCCTTCCTCGTATCGCGGGCCATGCCCGCTCGGGAGTTCAGCCGGCGCATCGGCGTGAGCCCGGCAGCCGTGGCCCGCTATGCGTCGGGCAAGCGCATTCCCAGCCCGGACGTCATGCAGCGCATCATAGCGGAGACGGAAGGTGCAGTGACCCCGAACGATTTCTATGACGTGCCCCTCCCGCCCTCGGACACCGAAGCGCGCACGAACATCACGGTTGAAATCGACGCGGATCTGCTTGACGAAGCCGAACGCCTGGGCACCGACCTTGTGGCGGTCGCGGAGCGGGCGCTGACAACCGCCATTCGGGATGCAAGGCGCACGCAGTGGCGCGAGGAGAATGCCGGCGCCATCAAGGAGGCCAACGAGGAACTTGCGCGGAACGGCCTCTGGTCCGACGGCCTCAGGTTGTTCTGATGCGCCAGTTCGATATCTGCCGGTTGAAGACGCCGAGCGACCAATACATCCTCATCCTGCAACATGACATCGTCGACGGGCTCCACACCCGGGTTGTTGCGCCGCTGTCGGCGGAGCCGTACCAGCAGCTGATCGCCCGCCTGCGAATCCCCGTCGAGTTCGAGGGGGTTTCCTATGTCGTGCAGCTTGATCGGATGGCTGCGATCCGCACCGCGGAGATTGGACAGGTGCAGGGCAATCTGGCCGACTTCGAGCACGCCGTGAAGAACGGCATGGATCTGTTGCTCTTCGGAGTGTGACCCCGATGTCTGCCGAGATCGTCAACCTCCGCCGCGCCCGCAAGGCCCGGATACGAACGGAGAAAGATGCCAAGGCGGCGGGGAACCGCCGCCGTCACGGACGGACCAAGGCCGAGAAGCAGGCCGAATCCGCCGAGCGCGAGCGGGCCGAACGCCACATCGAGTCCCACCGGCGTGAACCGGACCCGGAGTGACGAGGCGCGGCCGTGGTGAAGCGATCGATCACCATCGCCGGTCATCGCACCAGCGTCTGGGTCGAAGACCCGTTCTGGGACGCGCTCGCCGAAATCGCTTCGAAGGAGAGCAAGAGCACGACGGCTCTTATCGCGGAGGTCGACCGCCGCCGGCCCGCCGGCAGCAACCTGTCCTCGGCTATCCGGGTTTTTGTCCTCGATCACTACCGCAGCGCGGCGAATGCCAAGGCGACCGCCTGACCCACCTCAGTTGTTGAGCGGCGGCGTGATAACCAGGGGCTGGGCGTCGGTAGGAAGGATCGGCGTCGGGTCCCGCGCCGGCTCGGAACGCGCCGGCGGCGGCCTGTCCGGGCGCAAGCGCGGCACGACGATCGGCGCCTCGGCAACCGGCGTCACCACAGGCACGTCATTCACCACCGGAGCGTCGGCGATCTTGTCGTCACGCTCCACCTTGATCGCCGCCTCGGTGACCGTCCGGTCCCGCCCCCCCGCATCGGCGCGGTCATTGACCTGCTCCGAAGGAAGCCAGCTTCGCGGCATTTCAGCAGCGCGCTCCGCCGCCTCCCGGGCCGCGGCCTCGGCCTCGTCAGCCTTCTTCGCTGCGGCAGCCGCGGCGTCCTGAACCGCGTGCAGCTTGTCAAGTGCGGCGGCCGCCGCCTTCAAAGCCTGTGCCTCGACCTGCGCCTTCTCCTCCGCGTCGGCGGTCGCCGCCGCCACGGCATCCTTGGCCGCGGCCAGCTTGGCCGCGGCGTCATCCGCCGCCTTGCCGGCCTGGTCGCGATCGGCTCCCGCCGCAGCGAGCGCATTGTCGGCTGCCTTCTCCGCTGCCACCGCGTCCGCGACGACCTGCTCGGCAGCGGCCTGATCGGCGGCTGCAGCCTTGGCCGCCACACGGGCCGCTGCGGCGGCTTTCGCCGCCGCTTCGGCGTCGGCCGTCGCTGTCTCGGCCTTTGCGGCAGCGTCCTCCGCCTGGCCGCGAGCGGTCTTGGCCGCGTCGACCGCCGCCTGATGGGCCTTGTCCTCGTCCTTGACTACAGCCTTGGCGGCCTTCACTTCCTCCGCCGCCTTATCGGCCGCGGTCTTCGCCGCATCGGCGGTGCGGCCGCGACCGCCGATGCCGACTTCGCCTCGTCCGCGTTCGCGCGCGCGATCTTGGCGGGTTCGACCAGGGCCTGCGCTTCGTGGGCCGCGTTGTCAGCGGCTATCTGCGCCGCGTCCGCCTGTTGCGACCTCGCCTTGGCTTCGTCGGCGGCCTGCGTGACCGCCGCCTCGGTATCGACAACCTGCTTCTCGGCCGCGGCCAGCGCATCCTCGGCGTCCTGCAGCGCCTTCTGCGCAGCCGCAAGCCGGGCCGCGTCGCTGCCGAATGTCGCGCCCGCGCCAAGCGTGACATCGTTGGTCTGGTCGAGCCGCGCCAGGGTCTGCCGGGCCTGTTCCAGCGTCTGCTTGGCCGCTTCGGCCGCCGCCTGAGCGGCAGTCAGCCGCGTTTCTGCCTCCGCAACCGCCTGGTCGGCGGCTCGCGCGGCGTCCTTCGCCTTGGCAAGCTTCTCTTGCGCACCTTGCACGAAGGCATCGGCCACGGCCCGCGCTGCTTCAGCCTTCTTCGCCTCGGCCTCTGCTGCCGTGGCCACCTTGGCGCTGGCTGCCGCGTCTTTCTCGGCTTGCTTCAGCCTGGCGGCCAAGGCGGCCTCGACCTCGGCCTTCGCCGTCGCGTCGGCGGTCGCGGCCGCCAGGTCTTCCGCCGCGGCGCTGGCTGCAGCCTCGAGCCTGCCGGCTGTCGCATCGAGTTCGGTGGCCTTGTCGGCGGCAGCCTTCGCCGCCGTCTTGAGCTCGTCGGCCTTGCGGGTTGCCTGATCCACCGCTGCGAACGCCGCCTTGGTCTTGGCGGCCGCGGCTTCGGCATCCTGGCGGGCCGCTTCGGTCGTGGCCGCCGCATCCTTCTGCGCGGCCTTGGCGTCGTCGAGGGTCTTTTGCGCGGCGGCCACCCGTTCGTCGGCCGCCGCGGCGGCCTTTTGCCGGTCGGCCGCCACCTGCTTGGCTTCGTCAAGCGCTGCCCGCGCTTGGTCGAGCGCCTCGGTCGCCGCCTGCTGCACGTCGCCGGCCTGGTTCACCGCGCTCTTGATCTCCTCGACCGTCGCCTTGGCCGCCTGGGCCTTCTGGCGCTCGGTGTCGGCCACCGTGGCGGCGTCGGTCGCCGCCTGCACCGCTGCGGCCTTCGCCTCGGCGGCGGCAACGGCGGCATCGTGCCAGGCGGCCAGCTCCTTCTCGGCCGTCACCTCGGCATGCATCTCGCGCGCCGCATGCAGGTCCTCGATATTCGTGGCCGCATCGACTCTCGCCTGCCGGGCCGCCTCCGCCTCGCGCTTCGCGCGCTCGGCGTCCTCGCGCTCCTTGCGCATCAGCCGGCCGAGCCGATCCTTCTCCAGTCGCGCCTCCTCCTCCATCTCCAGGATCTGCTGGATGCGCTCCTCCTGCCGGATGTTGAGGTAGGAGCTGAACTGGAGGACGTCGAAGATGCGGTTCGGCGCCGCCAGCGGCCCACGGAAGACGATCCCGACCTGCGGCGGCGGCCCGCTGGCGTTGACGTCGCCGGGATCAAGCGTCAGCGTCCAGTCGCTGTCGATGGACATGGTGTTGAAGTCGATCGCCGCGCTGCCCGAGGCGCCGGCTGCATCGGTCTGCACCGTCATGTTCTGGATGCGGAGCGTGCCGGCCGCGACGGAGAAGGCCGCCTCCGCCTCGCTGAATCCGAGCGAGCCGCCGTCGATATAGCTGGCGAAGAGGTCCCGCAGCTGTGTTTCGTCGAACTGCTGGCCGAGATCGGAGGCGCGAATGACGAGATTCGCCGCCCGCGGGTTGAGGTACCGCGCCTCGCCGTTGTGGATCGCCAGCGTCCCGCCGCCGGTCAGCGACGAGATCAGCCCGGCCGGCGACCGTCCGTTCGCTTCGAAATCGCCGGAGAGATCCAGCGTCCCGGTCGCCACCGACCGCCCGGAGCGCTGCCAGATGATCGATTCCAGCGAGGCGCCGACGAGGCTCAGCCGGCCGGCGACGTTGGCGTTGCCGCCGACATTGCGGATCGAGACGCCGCCCGCCACCGTGCCGCCTTCCGTTTCGCCGGATTTCACGTCGAAATCGACGCCGTTCGGCGACAGCGCAAGGGCGAGCTTGGCGTTGGAGACCCGCAGCGAATTGCCGATCGTCAGCTGTTCCGCCGCAATGTCGAACTGCGCGGCGATGCGGCCGAAGACGGGCTCGCCGAACGGGGTCTTCGACCACGCCGCTTGCGGATCGTCGGTCGGCAATGGCGAGAAGCCGAGCCCGAGCGAGGCGATCCACCCGGCGTCGACGGAGTCGACCTGAAGCGAGCCGTCTTCAAGGCTGAGGCCGCCGTCATTCCCCTCCGCCACCCGCACCTTGCCGCTCACCGATCGGCCGGCGATCTCACCGTTGGTCCACGAGAACTCCGCCGTCGGACCGAGGCCCGAGACGTCCCCTTTGAGGCGCACCGGCGTCCCCAGCGCCGCACCGGGGATACCGAGCCCCGCCAGCTGGATCAGCGGCTCCGCATCGTCGGTGGCAAGGCTGAAGCTGCCGGCATAGGTGAAGGGCAGCGCGGCAGCCAGGGTGAGCTTGCCGACGCTCTCCAAGGCGAGGCCCCCGAAACTCCCCCGGAGCGAGGTGTCGAGCCCCTCCTTCGGCACGCCGGTTGCCGAAAGATTGAGGCGCGCCCCGCCGACCGAGACGTCGGCCGGCTCGAACCCGATCTGCCGCGCGACGCTGGCCGCGTCATAGGAGGACAGCGAGGCGGTGAACCGCGCATTGCCGGCACGCCACTCGGCCGGCGACCCGGCCAGCTCGATCGTCGCATCGAAATTGGTGGCGCCGGCGGATCCCTTGATGTCCAGCCGGGAATTCGGAGCGCCGTCGGTCATGATCGAATCGATGGTGACGCCGAGCGACGCCGGCGCCAGCGACGGCGCCGCCTGGTTGAACCATTTCGAGAATTGCGTGTCGGGCGCTACCCGGTCGACCACCCGCGCCAGTCCGGTGAGGGTGCCGGCGGTGAGCTGCGCCTCCAGCCGGCCGAGCGGCTCGGTGAGAATGTTGTCGATCTGGCCGCGCGTCACCTTGAAGCTGGCGCCACCGATGTCGCCGATCTCGATGCTGTTGACGGTGAGCCCGCCGCCGACGAAGGACGCATCGATGGTCACGTCGCGCACGCTGACGTCCTCGATCGCGAGTCCGCCGGCCTTGAGCTTGATCGTGTAGCTGTCGGCGATTGCCGTCGCATCGGAGAAGTCGCGGCCGCCCAGCAGTTCGGCCAGGGCGCGGATCTGAACGAAGTCGAGCCGGTCGGCCCTGAGGTCGGTGCGCAGCCGCCGCTCCGGCGAATCGGCGCTCGCCCGCGACCATGAGAAGCCGCCGGCAATCGTGGCGTCGTCGATCTTGGTGACCATGTCTTCGACCGCGATGCCGCCAAGGTTGATGGTCGCGCGGCCGGAGAGATCGAACGGCGCCAGAAGCCGCCCGGCGCCTTCCTGGCTATTGCCGCGCCACCACGCGGCGAAGGTCGCCGGCTGACCCACTGCCAGGTGGACCGCCCCGCCGAATCCGACGTGCTCGCCCGTCGACAGCCGTCCGTCGGCCTGGAAGGTCGTCTGGCCGGGCAGACGCGCCTGCAGGCCCTGGATCTGCCAACCGTGGTCCTCGGGCATGGCGGTAAACCGCACGTCCTGGATGACGTTGCCGCCGACCACGATCCCCGGCACGTTGAAACGGATCTGTCCCGGGATGGGCGGAACCGGAATGCCGGCCAGCCATTCGACGAACCGTGTTGCCGCGGCGCCGACTTCGACCGGCTTCGACGGCCCGCCCCCGAGCGAGCGATCAAGATCGAGCTGGCGCGCCTGCGCCGTCGCCTCGAAATGCGCGTCCTGGCCGAACTCGATCGACATCGAGCCGGCGAGGCTGGACGGCCGGTCGGGCGGTCCCTCCGACAGCACCGCCTTGTCGACGACGAGATGGTCGCGCGTCAGGGAGAAACTGCCCTGGCTGCTCCATCCTGCGGTGTCCCCCGACTGTCCCTCCTCGGCGGCGACGATCTGAGTGATGTCGTAGGTCCCGCTGTAGACCGGCCCGCTCGGGCTGCCGGCGATGGTGCCGTCGGTGACGATGGCGATCGGCCACTGGCCCGGCGTCGCGTCCACCTTGACGCGGAGGGCGCCACCCGTCAGCCGGCCGGTCGACACGGTAAACTGAACGGGAACGCCATCCCGGGCATAGCTTCCGTCGATCCGCCACGGGCCGTCCAGCGAGCGCGCCTCGATCGACGCCTGGACGTGATCGAGGGCGATCGTCGAGCCGGCGCCGGCGTCGGTGTAGTAGATCCTTCCGTCCTTGACCTCGACGCCGTTCAAAGCAACGGATTCGGGGTTGAGTTGCCCCGACGGGGAGGATCGCAGCAGCCAGTCAACCTGCCCGCTGTCGTCGACCGAGACCCGCACCACCGGCTTTTCGAGCTTCATCGAGACAACGTGGATCTCACCCCCCAGCAGCGGCATCAGTTCGATAGTGACGGCGAAGCGCTCGACCGTCATCATCGGCTGGCCTTCGGTGTCGCCGACCTGGACGTTGGTGAAGGTCAGGGAGGGCGACGGCAGGATTGATGCGTCGGCCGAGCCGAGCACGCGAACCGGCTGGCCGAGGATGCGGGAAGCCTCGGCCTCGAAATTGGCCTTGAATTCGTTCCAGTTGATGAACCACGGGCCGATCAGCGCCGCGAACAGCGCAATCACAACGAGGCCCCCGAAAATCACGTAGAGCCTGCTCAGCCTAAGCCTCCTCTCGGTCGCTGCGCCCCGTTTCGGTTAGTGTGCCGCAACGATCTTTCCCGGGTTCATGATGTTCGCCGGATCGATCGCGCGCTTGATTGTTCGCATCACCTCGAGGCCGTGTCCGTGCTCGGCCTTAAGGTATTTCATCTTGCCCTGGCCGACACCGTGCTCCCCGGTGCAGGTGCCATCCATGGCGATCGCCCGCATGTTGAGGCGGCCGACGAACGCTTCGGCCCGCTCGACCTCGCCGGGATCCTCCACATCGACCAGCATTGTGACATGAAAATTGCCGTCGCCGACATGGCCGACGATTGGTGCGATCAGACCGCTCTCCGCAATGTCCGCGGCCGTCTCGATCACGCACTCGGCCAACCGCGAGATCGGCACGCAGGCGTCGGTGGCGATCGCCTTGGCGCCGGGCCGGAGGCCAACTGCCGACCAGTAGACGTCGTGGCGTGCCTTCCACAGCTTGTTGCGCGCCTCCGGTGTCGTCTCCCAGACGAAGTTACCGGCGCCAAACTCGGCGGCGATCTCACCGAACATCTCCGACTGCTCCTTCACCGAAGCCGGCGTGCCGTGAAACTCGAGGAACAGCGTCGGCGTCTCCTCCAGCCCGAGCTTCGAATAGGCGTTGCAGGCTTTCACCTGCAGCGCGTCGAGGAGCTCGATGCGGGCGACCGGAATGCCGCTCTGGATGGTCATGATGACCGCGTTGCAGGCGTCCTCCACCGACTTGAACGGGCAGACGCCACCGGAAATCGCCTCCGGAATCCCGTGCAGCTTCAACGTCAGCTCGGTGATGACGCCGAGCGTCCCTTCCGAGCCGATGAGGAGCCGCGTCAGATCGTAGCCGGCCGACGATTTCTTCGCCCGATGGCCGGTCTTCACCACGCTGGCATCGGGCATCACCACGGTGAGGTTGAGGACATTGTCGCGCATGGTGCCATAGCGCACGGCGTTGGTGCCGGAAGCGCGGGTCGCCGCCATGCCGCCGAGCGAGGCTTCGGCGCCGGGGTCGATGGGAAAGAACAGGCCGGTGTCGCGCAGGTAGTCGTTGAGCTCCTGCCGGGTGATGCCCGGCTCGACCACGCAGTCGAGATCCTCGGCGTGGAGCGCGATCACCCGCTTCATCCGGCTGAAATCGATGGAGATGCCGCCGCCCGGCGCATTGACGTGGCCCTCCAGCGACGAGCCGGTGCCGAACGGGATGATCGGCACCCGGTGCTCGCCGCAGATGCGGACGATCTCGACCACGTCCTTTGTCGTCTCGGCAAACACCACCGCGTCCGGCGGCTGGTTGGCGAGCCAGGTGAGGGTATGGGCATGCTGGCGCCGCACCGCCTCGGACACGACGAACCGTTCGCCGAACCGCTGGGCCAGAATCGGCAAGGCCACACCGATTCCCGCATCGTTACGGGGAACCGGCTCGACCAGAACCTGTACGGTCATTCCGACTCGCAACCTCCTCTTCGGGGTCAGCGAAAGCACCGTAGCAAAATGGCGAATATGAGCCAAAGTCTACAACATTTCGCCGACCCGGTTGAAAAACGCCGCCCGGTCATCCCCGCGCCGGCGCCACGGGGCGAAAGAATCGGAATGCCGACCCCGACACTCCTCCTCTACAGTGCGCGGCTCCCGAGGTTCATTGCGCACCCATGCCGCCCGCCATCAACCACACCATGACCGCCACAGAATGGGGTTTGCTCGTCGCATTGTCGATGCTATGGGGCGGCTCGTTCTTCTTCATCGCCATCGCGGTCACGGCGCTGCCGCCCCTTACCGTCGTCGCCGTCCGGGTGACGCTTGGCGCCGCACTGCTCTTCCTCGTCGTGCGGGCGGCCGGCCAGCGCGTGCCCGGCGATCCGCGCATCTGGGCCGCCTTCGCCGCGATGGGCATCCTCAACAATGTCGTCCCCTTCAGCCTCATCGCCTGGGGCCAGACCCATATCGCCGGCGGGCTGGCCTCGATCCTCAACGCGACGACGCCGTTCTTCACCGTCATCGTCGCCCATCTCTTCACCCGCGACGAGCGCATGACGCCATCGCGGGTCGTCGGCGTCCTCATCGGCTTCACCGGGGTGGTGGTGATGATCGGCGTCGATGTGCTCGCCGACACCGAAGGCCATTTCCTCGCCGAACTCGCCATCCTCGGCGCCTCGCTGAGCTACGCATTCTCGGCGGTCTACGCCCGGCGGTTCTCCCGGCGCGGCCTGCCGCCGCTGGCCACCGCCGCCGGCCAGATCACCGCCGCAGCGGTGATGATGGTGCCGCTGTCGCTGATCGTCGACCGGCCGTGGACGCTGCCGATGCCCGGCTGGCCGGTGTTGGGCGCGCTTGTCGGCCTTGCGGCGCTCGCCACCTGCCTTGCCTACATCATCTACTACCGCATCCTCGCCACCGCCGGCGCGGTCAACCTGATGCTGGTCACCTTCCTCATCCCGGTCAGCGCCATCCTGCTCGGCACCGCGATCCTCGGCGAGGCGCTGTCGGCCAACCACCTCTTCGGCATGGCGGCGATCGGCGTCGGCCTGGCGGTGATCGACGGCCGGCCGCTGGCGCTGCTTCGCCGCCGCCTCGCCTGACCTGCCGGGGTCGGCTCAGGCGTAGTGGTTGGCGATGACGGCGCTGGCGATCTCCTGCGCGGCGATCACGCCGACCACGTTCTCCGGCCGGGGGATGCCCGACGGGCGGTCGACGACGATGGCAAGGCCGCGGTCGCGGCGGTTCATGCGGGTGATGATGGAATTGAGGATGGCGGTATCGGGGGCGACGACGAAGTCGTCCGCCATCACCGAGGCGAGCGTCTGACCGGCATGGCGGTCCGGCACGTAGGAGCCGGCCGCAAGCCGCGCCACGCCGCCGATCCGCGGGCCGTCCGACACGATGATGTGCATCCCGGGATGGCCGGCGATCTTCGCCAGCGCATCGGCGATCGAGGTGTCCTTGGGAAGGATCATGAAGTTGGTGTTCATCAGCTCGCGCGCCTGGCGGACCAGATACATGTTGGTGTGGCGGATGGTCGGGATCGGCCGGCCGCGGTGGCGGAGCTTGATCGTGTAGATGTTCTCGGTGATGAGCGCCCGCCGCACCCCGGTCGCCAGCGCCACGGCGAGCACCAGCGGCACGATGACGTTATAGTCGCGGGTCATTTCGAAGATCATCACGATGGCGGTCATCGAGGCGCCGGTCGCCCCGCCGACGATCGCCCCCATGCCGACCACCGCGAACTCGATGACCGAGAAGCCGGCGTCGGGAAAGAGCACGGAGCCGAGCGCGCCGAACGCGGCGCCGAGGGTAGCGCCGATGAACAAGGACGGCGAGAACACGCCGCCCGAGGCGCCCGCCCCGAGGCTGATCGAGGTGGCGACCAGCTTGCCGAGCACCAGCGCCACCAGGAGGAGCACGCCGCCGGTGCTGCCCTCGAGGATCGACTGGATGGTGGCGTAGCCGACGCCGGCGGTCTGCGGATGGCCGGTGACGAGCTCGAAGCCGTAGAACAGGACGCCGATCAGGAGCATGCCGACGATGTTCTGGGTGAAGGCGTTGCCCGGCAGGGCCGGAAAGAAATCCTCGCACCAGGCGAGGAAGCGGATAAACGCCCAGGAGACGACGCCGGCGACGGCGCCGAGAATCGCGAAGCCGGCGAGCACCAGCGGATCGATGCTGAGGGTGCCCGGCAGCGCCGTCTGCGGCACGAAGAAGGCGGGATCGAGCCCGAACACGACGCGGCTGATCGAGGTCGCCGTGGTGGTCGCCACCACCACCGGCAGGAAGGTGCGGTTGCTGACTTCGGGGAGCAGCAGCTCGACCGCGAACAAGACGCCGCCGAGCGGCGTGTTGAAGGTGGCGGCGATGCCGGCGCCAGCCCCGGCGGCGAGCAGCGTGATCTTCTGCCAGCGCGCCAGCGACAGTTTGCGGGCCAGCGTCGAGCCGAACGAGGCGCCGATCTGGATGATCGGGCCCTCGCGGCCGACCGACGCGCCCGAGCCGATCGAGACCGCCGAGGCGATCGATTTCACGATGGCGACGACGCCGCGCACGTTCCCCTTGTTGTGATAGACGGCGTACATCACCTCCGGCACGCCGTGGCCCTTGGCCTCCGGGGCGAAGGTGTTGACCAGCCACACGACAATCAGCCCGCCGATGATCGGGGCGAGGATGATGAACGGCCCCCACGGGCTCGGCGGGTCGAAGTAGTTGGCGTCGTAGATGAAGGAGAGCTTGCCGAGGAAGAAGAGGTTGTGGATCGCGGCGATCATCGCGCGGAAGAGCACCGCACCGAGCGCGGCGACGACGCCGACGACGAAGGCGAGGACGACGAGGGTCGGCAGCGACAGGATGCGCGTTTCGTCGGCCGGCGCGCCGGCAGGCTCGGCTGCCGTGGCGGATGCGGAAATGTCGGTCATGGTTCGTGTTGAGGCGGCAGGAACGGGCCACCTCCTGCACCTTTGGCGCGGCGCGGTCAAGGATGCGGGCCCTCGCGGATCGTCGCGGGTGGATTTGATGATGGGTTGAGGCGGCGACACCGCCCAGCATCACCCTGCGCTGTCGTCCTCCGGCCTGACCAGGCTTGACCGGAGGACCCCGGCGGCTCGGAGATAATCATCTCCGGATTGCATGCTGCCCGCGATCCTCCGATCAAGTCGGAGGATGACAGTGGAGGGAGGGGCGGGGATAGTGACCAACGCCAACCAACACAACCTCCATCGTTCCCGCGCTCGGGTTTTCGAGCCGGGGCATGATCGCGTCCCTTTGTCTTTTTCCTCCCGGTCCGGCCTTGCGGCCGTCCTCGCCGGGATTCTCTTTCGTCCCGGTCGGACCTTCGGTCCTTCTCGCCTCTTGTGAAGCGAGGGGTGGCGGGCGCTCGTCAAGCGTCCGGCGGCCCCGGGATAGGCTCCGGGGCGATAAGGGCGCTCGCCGAGCGCCCGCCGCGGCGATTTTGGGCACTCCGCTCCCGCGCTCCACCGGGCGGGCAATCGCCGGGACACCCGACGACGACTCTCATCCGGACTGGCCGGCGGCTTGCGCCGCCTTTCACGGTCCGGATGGGCCCGCCCGGCTTAAGGTCAGCCTTGTGACAGCCGGTCGTCGTGCCGGCGGGCGGGCTTGCGGAGGCCTCCCGGTCCGGCGGGGTCCGAATCCCCTTCCGGAGCAGGCGCCGCTCCACGCCCCGTGATCCTGTCGGTACCGGACACGACCCTCGGCGGGCGCAGACAGCAGCCATTGTACGACAGCTTTTGGCGAGGGGGATAAGTGGGGGCAGTTATGCCCGGTGGGTGGGCTGGAGCCCTCCCTCTTCCCCGAGGCGGGGACAAGCGTCAAAGCGTGCGGCGAAGCGTCTCGATGGGCAGGAACATGCGCCGGCCGCCGCCGGGAATCGCGACGAAGCCGTAGCCGGCATAGAAAGACACCGCCGCGTCGTCGATGGCACGGACCAGCACGGCCCGGCAGCCGACCACCTCGGCGGCC
>Ga0210086_1000796_pt1 | contig 17247 bp, 15 predicted proteins | sample China_Galinas_PW_3_FD_184867 | JGI IMG/M metagenome (GOLD analysis project Ga0210086, IMG submission 184867) | Wetland microbial communities from San Francisco Bay, California, USA, that impact long-term carbon sequestration - China_Galinas_PWB_D2... | ecosystem: Environmental > Aquatic > Marine...
CGAGGATCCGAAGCGACCCCGAACCGATCGGCGTCGCCCGGTAGATCATTCGCATCGTCGTGCTCTTGCCGGCGCCATTCGGGCCGAGGAAGCCGAAGCACTCGCCTCTTCGGACACCGAAGTCGATCCCGGCGACGGCCTCGAGGTCACCGAAGTGCTTCGTCAGTCCGCGGGCTTCGATGACGTTATGGGGCATCGGGTCAGCCGATCAGATCGCGAACCTCTTCGAGCTCTTCGGCCGAGCGATCCTTGCTGAAGCACGCGACGTGCTCGATCGTCGGTGTGGCTCCGAAATGGGCGGTCGCGCACTCGGCGTGGACGAAGCCTGCCGGCTGGAACCGCCCGTCGTCGAAGAACACGAGCCGGATGCGCCACGCGCCCTTCGTGATCTTCTCGCGGCAGTGGCGGCAGGTCGCCCGCGCCGTCGGTGCGCGTTCGGCCCCGTCGAGCCGCGCCAAGCGCTCGTGCTCGACGCCTCGCTGTGCGAGCGCAGTGAGCTCGTCCTCGTCGGCGATCGTCTCGTCGGTTGCGCCGGTGGCGTCGAGGAAGCTCTCGGGCCGCTTGTAGGCGCCGCACGCAAGGTGGAACCACAAAGTCATCTCGCCTTCGTCGGCGAACGGGTTGGGTTGCCGGTCGCCGAGCCGCAGCTCGCCCTTCTTGATCGACTGGCCGCAGCCGCGACACTTCGCGCGTCCACTCGCAGCGGCTTCGATCGTGTGGGACATCCGTCTGGCGGCTAGCTTGCCGCGTGGCGGGGCGAGTCTCCGTTGTCGAGGTCCTGCCGGACCACGGGGCCGGCCTCGTGGCCGGTCCGCGCGCTCGCGTTCGCGACGCGTTCGACACCGGCGATCTTGCCGACGATCCACGTGATGATCGCCGCGGCGAACGAGCCGAGCGCGCCCATCTTGGCGGCGTCCTGGATCGGACCGGGCCGGAACGCGACGGTGGCGACAAACAGTGCGACGGTGAAGCCGATGCCGGCCGCGCAGCCGAGCACGAACAGGTCACGCGAGGTCATGCCGTCAGGAAGGCCGAATCGCAGCTTCTTGGCCGCGAACATCCCGCACAGCCAGATCCCGAGCGGCTTGCCGACGAGCAGGCCGGTGCCGACGAGCAGCGTCGCCTCCCCGACCGAGCTCATCGATACACCGGCGTTCATGAGCCCGAACAGGCCCAGGATGATCTCGACCGGGTTCTTCCACCAGTGCTCGAACTTGGTCAGCGTGTCGTGGCGATTGAGCTGCGCCCAGTCGAACAGGCCGGTATCGATCTTCGCGTGCGGCATCGTCGGGATGATGGGCAACAGGCCGAGCGCCGGGTGCAGACCGGACAGTGCGAAGCCGAACCATGAGATCGTTCCGCAGACCAGCAGGTACGGCCAGAAGCTCTCGACCCGCCTGCGGCGCATTGCGAAGCCCAGGATCATCGCGGCCACCGGCATCAGCATGTAGACGAGCTGGACGTCACCTTGAGGATAGAAGATCGCGAGAATCACCAGACCGAGCGCGTCGTCGGCGATCGCGAGCAGCAGCAGGAACGGGATCGCGACGTGTCCGGGGCCGAAGACCACCCGCGCAACCATGTAGCTGAACGCGATGTCGGTCGCGCACGGGATCGCCCAGCCGTGGCCGAGCTCGGGCAGCTGTCCGAGCATCGCGGCGCCGAACACGAAGATCAGAGCCGGGCCGGCCATGCCACCGAGCGTCGCGATCAGCGGCGTCGCGGCCTTGCGCGGGTTGTTCAGCGGGCCGCCTGGCAGCGTGGCTTCCCACACCTCCTTGCCCGCGATCGCGAAGAACAGCGCCATCGCGATGTCGTTGATCAGGAAGTGCAGGTTGATGACTCGATGCCCTTCGTGCGCGGTGCCGATCAGGCCGTTCGACAGGATCTCGAGGTGGAGGAAGTGCTCGTACGACGCGTGGTCGAAGTTGGCCCAGAACAGGCCGAGCACAGCGCCGATTACGAGGAAGAGTGAGTTCTCGAGGAGAAAGCGAATGGTTCCTGTCATGATCTTTCTCGACGTTGCGTCAGGAGCGAATGGCGCCACGTTGCCTGCCTTCCCCCGGGAGTGGGCGTCGCGGTGGACCGGCGAGGACGGGTCGGTTTCGGGGCAGTCAGGCCGACCAGCCTAAGCGGGACACGGGCCTCTGGCAAAAGCCCTCGGGCAAGTTCCCAGCGTCTTTCGGGCCTTCTGTCCTCGGCCACAATCCCGACCCAGCGCTCGCTTGGGCACAATGGAGTCACTCGGACTCGGAGCCGCGGCGACCGGTGGCAGCGCGATCCACGGAGGCGGGCCGAGCGGCGGGCCCGTCGTCGAGCTGGTCGGCGCGGGCTTCAACTAACGGAGCGCTTGTCCCTGGGAGCTCAGCCGCCGAGGTTCAGGCCGCAATCGGGGCACGCGCGGGCCCCGCTCGGGAACGTCGCGAGGCATGCGGGGCATGTGATCTCGTCCTGGTCGAGATCGACGACTCTCTCCGCCGCGGCGATCTCTTCTTCGGTCATGCCGCGATTCAAGAACTCGCGCAGGACCTGCTGCGCGCGCGCGAACCCGCCACCCGCGACCGCGAGGGCGACCTTCGTGCTTCAGCCGCTGCCGCAGCCGCCCGGGGGCTCGACCGGCGTGGTTGCGATGTCGTGCTCGGCGCACAGCGCGCGGAGCTCTCGCACCTGGGCGAGGCTGCCTTCGAAGAACGGGATCAGCGGTCGCTCGGGCTGCTGCACCGTGTTACCGCGTCACGACAGGGGCGATCGCCCGCTTGAGGAACAGGATCGCGAAGCACGTGTCGATCACCGCGCCGCGGCCGCGGCGGCCGCCGTTCCAGCCGCCGTTGCGCTTTTGGCTCGTCACGAGCTGCATCGCGCCGTCGAAGTACCAGTTGTGGTCGTGTAGCAGCGCGATCCCCGACAGCTCGCACGTGCGCTCGAGCGAGTAGAGGTAGTAGTAGTACCAGCTCTGCTCCTTGTTGGGGTTGCGGCGTACGTCGTAGTTCGCGTAGAGCCACGCGAAGCCCTCGCGGCGCCCGACCTCGAGCCTGCCGAGCAGCTTGCTGTCGCGTCTGCGCCGTTTGGCGAGACCCGACTGGGCGATCGTCAGACCCGTGACGCCGGCACACGTCATCGAGCCGTAGGCAGGCTGGATCTTCGGGGCCCGCGCGCTGATCCGGCGACCGGCCCTGGTCTCGTCGGGCTTGTGGTAGTTGAAGCCACGAGGCATGACCTTCGATCCCCGGCTCGACGAGTACGTGCCACCGGCAGACCGGCGCTTCATCTCCGCGAGCTTCTTGTAGCCGATCAGCGTCATCCGCACGGCGTCCTTCTTGTCACCGTCGAGCTGGTCGCGCGAGAAGTGCCACGCGAGACCCTCCCACACGGCCTTCGGAATCTCGACGCCGCAACGCTCGGCCGACTGCAGGCCGAGGGCCGCGAACTGGGTGTTCGAGTTGTCGTAGCCGCCGTCGGGCGTGTAGTGGAATCGCCAGCGGTTTCCACCGCTCTTGCTGCGGTTCGCGAGCAGGCGCTTGGTCCATGCCTCGACGAGCCGCATGTCGGACTCGCTGAGGTGTCGTTCCGCTGGCTCGGTGATCAACCCGCTGCGCAGCTGCTCCGTTTCGTTGGCCGGCTCGTAGTAGGCCTCGAGTGCCTGAATGCACACCGCAAGCTCGTAGGTCCGGTCCGGCTGGGCCTGACGCACGAGCTCGAGCAGGCGTGCTACGGCGGGACGGTCGCGGTCCGGGTTGGACTTGAGCAGTGTGAGGGCGGTCAGCGCGACCGGACCGATGCCCGACGGGTTGGACTTCTCGAGGAACTCCTCGCCGCGGCGGATCGCGTCGTTGACTCGCTTTCGGAAGTCGCGAGAGTCCGGTTCCCAGATCTTCTCGAGCTTCCAGTTCTCGGTGTGCCGGAACTTCTTGACGGGCTGACCCGGACCGAAGAACGAGCCTTCGAGCGTGGCATCGAACGCCGTGACGCGGCCGTCGATGGCGTCGATCCAACGCGTGAACTCGAGCGTGCACCCGCTGAGGTAGAGCTTGACGTTCGCGGTCGGCCGGCGCTTCTTGGGTTCACCTCCGGCACCTTCCGGGGCCGCCTTCGGGGGCTTCGGTGAGTTCTCGTCCGTCAGCTCGAACACTGCGGTCTGGCGGATGCGTTTCGGATCGGCGACGTCCTCGGTGACGACGGTGCCTTTGGCGCGGATCTTGCCGAACACGAGCACGTTGTCGAACGCGAACTTCGCGTGCCGCTTGAACTTCGGCTGCGGGCTCTTGGTTCCCGGCAGTGACAGGCACACCTGGGGCACGAGCTCGAGCAGCGTGCCGCGTACGTATTGGACCTCCCGCCCGCGGTGGATCTCATGGCTGTAGACGCCGGGCGCAGCATCGGAACCGAAGCTGGCTGGCGCGTTGCTCGACATCTGGCGACGGTATTCGAGGAACGCGTAGGGCGGCAGCTGCCAAGACAGCTCGATGCTCTGCGAGCGTGCCTGGACGGCCGAAACTGCCAGGAACAGGGTGATCAGGGGGATGCACGGGTTGCGCATGACGTTGACACACACTCGGCCGACGGAAGGGGCGAGCGACCAGTATACAGAACGACGCAGCGGAGTCGGCCCTTTCACGCGGGCATCATCCGTGCTATCGGGCGCTCGCGGCCGTGAAGGCCGCAAGATTCCTGTCCCCAACGCGTGACGCTCAGCGGGCTGCCCTGCCTTCCCAACGCACCGCGATCCCGTCGACGAAGTAGATCGAGTAGCGATCGTACGCTTCGTTCGCGGAACGCGCGCCGGTTGCCGCGTCGGAGTTGAACACCGACTCCGACGGGCGGCCGCTGCCGAGATGCCCGGGCAGCTCACGCCCGGAACTCGCATTGCGGATCCCGTAGTTCTTGTAGTAGAGCCAGATCTCCTCGTCGCCGAGATCGCGGCGCGAGTCGGGGGCACCCAGCCGCTTGAACACGGCATCGCGAGATTTGCCCATCAGCGGGTCGAGCTTTGCTGCGAGCTCGTCGTTGGCCTTCTCGGTTTCGATGGCGCTGCACGCGACCAGAGCAGCGAGGCTGCCGGCCAAGAGCGCGAGGCAAACGGATTGGGGCGGCGATCTCATGACGGGCTCCGGACTTCGGGCAATTGTAATTGTAATCGAGTCTGTGCCATCTCTCAATCGCAGGTCCGGGTCCGCAATCGCAGCTGTCCGCACGCCGCGTTCTCGTCGGCACCCCGGCGGCGCCGGAGTGTCGTGTTGATGCCTGCGCGCACGAGGCGATCGCGAAAGCTCCGGACTCGCTCCTGCGACGGCGATGCCAGCCGATCCCGCAGCTCGGACACCGGATTCCACGGGATCAGGTTGACGCAACACGGCGTGTCACGCAGCAGCGCGATCAGTGCATTGGCCGCTGCCGAATCGTCGTTGCGGCCGGCCAGCAGAACGACCTCGAACGTCGCTTCGCGACCGGTTGCCTGCGCGTAGTCGATCGCGGCCGCGACGAGCTCTCCGGGTTCGGCGGTGGCCGTCGGCACGAGCTGTTTGCGCAACGAAGGGTCGGCCGCGTGCAGCGATACCGCGAGCTGGTAGGGACGCCCGGTCCTTGCGAACGCGCGGATCCGGTCGGGATAGCCGGACGTCGAAACCGTGATGCGGCGCGGCGAGAACCTAAGCCCGTCGGGATCGGAGATGCGCGCGAGCGCCGCTTCGAGGTTCTCGCGGTTCAGCATCGGCTCACCCAGCCCCATGATCACGAGGTTCGTCAGCTGGCCGTCGTCGAGCAACGAACGTGCGAGCAGGAACTGATCGACGATCTCCGCGCTCGTCAGGTTGCGGCGCACGCCGAGCAGCCCGGAGGCGCAGAACACACACGCGACCGGGCAGCCAACCTGGCTCGACATGCACAGGGTCATGCGCCCGCCCTCGGGGATCAGCACGATCTCGATCGTCTCGCCGTCGAAGAGCTCGAGCAGGAGCTTGGTCGTGCCGTCCGCGGCGTCGCTCCTGGCCCTCACCTCGAACGAGCGGGCGCGCAGCGATCCGGCGAGCGCGTCGCGGAGCCGCGCGGGCAGGTCGGTCGCCTCGGCGAAGTCGAGAATGCCGCGGACCCACAGCTGGCGCGTCAGCTGACGAACGTGCAGCGCCGAGCCGCCGGCGTCGCGCACCGCGGTCTCGAGCTCCGCCTCGGACAGGTCTCGGACGTGGCGCGTGGTCATGCGCCCGCTAGCTCCGCCAGGTAACGACTCGACATCTCTGCGGGAGGGGGTGTGCCCCGCGGGACACTAGGCGCTTTCGCGCTCCTTGGGCCCTTTGGACATCTCGTCGTGCGGCCCCTTCTTTTCGTCCTTCTTCTGACGCGGCATCGGCATGACGAGCGGTTCCTCCTCGCCGCGGACCGCCGCCGGAGTGACCTTGACCTTGACCGGGTTCTTGGCGGCCAGGTTCGGCAGGTTGTAGCGGACGTCGAGGAGCAGCTCCTCGATGATGGAGCGCAGCGCCCGGACACCGGTCTCCTGGGCGAGGACCTTCTCGGCGATCTCCTCGAGCGTCTCGCGCGGAAGCTCGAGCTCGCAGCCGTCCATCCGGAAGTACTCTTCGAACTGCTTGACGATCGCGTTCTTCGGCTCGGTCATGACCTGGACGAGGTCGTCCTTGGTCAGGCTCTTGAGCGTCGCGACGACCGGCAGGCGGCCGATGAACTCGGGGATCAGCCCGAACTCGATCAGGTCCTTCTGGTTCAAGTGCTTCAGCAGGCGGTCGCGCTTGCTGCGATCCTGCGCGGCGTCGTCCTCGGAAGTCGTCGAGCCGTCCTCAGGGTCGGCGAAGCCGATGATCGTGTGGCCGAGTCGACGGCCGATGAACTCCTCGACGCCGGTGAACGTGCCGCCGCAGATGAACAGGATGTTCTCGGTGTTGACCTGGATGTACGACTGCTCGGGGTGCTTGCGCCCACCCTGGGGCGGGACGTTCGCGACCGTGCCTTCGAGGATCTTGAGCAGCGCCTGCTGGACGCCTTCGCCCGAGACGTCGCGCGTGATCGAGACGTTCTGCGTCGTGCGCCCGATCTTGTCGACCTCGTCGATGTAGATGATGCCCTGCTGGGCCCGCTCGAGATCGAAGTTGGCGGCCTGCAACAGCTTCAGCAGGATGTTCTCGACGTCCTCGCCGACGTAGCCGGCCTCGGTCAGCGTCGTCGCGTCGGCGATCGCGAACGGCACGTCGAGGATCCGCGCCAGCGTCTTGGCGAGCAGCGTCTTGCCCGAGCCGGTCGGGCCGACGAGGAGGATGTTGGACTTCTCGAGGTCGACCTCGGGGTTCGGCTTGCTGCGGGCCTGCAGGCGCCTGTAGTGCGAGTAGACCGCGACCGAGAGCACCTTCTTGGCCGTGTCCTGGCCGATCACGTAGGTGTCGAGGGCGGCCTGGATCTCGGCCGGGGTCGGGACCTCCTCCTTCGCGAGAACTCCGACCGCCGACGTCTGCGAGTTGCGGCGCTCGTCCTCCTTGAGAATGGTCGTGCAGATCTCGACGCACTCGCTGCAGATGTAGATCCCCGGCGGACCGGCGATCAGTGGCCGATCGAGGTGGTGCCGCGACTTCTCGCAGAACGTGCAGCGCTCGGCGCCTTTTCCTCTATTGCCGTTCTTCGTCATCGATTTCGCGTCTCCGGGTCCGTCCCGCCCCGCAGGGGTCGACCCTCCAACGGGACCGGGAACCGTCGAGAGTTAGAACTAGGGTAAGCGACTGGCCCCCGACCCCCAAGCCTCTCTCGGGTTGCATTGCTTGCGAATTGTTCGGCAGGATGCCGGCTTCGCTGTCGGGAAACCCCCCTCGGTTTCGTGGATTCGGGATCACCGCCGCTCTCGTGTAGACCAGGCACGGGCTCGCGTCACGGGCAATCGTTCCCGGGTCCGTCGCCGCTAGACTTCGTCGTTGAGGACTTCGTCGACGAGCCCGTATTCCTTGGCTTCGACCGCGGACATGAACTTGTCGCGGTCCGAGTCCTTCTCCACCTCCTCGGGCGTCCGATTCGAGTGCGCCGAGAGTATCCGGTTCAGGTATTCCTTCATCCGGAGGATCTCGTCGGCCTGGATCGTGATGTCCTGCGCGGTTCCCTGCACGCCGCCCCAAGGCTGGTGGATCATGATGCGCGAGTGGGGCAGGGCATGGCGTTTGCCCTTCGTGCCCGCGGCCAGGAGCACGGCCGCCATGCTGCTCGCCTGGCCGAGGCACCAGGTCGCGATGTTGCACTCGATGAACTGCATCGTGTCGTAGATCGCGAGCCCGGCCGTGACCGAGCCGCCGGGCGAGTTGATGTAGAGGTTGATGTCCTGGTTGCGGTTTTCCTTCTGGAGGAACAGCAGCTGGGCGATCACGACGTTCGCGATGTGATCGTCGATTGCACTGCCGAGGAAGATGATGCGGTCTTCGAGCAGGCGGCTGTAGATGTCGTACGAGCGCTCACCACGACCAGTCTTCTCGATGACGAACGGGATGAATCCCATGCTCATGAGCAACCACTCCTAGGGGGGAAACCGTGTTTCGCGTGCTGGGGTCCGCAATAGGCCGAGGGGTGTTCCCGGTTCAACCCAGCGGGCACCAACGGTCAGGTCGGACCGCCATCCGCCCATAGGACTGGCCCAATGGCGGCGGTCAGTCTTCGCTATCGGTAATCTTAGCCGTGGCTCTTAGGAAATCCCGGACCTTTCGGTTCAGGAGGTCGAGCCGCAGACCCGCGTAGAGGTTGTTCTCCTCGAAGTGCTTGCGCACCGCGGCCAGGTCGGTGTCGTTCGCCTGTGCGATCAGCTTGAGCTCGTTCTGGACGTCGGTCTCGGTGACGAACAGCTTGTGCTTGCGGCTGAGGGCTTCGATCAGGAAGTGGTTGCGGATTCCGACCCGGGCCTCCTGTTCGACGCGGTCGTGCAGCTGTTCGAGCTGCTTCGAGATGTCCTCCTCGCCCGCGCCCGATCGCTTCATCTCCTCGCGGATGTGCTCGAGCCGGTGCTTGGTCTCCTCATCGACAAGGCCGTCGGGAAGCTCGAACGGATTCTCGCTGAACAGCGTGTCGAGGATCGACTCCTCGAGGCGCGTGTTCTCGTTGTTCTCCTTCTCGCTGCGAATCCGCTTGACGAGCTCTTCCTTGAGCTCGTCCATCGTGTCGAACTCGAACGTCTTGGCCAGCTCGTCGTCGAGCGGGGGCGACACGAACCGAATGACCTCGTTGACCTTGATCCCGAGATCGCCCTCTTGACCGCGCGCCTCTTCCTTCTCGAAGGTGTCGGGATACGTGATTGGCAGGCTCGTCTCCTCACCCGCGCTGAGTCCGACGAGGCGCGCCCGGAACTCCTCGCGATCGGTGCCGACGACGGCGATCCTGGGGTTGATCTGCAGCCCGGTCTTCTCGACGATCGTCTCGCCGCCCAGCTGGTAGCTGAGGTCGACCTTTGCAAAGTCGCCTTCCTCGATCGGCTCTTCTACCGGCTGGAGCTTGCGCTTGGAGTTGGCCAGGTCGTGGAGTGCCCCCTCGATCTCCTCGTCGGTCGGCTCGTGGCTCCTGCGCTCGAGCTCGATCGACTTGACGTCGCCGATCTCGACGGCCGGCTTGAGGTCGAGGTCGACGCTGTAGGAGAGCTCGCTCTGCTCGTCGAGCGCAGCCTCGCTGATGTCGAGCTTGGGCGAGCCGATGAACTCGATCGTGTTCGACTGCAGCGCCTCGCGGAACGTCTCCTCGACGAGGCTCTCCTTGGCGTGCGCGCGGATCTCGTCTCCGTACTGCTGTTCGAGCAGCTGGCGGGGGATCTTGCCGGGCCGGAACCCCTTCATCCTGACCCGGTCGTTCGTGGCCTTGAACACCCTGTCGATGTGGCTCTTGACCTGCTCCGGCGACACGGTGACCTTGAGCCGCTTCCGGCACGGCCCGATCTCTTCGACTTCGACTTGCATCCGGCGGGTCTCCAAAATGAAGGCGAAGCATGCTAGGGAGTCGGCCAGTTCGACGCAAGGCCGGTGGACTCTCGCCGATTCCCGGCCAGCCGGATCCGACTACTGATCTTCGAACATCCGTCGCAGCTGCGGGCTCTTCTCGATCAAGGACTCGACCTCGGGCGTGCGCTCGCGGAATCGGGCCAGCTCTTCGGGCGTCGGATTGCCGTCCCGGAGATAGCGGAGCACCTTGATCCCGTGTCCGAGTCGGGCCTCGAGCCGGGCGAGATCGAGGTAGAGCGCCGGATCGACGCGGCCGCGACCCGACAGGCGCACGGCCTTCTCGAGGTCGCGGATCGCATCGCGCGTCCGTCCGAAGGCCTCGTAGGCCTTGGCTCGGCGTGAATAGGCGTACGGCACCTTCTTGTGTTCCTTGACGAAGTCACTCAGGCGCTCGACAACCGCCTCGCGACCGCTCGTGTCGCCGAGTCCGGCGAGAACGTTGGCGGACGCGAACGTCACGGCCGTCCACGTGTGGTTGAGCAGGTCAGTGAGCGCCTTGTCGAGACGGGGGTTGCGCTGGTCCTTCTCGAGTCGCCCGGCCATCTTCACGGCCTGCAGCGTCTGCGGGTGCGAGAGCTCGTCCGCGCGAAGCAGCAGGTGCGTGAGCGCGCCGACGAACGCCGGCGACGGCCGCGTGTCCGGGGCGTTGTCGGAAACGGTCTGCAGCAGCGCGAGCAGGTCGCCCAGGGCCTGCCGCTCGGTCATTCCCTCGACGGCCTTGTAAACCGGAGCGATCGCGGTCTCGGTGCCCAGCTTCCGCAGGGCAGCGATCGCCGCAAGCTTCTGGTTGAGGTTGGGGCTCGCGAGGTACGGGACCAGCTTGTCGGTCATGCTCGGTGCCCGATACGCGCCGACGCACGCAATCACCCGCGGCAGCTCGATCTCCGGAGCCTCGTGGAGGTATTTGTCGAGCACCTTCGCGAGTCCGTCGTCGCCCGGCAATCCGCGATCACGACGCTTGGCAGCGTCGACGCAGAGTAGCTTGAGGGCGCGCAGCTGCACGGTCAGCGAGTCGTGGGCGAGCAGACCGCGGAGCCGTTCGCGATACGGAGTCAGGTCCATTTGCTCGAGAGCCCGCTCGGAGTTCTCCGCGATGCGCTGGGTCCGGCTGCTCGGGCGCGCGGGTGCGATGTAGTCCAGCAAGAGGCCGCCGATGTCAGGGTCCAGCTGGGAGAGCTCGGTGATGCGCTTGTCCAGTCGCTCGCGGTTCTCGGAGTAGTCGAGGCGGAGGTCTCCCAGGAACGGTGCGAGCTTCTTCTCGAGCTCCTTGCGATTCTCGCTCAGTCGGGTCTTGATCGCCGCCCGAAGCGCCTTCCAACCTTCGAGCGGCTTCGCGCCCGCCTTCGTCCCGGTGGCCTCGGTCCCGGTGGCCTCGGCCCCGCCGGTGCCCTTCCCGGTTGCAGCCGGCTTGCCGGTTGCTTCCGTGGCCGGCTTCTGCGCCTTGCCTGTCTGTCCTTTCGTCTGCGACGCGTCGGCGCTGGGTCCGGCCGGACCGCCGGCCTGTGCGAGCAGGAGCGTCAGGATGAGGGCTGTGGAACACATGTGACGTCCAAACTGACGGATTCACGCGGTGTGGGCAACGGCAAGCACCCGGGTTTGGCGCTTCTATTCCGGGCCTTCCACCAGCATTCTATCGCTGGGGCGGCCGCACGTCATGCCGATCGCGACAGTGACAGCGCGCGGCGGAGACGGCGGCGATGGCGAAAGACCTCGTTCCACATGCCAGCCCCATCGGCACCCAAGTGTTGCTTTCCTGAGTCGAAACGCAGTTGAACGACTTCGAGATCGTAGTCATCGGTGGTGGCCACGCGGGCGTCGAAGCCGCGCTGGCAGCGGCTCGCATGGGCGCGAGCGTCGCGCTCGTCTCGCTCGAGCGGGCCGCGCTCGGCCGCATGAGCTGCAACCCGGCGGTCGGCGGACTGGGCAAGGGGCAGCTCGTTCGCGAGCTCGACGCCCTCGGCGGCGAGATGGGGGCGTGCACCGACGAGACCGGCATCCAGTTCCGGATGCTCAACGCGTCACGCGGGCCGGCCGTCCGCTCTCCACGGGCCCAGGTCGATCGCCACGCCTACAACACTGCGATGCGCCGTCGGGTCGAAGCCACGGACGGGCTCACGGTCGTCGAGGGCGAGGTCGTCGCGCTCGTCGTCGAGCCGGTGTCCGGCGTCGATCGCTGGCAGGTGCGTGGCGTTCGCCTCGCGGACGGCGACGAGCTGGTCGCGAGCCAGGTCGTGCTGACGACCGGGACGTTCCTCGGTGGGGTGTGCCACTCGGGAACATCGGCCGTCGCGGGCGGCCGTCACGGCGAACGGGCGGCGACGATCCTGTCGCGCGAGCTCGAGCGCCTCGGGCTCGCGCTGTCGCGTCACAAGACGGGAACGCCGCCGCGCCTCGTCAAGCAGTCGATCGACTTCGGTCGGCTCGAGCCGCAGCACGGAGATCGGGTCCCGACGCCGTTTTCGTTTCGCACGCCGGCGATCGCGCGGCCGGCGCTGCCGTGCCACATCACGGCTACGACCCATCAGACCCACAAGATCGTCTCGGACAACGCGGAGCTGTCGGCGATCTTCGGCGGACGGATTCGCGGGCCCGGGCCGCGCTACTGTCCGTCGATCGAGGACAAGGTCGTGCGCTTCCCCGAGCGTGACAGCCACCAGATTTTCCTCGAGCCCGAGGGGCTGACCAGCGACGAGATCTATCCGAACGGCGTCTCGACGAGCCTCCCGGTTGCGGTTCAGGAGGCGTTCCTGCGGACGATCCCGGGGCTCGAGAACGTCGAGATCGCCCGGCCCGGCTATGCCGTCGAGTACGACCATCTGGTCACGAGTCAGCTACGCGCCGACCTCTCCGTCAGCGGCGTCGTCGGGCTGCGGGCAGCCGGGCAGATCAACGGCACTTCGGGGTACGAGGAGGCCGCGGTCCAGGGCTTCGTTGCGGGCGTCAACGCCGCGCTGACGGCCCGCGGCGAGCCGCCGCTGATCCTCGATCGCAGCGACAGCTACATCGGCGTGCTGATCGACGACCTGTGCCGGGTCAATCCCGCTGAGCCGTATCGCATGTTTACGAGCCGCGCCGAGCATCGCCTGCACCTGCGCCAGGGCAACGCCGACCTGCGGCTCACCGAGCTCGGCGCAGAGCTCGGCTTGATCGAGCCCGAGCAGCGGTCGCGTGTCGACGCGCGGAGCCGCCGAATCGACCGTGCGGTGGATTGGCTGGGGAAGAAGAGCAAGGACGGCAAGCCGCTGCTCGTCGAGCTGCGGCGTCCCGGTGGCAGCTATTGCGCGCTCGCGCGGGAGTGGCCCGAGTTGGCCGCCTTCGGTCTGACTGACGAGGACGCGGCCGAGGTCGAGGCCCGGGCGCTCTACGAGCCCTATCTCTTGCGCTTCGCGCGCGAGCGCGAGCGGCTCGCGGGGATGGCCGGGCGCAGGCTGCCCGACGGCTGGGACTTCCGGAGCATGTCGGCGCTCAAGCACGAAGCCCGGGAGGTGCTCGCGCGGCGTCGCCCGCTGACACTCGGTGAAGCGCAGCGGCTGGCCGGGGTTACGCCTGCCGACCTCTCGGTGCTGCTCGTCGAGCTCGAGCGGTCGCGGGGCTCCTGAGCGCGGCTTTCACGACCGTCTCGACGTCGGCATCGGGTTCGTCGCCGCGCGCGCGGTCGACGCGCTCCTCGGCTTCGGTCGTCGAGTAGCCGAGCGAGGCCAGCGCGAGCACGGCGTCGTCGCGGACCGGGTCGGCGGCGCGTGCCGGAGTCGGGGTGCCCGCGACGCGCATGTTCTTGAGCCAGGCACCGGCCTGCTCCTTGATCTCGAGGCAGAGGCGCTTCGCGGTCTTGGCCCCGATGCCCTTGATCGTGGTCAGCATCTTGACGTCCTCGCGCTCGATCGCGCCGAGGATCGCGTCCGGCGAATCGGCGGACAGCAACGCGAGCGCGAGCGACGGGCCGACCCCTGCGACTTTCAACAACAGCCGGCACAGGTCGCGCTCGGTCTTCGTCGCGAATCCGAACAGCCGCGGCAGGTCGTCCTGCGCGCACGTCAACACGTACACGCGCTGGAACCCGCCGTGCTGCTCGACGCGTGCGAACGTCCCGAGCGGCACCCTGAGCGAGTACGCGATCGCACCGCCCGTCGTTCCGACGTGGACGACGAGCCGCATGGCGTCGTGCTCGACGATCTGGCCTTCGAGGTAGTCGAACACGCCGCGCCCCAACCGAGAACCGGCCGGATCAGCCCTTCAGCGAAAGCCCGTACGAGTCGAGCTTGGACTTGATCTCGTTGAGCGAGGTCTGCCCGAAGTTCGGGCACGCCATCAGCTCGGCCTCGGTCTTTTGCGTGAGATCGCCGACCGTCCGCAGCTTGAACATCTCGATCACACGGCGGCTCCTGACCGAGAGGTCGAGCTCGCTGATCGGCCGATTGCGGGGATCGGACAGGTCGAGGTTGGCAGCCTCGCGTGGTTCGCCGAGGTTGTCGCTCATCAGCTCGTCGGGATCCATGCCGAGCCGCAGGCCCTTGCTCTCGAGGATCTCCTGGATCTCGAGCAACGAGGTCTCGCCGAAGTTCTTGTACGAGAGCAGCTCGGCTTCGGTCTTGCGCACGAGATCGCCGAGCGTGCGGATGCCCATCTTGGCCAGGCAGTTGCGCGAGCGGACCGAGAGCTCGAAATCGGTCACCGGCGTGCGCAGGATCGCGTTGCGCTTGTCCTCGCGCTTCTCCAGATCCTCGTCGTAGTGCATGTGCTTCGACGCCTCGACGTTGTCGAGGTAGAGCTGCGCGCGCGTGTCGGTGGGGTCGATGTCGAGGATCGCCCGGTAGCAGGCCTCGGCCTTGCGCCAGGCCGCGAGGTCCTCGTAGAGCACGCCGAGGTTGGCGAGGGTCGAGACGTTGGCCGGACCGTGCTTGATCAACCCTTCGTAGAGCTCGACGGCCTCGTCGTCGTGGCCCTTGAGATCGAGCAGGCGGGCGAGACGGAACGTGCAATCGGCGTTGTTCGGGCTGCGCTCGTAGCCCTGCTCGTAGGCCTGGATCGCCGCGTCGAGGTCGAGGTCCATCTCTGCGCGCAGACCTTCGAGGAACGGCATCCAGTCGTTGCCTTCGAGCAATCCTGGCGCTGCGATGATCTCGCGCAGCTTGTCGCGCGCCGCGTCGTCGCTCGCGAAGCGTCGCGACAGGGCCTGGACCCGAGCGCGGGCTTCGTCGACGTTCGCGGGGTTGGCGACGAGTTCGAGAGCCTCGCCGGAGCTACCGCTTGCGGTGAGCGCCATCGCGAGCAGGGCCCGCACTCCGGGCTCGCTCTGATGGGCGCGCAGCGGCTCGATCGCCCGGGAGAACTCTCCGAGCACGAACGCGCACAGGCCGGCCAAGAGCGAGCCCTCGGGCTGCTCGCGGGCGAACGCCTCAAGCTGTTCGTGCTGGGCCGAGTCGTCGAAGACGATGCGACGGATGTTGGAGATGGCTTCGAAGTCGAGACCGTCCTTGCGGATCAGATCGACGGCCGAGACCTCGGGAATGCTGTCAACGATGACGGGATCGGTCATTGCGGATGCTTCTGAGCCTCGGAAACCACACAGCAACTCTCCCCGGTTGCGGGTTTCCAGCAAAAGTAGGAGTCCTGACCCTCGAGCTCGAAGATGGTCCCAATCGACCATGCCAAGTGAGCCTCTGGGCCCTATGGGAAGATCCGAGGGCGGAACAGTATAGTGAGCGGGTCTCCGCCAATCAAGCTTGCTAAGTTGTTTGTATAGCAGCGTTTGCGTGGCGTGCGATCGGAGCCTGTGAGGGAATCTCGCGTGGAATACTCGGACATCGAATGGCAGGAGACCCGCTATGACGGGGTCTCGATTCACTTCTTCGAGTCGGATCGCGTTACCGGCTACGCGGCCGTGCTGATCCGGATGGCGCCGGGCGCGAGCTACCCGCGCCATCGCCACAACGGGCGCGAGGAGGTGCTGGTGCTGGAAGGCCGGTTCGAGGACGAGGCCGGTGCGTATGCCGCGGGCTCGTTCGTCAGCTTCGCCGCGGGATCGACCCACCACCCGCGCTGCCCGGCGGATGCCACCGAACCCTGTATCTTCTTCGCCACGGTCCGAGACGGGATCGAGTTGTTCGGCCGTTGAGTCCAGGCAACGGGCCCGGTGCGACCGCGCAACATCGTCGCGGATTCTCGACGGCAGAGGTTCGCGCCCTCGCGCCCGCCGGGCGGTTTGGCCGACCGCTCCCATCGACCGTTGGTGGGCGACGCGCGGGTTTGCCGCGCGCCGCCGGCGAGTTGGCACCTGGCTTGCTTCCCTGGCAGGCAGCACGGTGGTTGGACTGTGTTCGATTCGTCGTGCTGCGCCACGGGGGCCCCATTGAGATCCCCTCCTCCCCCTCCCCGCAGGTCCCCGTGGCCACTTTCTTACTCCGGAGTGCATCTCCCGATCGCAAGTCGTCGAAGCGGCGCCTATCGTGGCACCGCCATGGACGAAGCACTGATCGAACAACTGCTTGCTGCGCTCGGCGAGGATCCCGCCCGTGAGGGACTCGAGCGCACTCCGGAACGCGTGTCCAGAAGCCTCCGGTTTCTGACCGAGGGCTATCGCATGGACCCCCAGGAGATCCTCTCGGGTGGGGTCTTCGCCGCGCACGACGTGAGCGACGAGATGATCGTCGTCAAGGACATCGAGATCTACTCGCTGTGCGAGCACCACATGCTGCCGTTCTTCGGAAAAGCGCACATCGCCTACTTGCCGAAACAACGCATCGTCGGGCTGTCGAAGCTCGCGCGCCTCGTCGACGTCTTCGCCCGCCGGCTGCAGGTCCAGGAGCGGATGACGATCCAGATCGCCGAGGCGCTCGTCGAAGCGCTCGATCCGATGGGGGTCGGCGTCATCATCGAAGCCGCGCACCTGTGCATGATGATGCGCGGGGTCCAGAAACAGAATTCGGTCACGGTCACATCGTGCGTTCGCGGGCGGTTCAAGAGCGATGCGCGGACACGGGCCGAGTTCATGCGGCTGTCGGGCTGCTGATGGAACCGAGCCGCCCGCACCCCCGGCTCCGGCTCCGGCCCCGCGTCCGGCTCCGCCCCCGCCCCCGGACCAGCACGAGGCAAGCACGGGTATGGGCCAACGACCGAACCCGGTGATTCCCTCGAGATCTCGGCGGGATGGAGTGTGGCCGGCTACTAGTGGTCCGTCTCAGAAGTTCGCCACATATCTTTCGGGCCCTCTGCACCGCTGCCGGTGTTGCGCGCCCTCGCCGTATCACTCGAATACGCCTGCGGTTGCGCGCCTTGGCAGCGACACAGA
>Ga0210086_1000797_pt1 | contig 17244 bp, 17 predicted proteins | sample China_Galinas_PW_3_FD_184867 | JGI IMG/M metagenome (GOLD analysis project Ga0210086, IMG submission 184867) | Wetland microbial communities from San Francisco Bay, California, USA, that impact long-term carbon sequestration - China_Galinas_PWB_D2... | ecosystem: Environmental > Aquatic > Marine...
CGCCCAGCGAGACAACCAGCCCCGCTACAACGGCGAGCGGCACCCCGACGTCCGACGAGGCCCCGCCGGCGGTCAGGACCCAGCCGCAAACCAGTGCGTCTGCGTCCCCTTCCGTCGCCGTTCCGTCGGCGTCGTCGTCGGTTTCCCAGGCCGGGCAGGTGGTTCAAGTACACGAAGCCGAAACGGTGCAGGCGCCCCGGGCGGATATCGAACTCGCCAAAGTGTCGGCACCAGTCGAGCTGCGGCCCGCCCCCGCGCCTGCGGCCGACGTCGACGGCCTCAAGAACGCAATCAGGTTGTCCGCCAGCGTCAATGCCCAGGGCCGACATAACGACGGTCCCGGCTGGGACGAACCGGGGCGCCGCCACGATGGGAACGGTCCAGACTGGAACAAGCCGGTGCGTCAGTGGGACCGGGACTGGGTGCGCTACGACGACTGGTACCGGCCGGTCCTGTACAACCCCTTCCGCCAGCCCGTCAAAATCGTCTACGTCTACCTGTACCAGCCCCGGATCGTGCTGATACCGCCGCTGGCGAGCGTGGTCTTGAAAGCAATCGAATACGGCGTGTACAACTTCACGGCGTTACTGCTCAACCCGGTCGGAACCGTCCTCAACGCTGCGGTCGGCAGCTTCTTCGGGGGCGGCTATTACCCCGTGCCCTATCTGGCGCCACCGCTGCCTCCGCCGCCACTACTGACGTATGACCAGGTACCCGTCGTGGTCAGCTACCGCCAGGCCAGCTACGAGCCGTTCGTGGCACGGCGAATTGTCGACGTCGGCGACGACGTGCGCTTCGGTGAGCGCAAAGTGCTGCTCGACGGCGTGACGCCGGTGTGGGGTCAGTGGCGCCAAACCCCGGACGGACAACGGCTATTCGAGGTTCACAAGACCCAACAGTTCCCCGGATTGGAGGATCCGCAGGAGGGTCCGCTGCCGGGCTACCAGCTCAGACTGGCCGGCACGCCACCGCCAGGCTTCACGGGCAGGGACGTCTACGTCATCGCCGCCGGGGCGGTGGTAGCGACGCTGGTGATCAGTTGGACGGCATTCGGCGTCTCGCGACGACGGCGGCGCCCACTGCACTGATGCTGGGACGCATCAGGGCACGACGGCGAAACGACCGCCTTTCACCGGTCGCAATACCCCAAAGTGGCGACGGTCGAGCGTCGCGACCGTCCGCGTGCCATAGCGGTCGGCCAACACCACGTTGGACGCATCGGCCACGCCGATGCGTTGGTCGTCGAACTTCCTGATGATCGAGGCTGCGAGCTCGAGTTCGCGCCTGCCGAATGAGGCCAACTCCCATGCGCCGCCCGAAAGCTCCTGAAGCACGGCCAGTTCCGCGTCGACGCCGACGCGAGTGGCCACGAGATAGTCGAGCTCAGCGACGACGTACGGCGAAACCACAAGTAGCTCGCCGCTTGCACCTATGACGCGCGAAACGGCCTCGTGGTCGGGTTCGTCCGCGTCGAAATAGGCGAGCAGCGCACTGGTATCGACGATCACCGTTCGCCGAAACCGTCGAGGAGTTCGTCAACTCGCCGAGCGATCGGCTCGGTGCCGGAGTACAGCGCGCCCCGCGGTCGGGGCTTGTCTGCGCCGACCCCGGCGCGAATCGATTCCCTTATGACTTCGGCTTCCGGAACCCCGCGCAGCTGGGCGGCACGCTTGACCGCCACTTTCAGGTCCTCAGGGAGGTAGACCGTTGTCTTCTCCACACACGTATGGTACCACCGGCGGTGACATATACAGCATGTCGGACCCGGTCCTGCCCATGGGCGACGACTTCGATAGCTCTGTATGGTGATGCTCCGTTCATGGCAATGGCTCAGTGCCGCCGCAGTGGGGGAGAGTCGCACGATGAGGAGAAGTTCGTGACCCTCAACACCGTCGCGCTCGAACTCGTTCCGCCGAACGTGGACCGTGGCCCGGAGCAGGCCGCCGAAGACGCGCGCAAGGTGCTGCTGTTCTCCGCTGACGCCGGCATCGAAGGCCGCATCCGGCACGTGATGATCCCCGGGATGATCGCCGAGGACGACGACCGGCCCATCGAGATGAAGCCCAAGCTCGACGTGCTCGATTTCTGGTCGCTCATCAAGCCTCGGCTGCCCGGGGTGAAGGGCCTGTGCACCCAGGTCACCGCCTTCACGGACGAGCCGTCCCTGAGCCGGCGGTTGACCGAGCTGCAGGATGCCGGTTTCGAGGGGATCGTCTTCGTCGGCGTCCCGCGCACCATGCAAGACGGTGAGGGCTCCGGCGTCGCGCCCACCGACGCGCTGTCGATCTACCGCGGCCAGGTGGCCAACCGCGGGGTGATCCTGATCCCGACGCGCGAAGGTGAGCAGGGCCGGTTCGATTTCAAATGCGATCAGGGTGCCACCTTCGGCATGACCCAGTTGCTGTATTCCGATGCGATCGTGGGCTTCCTCACCGAATTCGCCAAGACCACCTGTCACCGGCCGGAGATTTTGCTGTCGTTCGGCTTCGTGCCGAAAGTCGAGAGCCGAGTGGGCCTGATCGACTGGCTCATCCAGGACCCGGGAAACGCGGCCGTGGCCGGCGAGCAGGCGTTCGTCAAGCAGCTGGCGAGTAGCGAACCCGAGCAGAAGCGCCGGCTTCTCGTCGACCTGTACAAACGAGTGATCGACGGGGTCGCGGACCTCGGTTTCCCGCTGAGCATTCATTTCGAGGCGACGTACGGCGTGTCCGCGGCGGCGTTTGAGACCTTCGCCGAGATGCTGGGCTACTGGGCACCGTCGGCCCCTGAGCAGCGGGCCGTCGTCAGGTAGCTACACCATGGCGATCGGCGAAATCTTCACGCCGATTGCCAAGGCGCCGGCCAACTCCCGGCTGACGTCGTAGTCGAATATGACGTGCCCGCTGAGCACGTCGACGTCGCGTTTGGCGCGTTGCAGCGGGTTGCTCAGGAAATGTGCGCTGGCACCCGATGCTTCCAACAGGCTGCCGATCACGGCGCGTGACTCCCGCACCATGTGCGCGGCTGCCAGGCGGGCGTCGGCGCGGACCGCGCGCGAGACCCGATCTCCGGCTGCGAGGATCTGCTCGATCCGCCCGACCGTGTCGTCGAGCAACCCGTGCAGTGCGCGCAACCGAACGTGCGCCTCGGCGAGCCGGGCCTGGGCGGCCGGCTTGTCCTTCTGGCTGGTGCCCTCGTAGGCGATCACGCGCTCGCTGAGCCGTTCGGCGAATATCTCTGCGACGCGCTCGGCCGCGCCCAGCGCCGGCATCGCGGCGACCAGCCCGAGTGCGGGCACCATCGGCCAGCGGTACAGCGCCGCGTCGTGCAGCAACGCGCCGGGCGCGGTGCCGCTGTAGATGTCGACGACCTTGACGAGCCGGTGCGACGGCACGAAAGCATCCTCGACGACGACGTCGTTGGAGCCGGTGGCCCGCATGCCGTCGGTGTGCCAGACGTCGACGATCCGGATGTCGTCGGCGGGCAGCAGAGCAAGCGCCGGGAAGATCGCGTCGTCCGGGCCGCACAGTGCCCCGACGATCGCCCAGTTGCCGTCCATCACGCCTGTCGCCCACGACCAGCGGCCGGAAAGCCGCACGCCGCCGTCGACCGGAACGCCGCGACCGGCGGGCGCCAGCGGTGCCGGCGCGAGGAACGGCAGGGTCGCGAACGCCTCGGCCTGGACCTGCTCGTCGAACAGCGCCAGCATCCAGTTGTGCAGCGCATAGAACGCGGTGGTCCACGCGGTAGACGCGCAGCCGTGCGCCATCCGGCGCACCGGATCGAAGATCGCGCGGAAGTCCGCTTGTTGACCGCCGTACCGGGCCGGTTTGAGGAGTTCGGTGAAGCCGGACTCGGTGATTTCGGCGACGGTGTCGGCGGGCAGCCGGCGCAGCTCTTCTGCCTCCTGCGCCCGCTGCGCGAGCCGCGATACGAAGGCGTCGGAGATCCCGGCGGCGGTCATGGACCGCAGCCTACGGAAACGTGGTGCCCGGCAAAGAGCCGACTTCCAGACCGGCCAGCTCGCTGGTGCCCTCGAACAGCACCCGACCGAACTCGCGCACGCAGACCCGGAGTCGCCCGGCGAGGTGCTCGAAGTCGGCGCCGACGTTGCGGCGCTCGGCGGGCAGCGGTACCGGCAAGACGTGCGGATCCAGATGCGTGCCGTCCCCGTCCAGGTCGATCTGGTAGCGCAGATCCCGCGCTCGGATGCGCCAGCGTCCGTCGCCGACGTCCGAGGACACCAGCGCTGGTGGCGTCACGCGGATCACGCGATCGCCGAGTCGCACGACCACTCCTGCGACATCCCGCCCGAGTGGACCCAGCCGAAGCAGGCCGCCCGAGAAGGCGATCGAAACGTCGTCACCGCCGAAGTCGTGCGCCTGGCCCCACCACCACCGCTCCGGGAAGCCCGCGCCCCAGTTCCGTTCGGAGTACCACCGAGCGTCATCGAACGTCCAAGCCTGATCGCCGAATTCAACGGTGCCGCTTGCTTTTCCGCCAAGCCGGTAGGGATGCCAGTACTGGTTGAGGAATGGGATCGACGAGAAGACCCCGCCACCACCGAACGCCTTGGGCCACCCGAACGGATCCGCGAATCGCAGGTCGAGGCGGACGTCGTCGAGGTCGATGCGCAGCCGATCGGCGCTCGCGGCCAACGCACCCGCCGGTTCGGTTCCCGCCTGGACGGTGAACCGTGACTCCTCGGCCTCGGCGTGATCCAATGCCGCCGAACGCACGACGCCGCCGGGATGCAGCGCGACGGCCACGGTGGCCCAGGTCCCGTCTGGATTCCGATTCACGCTGCACAGCGCGACGACCACTCGTCCCGACGTGGCGTCGGTGACGCGCCAGAACCAGCCCTCCATTTCGGTTCCGTGCGACGGCAGCGGGTCGCCGAACGGCACGTCGGCTCCGCTGCGCCGGTAGACGTCGATCAGCCGGCGGGCCGAAACCCTCAGCCGCTCAGCGGGATTTGACACGGATCTCCACTTTGCCGGCAGGGGCGACCACGATCGCCTTGTAGTCGCCCCGCTCGCCGCCGCGGCCGCCGCGGTAATACTTCTCTTGGTCGCCGGACGGGGTGACGATGGTGATGACTTCGCAACCCCCGTCGTCCGCAGAGCAGTACACCGCGAACTCGTCGCCCCTGGGGTTGGGGATGTCGACCACCACATAACCGCCGTCGAGGTAAGGCCCGATCGCGTCGACCTGGACGGTCGCGGTGTCGCCGATGCCGACCGTGTCGGCGACCTTGGCGACCTTGGTCAGCTCGGTGGGGTCGGCCCGCGTGAGTGCCTTGATGATCGGCATCTCCTTTTCGCCGATCCAGCTGAGCGCATCGGCGACCAACGCGAAGACCGTCCGGGTGGCGCTGATCTTCCAGCCGCCCTCCGCACGGACCGCGACCAGATAGTCAAGCCGCTCGACGAGCGGGCTGTACGGGCCGATCGTCTTGTCGCCCAAGCAGAATCGCTCATGATCGTTCGGGTCGTCGACCGTGAGGCAGCGGCCGTCCCAGTCGATGTCGTAGGTTTCGCCGTCCGACGTGGCGGTCAACTGAAGGCTTTCCGGTCGGATCCGCGCGGTGTTGCCCTCGACGGACAGCACCCGGAATTTTGCGTCGTCGACGTCGATGGAGAACTCGTCCCGGTCCAAGTCGGCCAGCGCGCGATCGAAGAGGCGCCGGTACGTCGAAAGCAGCCGGCCTTCGACTCCTGCTGTGGCGCGGGCCAACTCGGTGATGTCGCGGGTGTTCAAGGTCTCCGCCGCCGCGGATACGAATCCCTCGGCCGCCTCCAGCGGTGAGCCGAAGCCGGGTGCCGGCGAAACCGGTGAGGTCTGATAACCCTCCTGCTCGGAGAGGTACTGGAATAGCGTGAAGAACGGGCTGACATACCAGCTGCCATCTCGCTGGACGGTCATGACGAATGGCGCCTGCTCACGACCGTCGACGCGAACTGTCTCCGTATTGCCGTCCGTGGTGACTTTTGCGCCGCGTATCTTGATGGTCGTTTCCCGTGCGTCGACTCCCTCCTCGTCGAGGTATCTCTTGAATGGGCCGGCAACCTTCTCGGGGTCGAAAGATGCAGTGATATCGGCGTTCTCGATGCTGACCTTCGTCAGCCCGGTCTGTTCGTCGTGCGTCTTCAGTTCGAGGTTCTCGACGCGCACCCGCACGCCGTTGTTCGACGTGATGCCGCCCAGGTCGTTTCCTTCACCCATGTCCGACGAGATGCGGCTGACCTGTTCAACGACATCACTGAGCCCGGCGACCTCGTCGGGCGGCAGCATCAAGCTCAGCCGCCTCAGGTCGCCGTCCTCGATGGCCGCGATCGCCTGCGTGACGGCCTGCTGCGGTGAGGCTGCGCCGCCGAGGAACCCCGACAGCACGGTTCGGTGCACAACGACGGCACCGGCGAGCAGCAGGCAGACCGCGACGGCTGTGGCCACCCAGCGTACGATGGCCGACGGCGTCGGTGCACGCCCAGGCTGTGGTGGCGCCGCGGCGGCGTAGTACGGACTCTGCACGGGTGGAGAATATTGCCAATTCAACTGCGGCCCTCGGGGATTCACCATCTCGCTGCCCTCACCGTTGGCGAGCCCGGAGTGCGGAATGGACAGCGGGATCGGAGGACTGGTACAGCCACGCGAGCAGGTCGTGCGGCGCCGCGGGGTTGGCGGCGAGGTGAGGCCACAGCGTGCTGTCCTGTTGCGCGAGGCTGTACAGGACGTGGGCAGGGGTGGCGGGGTTGGCCGCCACGCTAGCTGGATCAGATGTCGCGGGCGGGACGAAAGCCGGTGCCGGCGGCGGGAAGAACGACCGGACCGGCGGCGGCAGCGTCACGAACGCGGCGGCCGCCGCGGGCAGCGCAAGGGCCGCAATCACCTGCGGGCCCGTGACCGCCTCCCAGTCGTTCGGGCTCAACGCGGTCACCAGGATCAGCGCCACCCCTGCGACGGCCTGAACCACTGCCGCGACGAGAACGGGGATACGGCAGCGTGACGAGTTGACCGTGATCTGCTGACGCGCCCAGTCCGCCGCGACCGCACCTGCCCCGGCGCAGACGACGGTGGTGAATACCACGGCGGTCAGCGCCCCCGTCAACGCCGACGCAACGATCACCTGTCCCAGCAGCAGCAGGTTGGCGACGATCACAAGACCCAGCACGCCACGCGCGGCCCCAAGCCACACCTGCGCCTGGGAGAGTTCGCCAGGCTGGCGCAGCGTCGGCGACGACGCCACCAGCGCGGCGGCCATGGTCAGGGTGAACCCGGCGAACGGCAGATGCAGCGACTCCGCCGTGCCCAGCGTGAACTGTCCTACCGCCGCCATGAAAGCCCAGGTGAGTGCGCCCGCGCCGGCGGCGGAGAGCACCAGGCGTGCCGCCGCGTCGCCGTGGGACGCCTGGCGAGCCGCTTTCCACACCGCGATCACCCAGATTCCGAACAGCAGCGCTTGCGCGACCGGAAGCACGACCAGGGCCCGGAGTTCGAGCACCGCCGACAGGGACCGAAAAGTGCCGAGCGCCACGCCGAGCAACGCGAGCGCCGCGCAGAGCGGAAGTGCCACGGACATGGCCGTCAGAGCAGTCGCCCACCGGCGAGCGCTGCCGGGCGTGCCACCGTCGATGAGATCCGAGCGGCGCGGCAGCGCCGCCAGCACGGAGGTGGCGGCAGCGATCCACGCGCCGGGGGCCGGGGCGAATTCGGTGACGCCCGCATCGATGACGCCGACGACGGCGTCGATCACGAAATAGGCTGCTGCGCATAGCCCGAGCGGCGCGGAAACGACCAGTTTGGCGATCCGCAGCTTCGCCGGCGTCCACCCGGGTCCGAATACGCGCATCCGGCTCAGGTAGGGCAGGCCGATCGCGCAGAGACCGAGCACCACGCCGACGATGACCTCCGGCCGGCTGTAGCCTCGTTCGGTCACCGTCCACGGCAGAAGCAGTGTGGCCAGTAGGGCGGCCACGGCGGTGGCGTCGAGGGCGAAGTCACCGCGCGGCACACCCGCGAACGGGCTCGGACGCGGCACCCTCGGCGGCGGGGGCTGAAACTGATCCGGATACGGGCCCGGCTGGCTGTACGGCCCGGCAGGGCCCGGCGGGTAGTGCTGCCCGTGACCGGGCCAGCCGGTTGGGCCGGGTCCGCTCGGCCACATCCCTGGTTCTGGCAAGGCTTTCCCTATGCGTTGTCGAGGTGGACACACCTGGCAAACTTGGATACTGCCACAAGTCGGCCGGCCGGCCTGTCGAGGCAAATGGTCAAACTTGGTTTCTCGAAGTCACCTTAGGGGCATGCTGCGCCCATGGCGTTCAAACTCACATACAGCGATGGACAAGGAGACGACTACGACGATTCCACCAAGTGGGCCGTCGAGGACGGCGTCCTGAAGATGGGCCGCGAATCCGGCGAGTGGACGGTTCTCGTGTCGCCGAGTCACTGGGCAACGATCGAACTGCGGTCGGAAAAGGACGACAAGGACCGCAAAGAACAGGACCGTGACAAAGACAAAGACGACGACGAAGGCAAGGACGACGACGACGAAGACGACGACGAAGGCAAGGACGACGACGACAGCTAGCTGCGGTTAGACCAGCGACTGCATCCACGCGCGGTGCAGCGCCGCGTATCTGCCGTCGTTGCGCGCGATGAGGGCCGCAGGCGGCCCGTCTTCCACGATCCTGCCGTGGTCGAGAACGAGTACGCGGTCGGCGATCTGCACCGTGGAAAGCCGATGCGCGATCACCAGGGCGGTTCGGTCGGCCAGCACCGTCTGCAGAGCGCGCTGGACCATCCGCTCGCTGGGAATGTCCAATGACGACGTCGCCTCGTCGAGGATCAGAACCGCCGGGTCGGCCAGGAACGCCCGAGCGAACGCGATCAGCTGCCGCTGTCCGGCCGAGAGCCGGCCACCGCGCTTGGCAACATCGGTGTGATAGCCGTCGGGCAGTGCGTCGATGAACCGGTCCGCCCCGACAGCCTCCGCGGCGGAACGTATTTCGTCGTCGGTGGCATCGGGACGGCCGAAGCGGATGTTGTCGGCGACGGTGCCGTCGAACATGAAGTTCTCCTGCGTGACCATCACGACGTGGCGGCGCAACACACGCTGCTCGAGGTCCCGCAGGTCCACGCCGTCAAGCCTCACCGATCCCGATGTCGGATCGTAGAACCGGGCGATCAGCTTGGCGATCGTCGTCTTGCCCGCGCCGGTGGTGCCGACCAGCGCAACGGTCTGCCCCGCCGGGATCGTCAGCGAAAGATCCGGCAGCACGGGGCGGTCGGGCACATAGCAGAACCGGACATCACGGAACTCGACGTCGCCGCGCACGTCGGTCAGCGTCACCGGTCGCGCCGGGTCCGTGATTGCCGGTTGCTCGGCGAGCACGCCTGCCAGCTTCTCCAGCGCCGACGCCGCCGACTGGAAGGTGTTGAAGAATTGCGAGATCTCCTGCATCGGCTCGAAGAACATCCGCAGATACAACAGGAAGGCCGCCAGCGTGCCGATCGTCATCTGGCCGTGCAGCACCCGGTAGCCGCCATAGAGCAGCACCACGCCGGTGGTGATGTTGCCGACCAGCTTCACTCCGGGCATGAAGACCGCCAGCAGCTTGAAGGTCTTCTCGTTGATGTCGCGGTAGCGGTCCGCGACCTCCTCGAAGATCTCCTGGTTGCGCGGCTCACGGCGGTACGCCTGCACTGCCTTGATGCCGGTCATCGTTTCGACGAACTGCACGATGACCAGCGCGGCGGTCTCCCGCACCACCCGGTAGGTCTTGGCCGACTCGGTGCGGAACCACCACACCAGCGCCACCAGGATCGGGAACGCGGCCAGGCACATCAGCCCGAGCCGCCAGTCCAACGCGACGAGCAGGACCGCGGTGCCGATGAGCGTGAGTGCCGCGGTGATCAGGCTGTCGAAACCCGTCTCGAGCATGTCCTGGATGGCTTCGACGTCGTTGGTCGATCGGCTGACGACGCGCCCGGACGTGTAGCGGTCGTGGAAGGCGATGTCGAGCCGCTGGAAATGGCGGAACACCCGGCGCCGCAACTCCAGCAAGACTCGCTGACCGATCCGCCCGGACCGCCGCAGGAAGAACGCTCGGCTGACCGCCTGAACCAGCACGACACCGCAGAGCGTCGCGACGATCAGCATCAACGTGCGCGCCGATCCGCCGTCGACGATCGGCGGGATGCCGCGGTCGATGCCGCGCTTGATGAGTAATGGAACTGACAGGCGCGCAACGTTTTCCACGACCACGATGACGGCGAGGACCGCAACCGCGATGCGGTAGGGCGCCAGCAGCGAAGCCAGCAGCGCGCGGGCCTCGCGTCGCCGCGGCACACTCTCGTCAACCGGCAGGTCGTCGTCGTGGGCCTCGTCGAAGCGGCCGCGCCACTCGTCGTCCGGCAGCTCGAGGGGCGTGCTATCGGTGGCGGTCATCGGCGCTCGGCCTCCGAGGTGACGAAGCCACGCTCGGCGCAGGCCGCGTCCGCGGCCTCGTGTTCCTGATGGGCGTGACTCAGGCGCTTGCGCTCCTCGTCGTCCTGCCAGGCGCAGCTGCGTTCGGCGGTGTCGTCGAGCTCGTCGTCAGCCGCCAGCAGGTAGCGGTACTGCGGGACCGTCGCGAGCAGCTCGGAGTGGGTGCCGACATGGGTGATGGTGCCGTGCTCCAACAGTGCCACCTTGTCGGCCAACAGCACGGTGGACGCGCGGTGCGCGACGACGATCCCGGTCACCGAGTGCACTTGCCCATTTGCTCCTCGCGTCCGCAGAACGCCCCGCAATGCCTCCTCGACGACGGCCTCGGTGTGCACGTCCAGCGCGGACAGCGTGTCGTCGAGTACGAGGATCTTCGGAGCCGCGAGGATCGCTCGCGCCAGCGACAGCCGCTGCCGCTGCCCGCCGGACAGGCTCATGCCCTGCTCGCCGATGCGGGTGTCCAGGCCGAACGGCAGGTCGTAGACGAACTGCGCGGCGGCGACGTCGATCGCCTGGGCCAACTGTTCGTCCGTCGCGTCGGGCCGGCCCAGCCGCAGGTTCTCGGCAACCGACATCGAGAACAGCGTCGGGTCTTCGAACGCCGTGGCCACCGTCTGGCGCAGCGCCTGTAGCGACAGCTTGCGGATGTCCTGCCCGTCGATGCGGATCTCGCCCTCGGTGACGTCGTACAGCCGCGACAGCAGCGCGGCCAGCGTCGACTTGCCCGAGCCGGTCGAGCCGACCAGCGCGAGCGTCTCACCCGGCTCGACGGTCACGGTGACGTGCCGCAGAACCCATTTGTCCGGCTCGCCGGACGGCGCCAGCTCGTCCGCGTCGGGAAACTTGAAGCCGACCCCGATGAGCTCGAGCCGCCCGCCACGCGGCGTCTGGGCGGATGGACCGTTGGTGATTTCCCTTGGCGCGTCGAAGATTTCGGCGATCCGATTCGCGGCGGTGAACGACTCCTGCGTCATCGACAGCAGGAACCCCAGCGATGCGATGGGCCACACCAGCGACAGCATCATCGTGATGAAGGCGACCAGCGTGCCCATCGTGACCAATCCGTGGCCGGCCGCATACGCCCCGAAGCCCAGCACGACGATCAGGGTCAGGTTGGGGATGACCTCCAGCAGCGTCCAGAACCTCGCCGACACCGACACCCTGTCGACCTGGGTGTCGTACAGGTTGGTGAGCTGCTCGTCGAACCGGTCGTAGACGTAGTCTTCACGGCCGAAGGACTTGACCACTCGCAGGCCGAGCGCGGCTTCTTCCACGTGGGTGGCGACGTGGCCGGACTGGTCCTGCGCCTGCCGCGACAACCGGATGTACTCGTGCTGGAAATGCAGCACGGTGGCGGCGATCGGCACGATGGAAACCAGCACCACCACTCCCAGCGGCCAGTACATCGCGAGCAGGATGGCCGTCACCACGGTTATCTGCAGTCCGTTGAGGATCAAAAAGATCAGCCCGAAGGACAGGAAGCGCCGAATGGTGCTCAGGTCGTTCATGATTCGTGACAGCAGCTGCCCGGATTGCCAGCGACCGTGGAACGACATCGGCAGGATCTGCAGCCGCGCGTAGAGGTCCTTGCGAATGTCGGCCTCCACACCCATCGTCGCCCGCGACACCAGCCAGCGGCGGATGAACCACAGCACCGCCTCGGAGACGCCGATGGCGGTCGCGGCGGCGCCGAGCAGCCACAGGCCACGCTGATCCTGATGGCGCACCGGCCCGTCGATGACCGCCTTGGTCATCAGTGGAATGGCCACGGTGGCCACCAGGCTGGCGACGGCCACGAAAACCATCGAAATCCACCGCGTACGGTAAGGCAGCAAGTACGGCAGCAGCCGTCGCAGATCCGAGCCGGGCCGCCGTCGTCCGGGTGGCGGCGCGATTGCGGGCGCCGACCGCAAAGTGTGATTCAAGGTTTCGTCCACGACGTATTCGATCTTCCCACCGCCAGCAACCGATTTCGCGGCGCGGTTATGCCTGTTCGGCGAGCCGCTTCAGGTTCAGTAGCTGTCGGCGCGCCATGACGAGGTCGCCGACGGACAGCAGCGGCGCGATCCAGCGTCCGTCCTGCATGACGACCTTCATCAGAAGGCGGGTGGTGTCGCCCCGCGGCGCTAGCACATAAGAGATGACGGCGCCGAGAATCCGGCCCGTGAGATGCTCTCCGGACCGATCATTTGTCCAGCATCGCCGATTGTGCGGCGAAGACGGCCTTTTTCATGCACCGGGAAACGTGCTGCCCGGAGTGCTTCGAATACCAGCGGCCGCGGATGGGTAGGCACCACTCGAGCGGCGAAACGAACGGAGGAACTCCATGCGCGCCGAAGAAGGCGACGAATCGATCGAGGAACTCGCGGCCGAAGCCAAGCAGTCGCAAAAGCGAATCGACGACGCGATCGACAATCCCCAAAAGGCGGCTGAGCCCGACAACGAGTCAGATCGCGCGAAGAACCGCACCGATCGCTAAGCCGAGCACCAGCAGCGCTGCGGCCTGACGCACGTGTAGCCAGGCCAGCGCCGCATACCAGAGCGGCCAGATGGGGAACTTCGGCGGCGGTTCAGCCGGCGGTGGCTTGCGGAAATACGGCCACACCTTCACCAGCCGCGGCAGCGCCAATACGACGAGCAGCGCCGGCCACGGCATCGCGCTGACCGCGACGCAGACCGCGATGAGCGCGTAGAAACCGACCATCATCGCCAGGGTCGCCGTTCGTGCACGGGCCTCGCCGAGAATGACCGGCACGGTGCGGATGCCCAGCGGCGCATCGTAAGGAATCTTGTCGATGTGCTTGCCCATCAGGACCGTCGTGCACAGCAGCCCATACGGCAGCGAGGCCAGCAGCACGTCCCAGCCGACCGTTCCGACGGCCGAGTAGTAGGTGCCGCACACCATCAGCGGGCCCCACACCACGAAGACGTCGGGCTCGCCGAGGCCGCGCTTCTTCAACCGCAGCGGGGGTGCGGTGTACGCGACGCTGAGCATGAACCCGGCGAGCGCGAACGCCAGCACGGGCCACCCACGCGCCCAGGTCAGCACGACGAGGATCGCCAGGTCGGCCAGATTGACCGCGAGAATGGCGAAAACCAGGGTGCGTTTACTGACCAGCCCGGACAGCACAGGGTGCGGGGCGTACAGCGCCCGCGGGTAGCTCTCGCTGTCGGTGCCCACCTGCGTGTCGAACAGGTCATTCATCAGGTTGTTGGCGACATGGGCCAGCACGATGCCGGCCACGGCCAGCACCAGCCAGCGCCAGTCCAGGCCCGGCTGGCCGATCGCCAGCAGCGCCGCGACCAATCCCGCGAACAGTGTCATCGGCAGCACCGCGGCGCGAGTGACGACGATCCATCGGGTCACGCCGTCGACGGGGCCGTCCGGCGGTGGGTTGGTGGTGCGCAGTGCGTACATCCAAGAACTCACGCGCGACCGTGACTTCACGTCGGCCATGGTCACAGCCTAGGCCCGCCGCTTACTCCTGCCCGGTGATTTTGGGCAGCGACTTGACGATCTGGCTGCGCGTGAACTCCGGAGACAGACCCTTGATCCGGTCGATCCACCGGATGCTCGCGGGCACATACCAGTGCAGCCGGGTCGGATGCCGATATGCCCGCCATGCCGCGTCGGCCACCGACGACGCCGGCATCAGCCGGAACATGCCTTTCTTTGGCGCGCGAGCCTGGAGGTCATCGTGTGTCATCGCGGTTCCATCGGAATGGTCCGGCGTGTTCTGCAGGATCGCGGTGTCGATGAGCCCGGGCAGTACGTCGGCAACCCGAACGTCATGGCGGCGCCACTCGACGCTGAGCGCCTCGGTCAGTCCTTTCACCGCGTGCTTGGTCGCCGAGTACACCGCGATCCGCGGCATCCCGTAGGTGGCCGACGACGACGAGGTGGAAAACATCAAGCTTGCCGGTGACTTCTTCAGGTAGGGCAGCGACGCGTAAGCGCCGGTGAGCACCGCCTTGAAGTTGATGTCCACCACCCGCATCGCCAACTCGTACGGGACGTCCTCGAACCAACCGGACTCGCCCACGCCGGCGTTGTTCCACATCATGTCGAGGCCGCCGTCGTCATTGACCGCGCAGAAGTCGGCCAGCGCGCTTTCCAGGTCCGACTTGTCGGTGACGTCGACGACCCGTGTCCAGATCCGATCGGTGCCCAATTCGCGCTCCAGCGACTGCAACCCGTCGTCGTCGCGGTCGATCGCGCCCACGCGCCAGCCGTTCGCGTGGAACAGCTTTGCGCCTTCGCGGCCCATCCCGCTGGCCGCGCCTGTGATGAAGATCGATTTCATGGCCACGACGATAGGCGTCGTAAGGTGCCCGATGTGACGAGACCGGAGCAGCCAGACGGGTCCGCCGCTGATAGCGATTTCGGCGCGCATACAGTCGGTGATCGACCGTTAGCGCGCCGAAATCGCAGCCAGGAGAAACGATGGTCGAACCCCACGCACGCGAACTGTTCACCACGGGCCAGGTGGCGTTTCTCGGCACCGCTTCGACCGAAGGCGTGCCGCACGTGGTTCCGGTCGTTTTCGCCGTCGCTCATGACGTCGTGTACACCGCCGTGGACACGAAGCGAAAGTCGACGCACCGGCTGCGGCGCCTGGTGAACATCGAGCAGAACCCACAAGTGAGCCTGCTCGTGGACCACTATGCCGACGACTGGGGGCAGCTGTGGTGGGTGCGTGCCGACGGTGTCGCCGAAATCCACGACCGCGGCGAGGCGATGGCCACCGGTTATGACTTGTTGCGACGTAAATATCCGCAGTACCAACGTATTTCGTTGACCGGGCCGGTGATCAGCATTGCCGTGAGCCGGTGGTCTTCTTGGCACGCCTGATCGGGCTTATGCTGAACCGACGAGGCTTGACATGGACCGCGAACAGCTCATTGCCTCGATCGTGGCGGCACGCCCCGATCGCGATGCCCTCGTGTACCTGGAGCGCCGCGGCCGGCGGTATCACTGGGGCGTGGTGACCGCCGGCGATGCGATCACCGACCCTGCCGCCTCCGACGCACCGGATGTGTGGATGTCGTTGTCGGCAGCGTGGCCCGTCGACGACCCTGTGCAGGTGCGAGCGTTCTTCGACGATCTGCTGGCCGAACTGGAGTCGATGGCCGGTAGTGCCGACCGGTGCCGCTGGCCGATCGACGAGCCCTGGCCGCACTCTCACTAACGGCGATCATGGCGTACCGGATCACCGCGGACGAGCGAGCGAGGTTCAAACGTTGCCGGCGGCAGTGGGATTTCGCGTCACCGCACCGCCGGGACCTCGAACCCGTCGCGCCCGCCGAACCGTCCGTGACCGCCGCGGTGCTGGCTGCCCTGGCCGTCTACTACTACCCGGGTACGTGGGACTGGCCCCACGAACTGACGCAGTCATTGGTACACAAGGCGGTTGAGCGTTCTCTCAACCACGCGCCCAACGTTCTCCCGACCGCTGCCGCGATCCTCGACTGCTACGACGCGTGGGCGACCGCGGTGGACGACTTCGCGCCGATCCGGATCGAGCACGACGTGAGCGGCCTGCTGCCCGACCCCGACGAGCCCGGCCACGGGCTGACCACAGCGGACGGAGCGGCGGTCGTGTACAGCGCACGCGTCGACCTCCTGGCGGTCGACGCCGCCGACGAATACTGGGTGGTCCGGCATCTGGTCGTCGACGACTGGTCGCACGTCGACGGGCTGCTGCGCGACGAAGAAGCCGTCGCCGCCTGCTGGGCATGGGAGCAGGACTACCCGGGCATGGACATCGCGGGCACCATCCACAACGAGATCCGCATCGGCGGTCGGCTCGACATGCCGGCGCGGCGTGCACTCGTCACGAAGAAAGTGGCCCAACACGAGCCGAGCGGTGGTGGCCGGTCGATCCCACAGCACAGACGGATCTATGCCCGTGCATCAAAGTCTCACAGCGACAAGCGAATCGAGCAAGAAAGCGCCGGCATCTTGCGGCGCACCAGAATTCGGCGCGGGCGCAGCGAGATCACGTCGGTCGGTGTGCAACTGGCCGTCGAGGCGCGCGAGATGCTTCGCGATCCCGCCGTCTACCCGGCGCCGGGCGCGCACTGCCGCAATTGTGAGTTCGGCGCACCGTGCCTGGCCATGATGTCCGCCCGGGATGCAGAACCCTTGTTGGCCAATGAGTTTCGCCGTCATCCTGGTGACTCCGAGCGCAAGCCCCGGCTCGGGCAGGCGAGCTGGGGATTCGGCAGGGGCGCCGCCCCGCCTCAGTGGTGATCTGCATGCGTCAACCGTCGCTCGAGTTCCTCGAGCGACTGCCGCGCGTAACCACGCCACAACCAGCCGAACACCGGCAGGGCCGGCGCGGTCAGGCGTGACCGGGGATGAATCGTCCACCGCCAGGTGACCGTGGTGCCGCGGCTGGCAGGGGCGAAAACCCATTCTCCGTCGACCTTGCCGACCAGGGGTGCCATCGGCCCCGTGATGTCGGAGAGGACGTAACCGAACGCGTGCGGCGGGTCCAGATGGGTGAGCTCCTCGCGCAGGCTGCCGCCTCCGGTCAGCGTCACGGTGCGCGTCTGGCCGACGGCGTCCCACCCACCGGTCTGGTTGCTTACCCTGCTGATCGGTGGGATCGGCCCATACCAGCGCCGAAACAATGCCGGCAGCGGCATCGGCAGGGTGCCGTTGAAAGCGTGCTGCACGTCGATCGGGATCTCACGGGATTGCTCGACTGTCAGCGGCTTCGTCATGACGCTGATCGTAGTTCGGCAGCATCTCGTCCGGCGCTGAGGTGCGACGC
>Ga0210086_1000798_pt1 | contig 17235 bp, 18 predicted proteins | sample China_Galinas_PW_3_FD_184867 | JGI IMG/M metagenome (GOLD analysis project Ga0210086, IMG submission 184867) | Wetland microbial communities from San Francisco Bay, California, USA, that impact long-term carbon sequestration - China_Galinas_PWB_D2... | ecosystem: Environmental > Aquatic > Marine...
CCGCCGTTGCAGGCCCGACCTTCGCACTCTTCGGACGCGTCCAGGCCGTTGCCGATCAGCCAACCGCCCGGACCGATGGGCGGCCGACCGGCAAGGTCGCCGAGCGCAGCGGCCAACGCGGTGGGTGTGGCCAACGCGGTGGGTGTGGCCAACGCCTCCGGTGCACCCGCGCCGGACCCGAGCAGGCCATCGCCGTCCAACCACCACGGCTGGTCGGTGTCGCCGCTTCGCGGGGCCAGGGCCACCTCGATGGTGGTCAGCCGCACCTCCGCAGCAGTCGACACCGGCGCGGCGTCGGGATGAGCGGCCAGCACGACACCGACACCGACACCGACCAACGCCACCCCGGCCGTCACACACGGAACAACAGACCTGGCTATCATCGACCACCTCCACCAAAGGCCACCTTCTAGGCGGACACGCTATGTCGGCGACCCCCGACCGCACCGCGAAACAGCAAATATTCATCATCGGTTCACCACCGATCGCCATGCTCATGGCCACCCGCACCCGCAGCCCACCCAAACACCGGAGCGCCAGCCGCTGCAACGCCACCACCTCACCACCGTCGCGAAGCAACACCCACACACCTGGTTCGGCCCGCTACCCGCTACCCGGCGCCGCTATCGCCGTCGTTGCCGTTGTTTCCGCCGGTACCGTTGGTTTTTCCGGTGCCCCCGAACACCTCCCCGATGCCCTCCACGGAGTCGGCGGGCGGCTGTCCGCCGAAGTACGGGGTGTAGTCCGAAGTGGCTGCGGTACCGGGATCACCGCTCGGGATCGGGCTTCCTTACTGCACAGTGGAGGTATGGAACCGGCGTCCGGGAGCACCTCGACATACCGGGCCTGGCAACGCCTGTCCCACCGGCCCGGGGGCGGTCGACTGTTCTCGGTCGCCGCGGCATTGCGGGTCCCCTATTTCAGCACGATCCTCGGCCGCGTCGTTGCGATGGCCCCCGGATATGCCGAGGTGAAGGCACCGAAATGGTTCTTGGTCCACAACCATCTGCACACCGTGCACGCCATCGCCATGTGCAACGCCGCCGAGATGGCGATGGCCATGGCGATGGAGGCGACGGTGCCCACCACACACCGGTGGATCCCCAGCGCCATGACGGTGCACTACCTGCACAAGGCCACGACTTCGTTGCGCGCGTGCGCGCGCCTGGCTCCGCCCGACTTCGCGGCCGTCACCGACGGGACCGAGGTCATCGTCGCCGTGAGCATCTACGACCGGCACGGCACCGAGCTCACCCGCGCCGAGATCACCACCTGGGTGACGCCCGCCCCCTGAACGCTGCAGAGACCCGGTCAACGGCCCGGTCGGTCTCGCAATGCCAGATTCATGACAGTTACTGCCATATCGGCATATCATGCCAGAACGACTGAGGAGGGCCATGTACCGGGTGATCCAGTGGGCAACCGGCGGCGTGGGAAAGGCCGCCATCCAAGGGGTGCTGCGCCACCCCGAGCTCGAACTCGTCGGATGTTGGGTGCACAGTGCGGACAAGAACGACCGCGACGTCGGGGAACTGATCGGCGCAGAGCCGATCGGAGTCTCGGCGACCACGGACGTCGAGGAGCTGCTCGCACTCGACGCCGACTGCGTCGTGTATTCGCCGCTGCTACCCGACGAAGAAGTCGTCGTGAAGATCCTGCGGTCGGGCAAGAACGTGGTGACCCCGGTCGGCTGGGTCTACCCCGACCGGGACAACCCCGCGGTCAAGGCCATCGAGCAAGCATGCGAGGCGGGCAGCGCCACACTGCACGGGTCGGGCATCCACCCGGGCGGGATCACCGAACGCTTCCCGCTGATGGTGTCGTCACTGTCGTCGGCCATCACCGGAGTCCGGGCCGAGGAGTTCTCCGACATCCGCACCTACAACGCTCCACTGGTGGTGCGTGAAGTGATGGGCTTCGGCCTGCCCCCCGAACAGGCGATGAGCGGCCCGATCGCCGCGCTGTTGGAGGCCGGGTTCAAGTCCTCGGTACGCATGGTGGCCGATCAGCTCGGATTCCGGGTTGAGCCGCGCATCCGTTCGACACAGGAAGTCGCTGTCGCCGTGACGGGAACCGACGAGCTGGTGGTGCCGATGGAGGCCGGCACCGTGGCCGCTCGCCGCTTCCGGTGGCAGGCCATCGTCGACGGCACACCGGTGGTCACCGCCGCCGTCAACTGGCTGATGTGCGATGTCGAACTCGATCCGCCATGGACGCTCGGTGAGAAAGGGGAACGCTTCGAGGTCGAGATCACCGGCGATCCCGATGTCTCACTGACCTTCAAAGGGCTGCAACCGGAGTCGGTCGGCGAAGGCCTCATCCGCAATCCCGGTGTGGTGGCCACCGCCAACCATTGCGTCAGCGCGATCCCCTATGTCTGCGAAGCCGGACGGGGGATCAAGACCTACCTCGATCTGCCGCTGATCGCCGGCCGGGCCGCCCCCGATCTGGCCGGGAGGCCCCGATGATCCTCGACGAGTTCATGGTCACCGACCAGGTCGCGATCGTCACCGGCGCCGGCCTGGGTATCGGTCGGGCCACCGCGGTGGCGCTGGCCGAGGCCGGCGCCGATGTGGTCGTCGCCGCGCGGACCCGGGCCGATCTCGACGAGACCGTCCGCCTGGTCGAGGCGACCGGGCGACGGGGCCTGGCCGCCGTCACCGAGACGGTGCCGGCGCGATCGTGAACATCTCCTCGCGCTCGGCGGACATGGTGATGACGTCCTTCGTCGCCTACGGGGCAGGCAAGGCCGCCCTGAACATGCTGACCCGCAACCTCGCGGCGGAGCTGGCACCGCGGATCAGGGTCAACGCCGTCGCATCCGGTGGGGTCGCCACCAGAGCGCTCGATGCCATCATGGCCGACGACGACACGAGGCGGCGTTACGAACAGAACACTCCGATGCGCCGCGCCGGCACCCCGCGAGACATCGCGGCCGGGGTCGTCTATCTGGCGTCACCGGCCGCGTCCTGGGTGACCGGGGTGATCCTGCCCGTCGACGGTGGGACCGCAAGCCCGGCCATCGCGGTACCGGTGCCGCCACTGCTTCCACGAGCAGAGGTGTGATCGTGGATGATGCCACTGCCCTCACCGATCTTCGTTTCTCCCATCTCGTGGTCGGAGTCACCGACATGGACCGGGCGCTCGCGTTCTACCGTGGCCTGCTCGGCATGGATGTCGTGTTCGACCAGACGATCTCCGGCGAGCCGTTCGACCACGCGCTGGGTAGCGACTCCGAACAAGAAGGCCGGGTAGTCGGGGGCCTGGTCGGCGGTGTCATGCTCGAGCTGCTCTCACTGGGCCGCCACGTGGCCGCCCCGGCCAAGCGGTCCCTCGTCGGCAACCAGAACATCTCATTGTCGGTCACCGATCTCGACGACACCCATCGCCGAGTACAAGCTGCCGGTGTACAACCCGAGCAGGCACCGTTCGACATCGCCGGAGTGCGAATGTTCTTCGTCAAGGATCCCGACGGCACCACCGTGGAATTCATCGAATTACCCAGCGGTGCAAGAACAACGGAGGAATTCCACCGTGGCCCCACCCGATGACGCCACTACATACTGGCATCCACGGTCGTTGAGTGGTCGGCGCGTCATCGTGACCGGTGCGGCCAGGGGAATCGGCAAGGGGGTCGCCCAGGCATTGCTGGAGCGCGAAGCATCGGTACTCCTGGTCGACCGCAGCCGCGGAGTGTCGCAGGTTACCGCCGACTTCGTCGCCGCTGGCCACGATGCCCATCAACTCGTCGCCGACCTCCGCGACCACTCCAGCTATCGGCAGATCGTCGACACCGCGGTCGACCGTCTCGGCGGAATCGACGCGTTGATCAACAACGCCGTAGCCTGCAACGAACCCAAGCCGTTCACCGAAATCACTATGGCGGACTTCGATCTCGTCTACGACACCGGGCCTCGGGCGACGTTCTTCCTCATGCAGGCGGCGTATCCGTTTCTCAAGGCCGACGGCGGCGGATCCATCGTCAACTTCGGTTCCGGCAGCGGCACCGGTGGTCAACAATCCTTCGGCGCCTATGCCAGCGCCAAGGAGGCGGTCCGCGGAATGTCCAAAGTCGCGGCATTGGAGTGGGGCGGCGACAACATCCGGGTCAACGTGGTGTGCCCGTTTGCCAATTCCGATGCCGTGCAAGGCTGGAGTGAGGGCTTCCCAGATGTCTACCAGCAGATCGTGAAGCGTATTCCGCTGCGCCGGGTCGGTGACACCCACACCGATATCGGCGCGATGGTCGCCTTCCTGGTCAGCGACGACGCCTCCTACCTCACCGCGCAAACCATCCACGTCGACGGCGGAATGGGAACCTTCCGGTGAGCAGCACTGCCGGCGAGCGACCCCCCTCGCTACGCGACAGGCAGCGGGCGCAGGTACGGGCCGATATCCACGAGGCGGCCCACCGGCTCTTTGCCGCACGGGGATTCGCCGATGTCACCACCGATGACATCGCTGCCGAGGCATCGGTGTCGCCGCGGACGTTCTTCCGCCACGTCGCGACCAAGGAAGAATTGCTGCTGGGCGCGGTGCAGCGCGGTGGCGCGGCGATCGCAGCACTGCTCGACCGGCGGCCCGCCGGAGAGGCACCCGACACCGCACTGGCCGCGGCGATCGTCGGCCGCGTAGAAAGCTTCGACGACCTCGATCTCGAAAACTGGCGATCCGCCATCCTGACCGCACCGCAACTCCTCGACCGAGTCACGCTGTTGGCCGGACCTGACCGCACCCGACTGGTCGAACTGGTCACCGACCGCATGGGTGTCGACCCGGCAGCCGACACCCGCCCCGGTCTGTTGGTTCAACTATCCTTTGCCGCAGCGGATTTCGCTTTCCAACAGTGGGTACGCGACCGCGGCCCCCGGCACCGCCCGCTGGCTTCCGACGTCACCGAGGCGCTGGCCTTCGTCGCCCATCCCCGGTGGGGCCACTACTGAGGGTTATCGCATCCCCTTGACCGAAGACCAGAACGGACACTGGTGACGGGTGGTGAAATCGGTGGTGATCGACAGGGCCCCGGTCTGTAGCGACATGCGGAGGCCGGTCGACGGGGCGCCCCCGAACTGCGGCCACTGCGGTAGCCCGGGCACATCCGGAGCGCCGGTCTTCACGAACTGGCTCCAGTACGCCACCATCTGATCGGAGAGTTTCCGCTGCGCCGGGTTGAGCGGCGGGGCACCCCCGACGTCGAACAGGTAGCGCAGCTCGAGCGAATGGCTTGCGCCCACCGGGAACGGCGCGCGACGCAACGGGTCGGGCGCGGGCGCGGTGCGATCGTTGAACTCGTAGGCGTAGACCGGCCCACGATGGGGCATACCGGCAGCGATTCTGTCTATCGGACAGGCGAATACACCATCGGTCACCGCGGCGGAGTAGGCCGCGCCGGTGTTGCCGCCGTAGCGGTCCAGGGGGTAGTGCACCGCCACGGCGGGTGCGTCGGAACCGAAGGTGTCGGCCAGCAGCTGACGGTACGGGCCCAGCGCACCCTCCTTCAGGTACTGCATGGCCAGGAAAAGCGCGAACTCGTCACGATTGCTGCCGATGAGTACCGGTACCCGCGCACCCTCACCGTGCGCGAGGGCCGTCATGGGGTCGACGGGCAGGAGCTCGGTTCCGGTGACCGGTCCGGTGAGCTTGTCCGCCCCGATGTGGACATACATCGGGGCGTTCTGCAGCCGGCTCGTGGGCAGCGCCCGCAGACACTGCGCCACCTGCGCCGGATCACGGCAACCCTTCCCGACGGCGTAGTCGGCGCTGACCCGCTCGGCGGTGAGCCGGTCGGCCTGCGCCTGGCACGGCCCGCTCTGCAGGACGGCGGCCCGGAACAACCCGGCCGATCCTGGGGCGACGAGGTGGTCGCACACCGACATCGCGCCGGCCGACTCGCCGGCGATGGTGACCTTGGCCGGGTCGCCGCCGAAATTCGCGATGTTGTCGCGCACCCACCGCAGTGCGGCCTGCTGATCGGCCAGGCCGTAGTTGCCGACGTCGCCGTTGGGCGCCAACGCCGGATCCGCAAGAAAGCCCAATGCTCCCAACCGGTAGTTGATCGTCACGACCACGATGTCGCCCTGCGTGGTCAGCCACCGGGCGTCATAGGCATCGGCGCTGCCGTTGCGAAAGCCGCCACCGTGGATCCACACCATGACGGGGCGCCGCGTGGTCGGCGTCGCGCCGGCGGGAGCCCAGACGTTCAGACTCAGGCAGTCCTCACCGGACGGCCGGCCGAAGCTGAAATCGACCTCGGTGTCCTGGATGCATCGCAGGCCGGGCTTGGTGGCGTCGCGCACCCCTTCCCACCGGGCCCGCGGCAGCGGCGGTTGCCACCGCAACGGGCCCACGGGCGGCGCCGCGTACGGAATGCCCTCGAACACTCGGAATCCCGGAGCGACGAGGCCCCGCACCGGGCCGGCGGACGTCGAAACCACGGCCGGGCCGCGTGCCGCGGACGGCCCGGCATCCGGGGGCGTCCCACCACCGCCACGACTGCATCCAGCCAGCATTGCCAGCACCACGATGAGTGCCGTTGCAGGCCAGAGCCGTCGATGAGTCGATACGTGCGGCACAGACGCCGAGCCTACGGGCAGAGCACCGGGACGTGCCGCGGAAGCGAAAGGCCCAAACCCTTCCCTATCGGACCGTCATCGCTCACACTGTCAACCTGACACCCGTCAAGTTTTTCGGCGATACCACCCCCGGGAGATCCCATGAGCGCACGGACCGTGGACGAGGCAGCGCGTGTTCTGGCCGATCCGCTGACCTACACCGATGAGAAGCGGTTGCACGAGGCCCTGACTCATCTGAGGGCCCACGCTCCGATCTCCTGGGTCGACGCCCCGCCGTACAAGCCGTTCTGGGCGGTGACCAAGCACGCCGACGTCATGGAGATCGAACGGCAGAACGACCTGTTCACCAATGACCCCCGTCCACTGCTGATGATCGCCGAAGCCGACGAGGTGCTCCACGCCCAGATGGAGGCCGGCATCGGCCTGCGGACGCTGATCCACATGGACGATCCGCAGCACCGCGACGTGCGCAAGATCGGGGCGGACTGGTTCCGGCCGAAGGCCATGCGCGACCTGAAGATCCGCGTCGACGAACTCGCCAAGATCTACGTCGACAAGATGGTCGAGCGGGGCCCCGAATGTGATTTCGTGCAGGAAGTCGCGGTCAACTACCCGCTGTACGTGATCCTGTCACTGCTAGGGTTGCCCGAGTCGGACTTCCCGCGCATGCTCAAGCTGACCCAGGAGATGTTTGGCGGCGACGACACCGAGTTCCAGCGCGGCGACTCCACCGACGACATCCTCGCGGTGCTCATGGACTTCTTCAACTACTTCGCAGCCCTGACCGCCTCGCGCCGTGAGCATCCGACCGAGGACCTGGCCTCGGCGATCGCCAACGCCAAGATCAACGGCGAGCCGTTGTCGGACATGGACACCGCGTCCTACTACGTCATCGTCGCCAGCGCCGGCCACGACACCACCAGCGCCGCCATCTCCGGCGGCATGCTGGCCCTGTTGGAGAACCCCGGCGAGCTACACCGGCTGCAGCAGAACATCGATCTGATGGGCACCGCCACCGAGGAGATCATCCGCTGGGTCGTGCCGGTCAAGGAGTTCATGCGTACCGCGCAAGCGGACACCATCGTGCGCGGCGTGCCGATCGCCGAGGGTGAATCGGTACTGCTGTCCTACGTGTCGGCCAACCGGGACGACGAGGTCTTCGAAGATCCGTTCCGCTTCGACGTCGCGCGTGACCCGAACAAGCACCTGTCGTTCGGGTACGGAGTGCACTTCTGCCTCGGCGCAGCGCTGGCCCGTATGGAGATCAACAGCTTCTACAGCGAGTTGATCCCCAGGATCGACACCATCGAGCTGGCTGGCGAACCCGAGTTCATCGCCACCACATTCGTCGGCGGTCTCAAGCACCTGCCGATTCGGTACTCGCTGAGGTGATTTCGCCGCGGACGGCCGGCGAGCGCACGGTGCGCGCGCGGCGACCGGTGACACTACACTCGGGTGCGTGCGGCTGCTGCTCGTCAACCCCAACACCACCGCCTCGATGACGGCTGCCATCGCCGAAGCGGCCCGTCGCTCCGCCCGACCGGACACCACAGTGCGCGCCGTCAACCCCACCGAGGGGTCATCGAGCATCGAGAACGACGACGACGAACAGCACTGCATCCCTGGGCTTCTCACACTACGAACTCGGCGGCACGGTGACCGACCATCGCGATGGTCGCATGCGGCCCCCGGCTGGTGCAGTCCGGCAGAACCGAACCGTCCACGACCCACAGTCCCTGAACACCCCTGACCCGACAGCGAAGGTCGAGGACGGCGTACGGATCGTCGTCGCATCCCATCGGGGCGCTGCCGGCCAGATGCTGCGAAGTCGACCACGCCGGCGGCCCGAGTCGTGTTGTCGATGCGGCTATTTCAGTGACCAGATCACATCCCCGCCGCAAGGCGGCGACATCGGCGGCTTCGGCGTCGTAGCGGTGTTCGATCCGGGGCGGTACCGACGGATCCGCAGCGACCACCGACACCCGACCGCGCGCCAGCGGGCTCATCAGCGCCACTCCGACATGCGGAAGATCCGGCTGGTCCGGCACCCCGCTACCGACCATCAATAGGAATCCACTGGTATAGGGCCGGATTTCGATCCCAGTGTCGACGAATGCCGCCTCCAGCACGGGGCGCCCCGGCGCTACCGGCCAGGTCGTGGGCATCACCCACTCCGGATGGTCCCAGCACCTGAGGCCCACCGGAAGGTCCACGACGGTGTCGACACCGGCCGCCCGCAGTACTGCCGGCGGCCCGATTCCGGACAGCATCAGCAGGTGCGCCGAGGCCACCGCACCTGCCGACAGCACCACCCGGTCGGCACCGAGCTCGATCGCGCCGCCGGGGCCGACAGCGTCAACACCCACGGCCTTGGTCCCCGCCATCCGCACCCGCAGCACCCGGGTATCGGCAAGCACATCGATATTCGCCCGATCCATCGCGGGCTCCAGGAACGCTGCGCCGGGACCCGTCCGGACGCCGTCGACGATGTTCAGCGGCACCGCCCCGACTCCGGGCGGTGCGTTGACCCCCGTCGGCCCGGCGTTGAGGTCCGGCAGCCAGCGGAAGCCCGCAGCCAGGGCTGCCTCGACGAACACTTCCGTGCTGCCGTGTAATTCGCCGACGCGGCGGATCGGGATGGGGCCGTTGCCATGGCGGTCGGGAAAGTCGAGATCGGTCTCGACGGCACGATAGTGCGGGTCGACCTCGGCCCATGACCATCCTGGCATCGCGAGGTCGTCGAAGTCCGCGGGCAGGGCGCGGCAGAAGTACCCCCCGTTGACCGCGCCCGAACCGCCCACCGTCGCACCACGCACGATCTCCGCCGTGCGGGGCGGGTCCTCGGTCAGCACCGTTCGGTAGCGCCGTACCAGCGGACTGTCGGGACCGATCGGCAGTTGCAGTCCGTTGCCGGTCATGGCCCGCACCTCGGGCGCCGCGGGCGGGGATCCGGCCTCCACCACGACCACCCGGCACGCCGGGTCGGCGGAGAGTCGTTCGGCGAGCACGGATCCCGCACTGCCGGCGCCGACGATCAGTACGTCACTGTGCGCGAAGGCGTCGGTCAAGATCGTCGATCACGTCTTGATCTGCGGCTTCAACGGTCGCAACGTCCGTTCGCGAACCACCCCGGTCCACAGCCCTGCACCGTAGGCAAGGTCGTCGACGCGTTTGAGGACCACGTAGGCCACCAGACCGATCGGTTTGCCGTCGTTGTCCCCGTCGCGGTTGCGGACAATCCAGTCCACCACCCCGTCAACGACCGCCGCCAGCAGAACCGCCTGCCGGCACCGCCGGGAGACCAGCGCGGCGACCAGAGCCAGCGGCCAGTAATGTCTGCAGATCGCCGAGGCCAACTGGAGCGCTGCAGCCCCGATCCCCCGCAAGGCCAGGACCGTCGCATCGCGCGTCCTGGTATCGGTGTTCTGCATCGTCTTGACCATCCGGCGGGTGGTCAGCCCCGCCAACACCAGCGAGGCCAGGTAGCCGGCGATCGAGCCCAGGGTCATCAGCAGCCACACCATCAGACTCCAGGCCGAGATGACCACCGGCGCCGTCTTGTCAGGGTGCCGAACCGATAGCGGCGCCGCCGCGGTTCCATAAAATACCTTGCGCGCCAGCCATTCTCGCATCTGGGTACGATGTTCGTGGGCGACCTGGGCGATCGGCTCGTACCGCAGCCGCGAGCCTGCCTCGATCAACCGCCAGCACAGGTCCACGTCCTCACCCGACGGTAGCGTCTCGTCGAATCCGCCGACCTCGAGCAGCGCCGATCGCCGGCAGATGATCGCCGCACTCGGTACGTAGGACACGGGTCCGTACGGCACCACCGGAGCCTCCCGCCCGCCGAGGTCCAGCGAGGATCGCACCTCCTCGTATCGGGCGACCAGCTGATCACTATGACCCAGCCCCACGATCCGGGGAGCCACGAGTGCGACCGCCGGGTCGCAGAAATGACCCAGCAATGCCTCCAGCCACCCTCGACGAGGCACCACGTCGGAATCCAAAAAGGCTACGAAATCGGTTGTACAAGCGGCAAGTCCGGTATTGCGTGCGGCAGCCGGCCCCTTGCTGCGCGGATGACGCAGTATCTCGACATCGCAACGCGCCTCGGTGAAGTCACTCGGCTGCACCGGGCGAGTCGAGCCGTCGTCAACGATCACAACCCGCATTCCGCGCAGCGACATCACCAGCCGGTAAAGCCCAAAAGCGTTGTCCCGAACCGGAATTACGATGGTGACATCGCGGTGTGATGGGCCTCCCGCGGGCCGCGGATGCGCGACGGTGGCGTCCAGGAGGGTGCGCGCCAGCTGCGCGCTGACCGCGTCACGAACCTCCAGCCGACCACCGGCCAGCAGGGTCTGAGCAGACGGCGCCAGCCGCAGCAGTCGCGTCGGGGAACCACCGAGCAGCGCCGAGCCGGCCCCGAGGGTTCGCACCCGACGGTCGACCTGTACGGCGAATCCGTTCGGCAACCTGGGCTGGGTCATGTCAGCATCCCGTCGTCACTCGGGCTCCACCGCTGCACCCGCCGCAAACATACATCCACCATGTGGGCAAATATCCGCGCGCCGTCGGCCTGGGTTGCCGTCGTCGGGTCACCCAGCACGCCCACCTCGCTCACCGCCGCCATCCCCCCATGGCGCATTTGAGGCATCAGACTAACCAGTGGCTCGACGTTGCCGCGACACCAGTCCTCAGTTCGGACGTTGGCCGGCGAAATATGTAGCAATACAGATGTTTCCGTATGTCCGGCGTGCGCATCGCCCTCACCGGCCAGACAGGGGCACCAACTGGCGTCACGGCCCTCGGATCGCAGCTGGCCGACCGCTGAGCGCAGCGCTTCCACGTTGCCGCCGTGGCCGTTGACGAACACCAGGCGCCGTGCCCAGCCGCACGCGGAGCGACCGTACTCGACCAGCACCGACCGCAGCGCCTCGGTACCGATCGAAACGGTGCCGGCGAAGCCCTCGTGCTCGCCGGAGGCCCCGTAGGCGATGGCCGGCGCCACGAGGTACCGATCTTGATCGGTGCCCAGCAGATTCAGGTTCTCGGTGACCGAACCGGCGACCGCCGTCGCGATACGGGTGTCAGTATCCAGCGGCAGGTGCGGCCCGTGCTGCTCAGTCGAGCCCACCGGGATCAAGATCGTCGGAGACGCGCCGTGTAGCTGCCTCCACGTCGAGGTCCCCAGGTCGCTCCGAAAAGCCACGCGCCGATGGTAGGCCGAATTCACCTTGTGTGCGTCAATTGTTGGGAGAGTGGACGAATTTTCTTTCACCCTCGGGAGCCGAGGCCCCCTCTGGGTCAGTCACGGACGCCCCGTCAGTCACGCCAGCACCAGGGGGTGACAGCGGTCGTGCCGCCCCCTCAGTCGGCCCCGCCGGGGGGCACCCCGAGGGTCCGCACGAATCCGGGCGGCACCAGGACGTCCTCCGGAGTCAGGTCGTGCACCGACGCCCTGGCCAGCCCGCGCAGCGCCGAGTCGATGCCGCCGCCGAGAATGTCGAGGACGTTCTCCACACCCGCCTGGCCAGCGGCCCCCAGGCCCCACAGATAGGCCCGGCCTATCATCACAGCCCGGGCACCCAGCGCCAGCGCCTTGACGACGTCGCCGCCGCGTCGGATGCCACCGTCCAGCAACACCTCGACCTGATCGCCGACCGCCTCGGCGACCGCGGGCAGCGCCCGGATCGAGGCTGGGGTGCCGTCGAGGTTGTTGCCACCGTGGTTGGACACCGAGATCGCCGAAACACCAGCGTCGACAGCGCGTTTGGCGTCGTCGACGCGCATCACGCCCTTGAGCATGAAGGGGCCGCCCCATTGTTCGCGCAGCCAGGCGATGTCCTCCCAGGTAGGCGGGGGCGTACCCATCCACTCGCCATAGGCCGCGAAGAACGGCGGTCCCGCTTCACCTCGCCGCCCCTGGTTCGGGACTCGCAGGTTCGGCGGACGTAGCGTCTTGGCGAACTCCAGGAACCATCGCGGGCGAATCAGCCCCTCGGGGGACATCCGCATCGTGGTGCGCAGGTCCATCTGCTCAGGGATCTTCGGGCTACCCCAGTCGCGGCCGTGCGAGAAACTCCAGTCGGTGGTGACGATCAGACCGACGGCACCGGCTTGGCGGGCCCGTTCGGCGCGCGCGGCGATGGCATCCCGGTCACCCAGCCAGTAGATCTGGAAGAACGTCTTCGGGTTGGCCTCGATGACCTCCTCGATGGGCTTGGAGGCGAAGGAGGACAGCCCCATGGCCGTACCCCGCGCGGCCGCCGCCCGCGCGACGGCGACCTCGCCGTCGGGATGAACGGCCTGCACACCGGTCGGTGAGATCACAACGGGCAGCGAAATATCCTGGCCCATAACGGTTGTGGCCATGTCACGTTTGGCCGACGCGCCGATCACATGCGGGGCGAAGCCGATCTCCCCGAATGCCGCGACATTGTCGGAGACGGTAAGGCCCTTTTCGCTGCCGGCGACCAGTGCGGAGTACACCGACTTCGGAAGGAACTTCTTGGCGCGCTGCTGCGCGATCTCGACGGTTTCAAACCAGGTATCACGTGCCATGACTAGATCGGACTTTCGTTGCAGGGCTTGGCCGGAGGCCGCGCCGAGAGGGTCAGCATCACCGGCTTGCCACGAGAGTGGTCGCCGCTGGGCCGGGGTTTGTCCCGATCCGCGGCCAGCGCGGGCACGCCGTAGCCCTGGACGCACTCGGGATCGGGGCCGTCGAGCGGCAGGCCGGTGAAGAACTTGGCGGCCATGCAGCCGCCGCGGCAGCTGTCGTAGTGACCGCAGCTGCCGCAGGCCCCGGCCGACTGCGGCTCACGCAGCTCGGTGAACAGTGGTGCATTCTTCCAGACGTTGTCAAAGCCACCGTCGGACAATACGTTTCCGGCCAGGAAGCGGTCGTGGATGGCGAACGGGCATGCGTAGACGTCGCCGACGGGATCGATCAGACACACGACTCGTCCGGCGCCGCACATGTTCAGCCCGGCCAGCGCCCCGGGCGCACCCAGGCCCGAGAGGTGGAAAAAGGAGTCGCCGGTCAGCACCCGCTCCCCCTTGGCGACCAGCCAGTTGTACAGCTGAACCTGTTGGTCGGCGGTGGGGTGTAGCTCGTCCCACACATCGGCGCCGCGGCCCGAGGGGCGTAGCCGGGTGATGCGCAGGGTCGCACCGTAGCGATCGGCGAGCGACTTGAATTCATCGAGCTGATCGATGTTGTGGCGGGTGACGACAACGGAGATCTTGGCGTCCTCGAAGCCGGCCGCCGCGAGGTTCTCCAGCGCGCGAACCGCCATCGCGAACGACCCTGCTCCGCGCACAGCATCGTTGACCTCAGCGGTGGCGCCGTCCAGCGAGATCTGGACGTCGACGTAGTCACTGGCGGCCAGCCGGGTGGCCACCTCCGGAGTGATGCGCACGCCGTTGGTGGAGAACTTGACTCCCACGTGGTGGGCCGTGGCGTAGTCGACGAGTTCCCAGAAGTCCGGCCGCACAGTGGGTTCCCCGCCGCCGATGTTGACGTAGAAGACCTGCATGCGTTCGAGCTCGTCGATGATGGCCATGCACTCGGCGGTGGACAGCTCCCGCGGATCGCGCTTGCCCGACGACGACAGGCAGTGCACACACGCAAGATTGCAGGCGTAGGTGAGTTCCCAGGTCAGGCAGATCGGGGCGTCGAGGCCGCGCTCGAACTGCTCGATCAGCCGGGGTACCGGTGCGACCGAAGTCATTGAGAGTCCTTCTGGATTAACATATTCGAATCTGCCAGCACGCCAAGTGCGTGCAGGTAGGACGGCTCCTGCGGCCCCTCGACTCCGGCCGCCCGCAGCGCCGACCGTACGTCGGCGTGCTCGGACAGCGATTCCACCACGGCCAGGATGGTGCGATTCTTCAGAAACGACAGTTTCCGGGTGCCGAAGTGGTACAAGAGCGCGCCGAACGGCTCCGGGCGCACCGCTACCTGGGGATGCAGGCGCCAACCGAGTGCCGGGTCGAAGGCCGACCCGGCCCCGGCCTGTTCGCCCACGGCGAGGGCGGGCACGGTCAGTAGACCCCGCACATCCCGTCGATGGAGACCTCTTCGACCAGCGTCTCGGTCACCAGCTCGGTCTCGGTTGCGGTGTTCTGGCTCGGTTCCATGAAAAGCACCCTTTCGTTGCCCAGGTTCTCGACAATTGTGATCGAGGTCGCAATAATATGGCATCGAGTGCCGAAACGGAAGGGGCGGGTGGATGGGACCTCGTTCCGAGGGGCACCGGAGCCGCCGGGCCGGCGACATCGGGACCGGCAGCCGCCGGGCCGGCGACATCGGGACCCGCGTCGGACGGCGCCGCTCGACCACCCAGGACCACATCACCGATGTCGCGCTGGATCTGTTCGCCACCTATGGCTTCGGCGAGGTCAGTGTCGACGACGTCGCCCAGGCGTCTGGCATCGCGCGGCGCACGCTGTTCCGCTACTACGCCTCCAAGAACGCCATCCCCTGGGGCGATTTCGACTCTCATCTCCAGCACTTCAGTGAGCTGCTGGACGGGATGGATCCCGGGGCGCCGATCGGTGTCGCGTTACGCACCGCGCTGCTGGCATTCAACACCTTCGACGAATCGGAGACCGCCCGGCACCGCCAGCGGATGCGGGTGATTCTGCAGACCGCGGAGCTTCAGGCCCACTCGATGACCATGTACGCCGGCTGGCGCGGGGTCGTCGCTGCGTTCGTAGCGCAGCGCATGGGCACCAAACCCAGCGAGTTGGTACCGCAGTCCGTCGGGTGGTTCATGCTCGGTGTCGCGCTCTCAGCGTACGAGTACTGGCTGGCCGACGAGTCGGTGTCGCTGCCGCAGGCTCTCGGCGACGCATTCGACGCGGTGGCGCACGGTATCGACAGCCTGGACGCGACGCACTGAGCCGCCCGAACAACAGATTCTGGGTATGGCCGTCGGAGTTCAGCGCCCGGCGACGACGATGAGTGTGTGAGCGCGGATCCGGAACCCACCGACGCCCCGCGGCGGCTGCTAGAGCTCTACGACGACGCCCTACCGCTCGTCTACGGCTATTTCGTCCGCCGCTGTTCCGACCGCGCCACCGCGGAGGACCTGACCTCGGAGACATTCCTGGCTGCGATGGACGCTGCCCACCGCCCGGACCCACCGGTGATCGCGATGCCCTGGCTACTGGGCGTGGCCCGCCACAAGCTCGCCGACCACTACCGGCACAAGCACGAACGGAGAACTGTCGTCGTCGCCGAAACGCTCGATACCGATTCGCCCGACGTCTGGGACTCCGAATTGGACCGGATCGTCGCCGAGAGCGTGCTGGCCCGGCTCCCCGAGGCGCACCGCACCGTACTGACACTGCGCTACATGGACGACTGTTCGGTGCCCGAATGCGCGGAACTGATCGGCCGCACGGTGCACGCCACCGAGGCGCTGCTGGTCCGCGCTCGCCGGGCCTTCAGAAAGCTCTATCCGGAAGGAGGTGTCCCATGATCGATCCGCTCCATGTCCTGAACGCCGAAAACCTTCCGGTACAGCCAGACCCGGAGTTCGCCGCCCGGCTACGCGCCAGGCTGGAGTCGGCGCTGTCATTGCCCGCAGGAACGAAAGGAGTTGTGATGAGCGGAACCGATGCGGCCATCGCCGAGCTGGATGACAGGGACGCCACAACCACCGCCGGACCACCACGCCCGGCCGCGCTACCCTACCTGGTGGTCGCCGACGCCCGGGCCGCGATCGCGTGGTATTGCGACGCGTTCGGCGCGGAGCTGATCGGAAAGCCGATCGTGATGGGCGACGGGCGCGTCGGGCACGCCGAACTGACGATCGACGACGGTGTTCTCTATCTGGCTGACGAGTTCGCCGAACTCGGACTGCGCGCGCCCACGCCCGGCGCGACAGCAGTCAGCCTCATGCTGCATGTGCCCGATACCGACGCGGCGCTGACGCGGGCCCGCGGGCGCGGCGCGGATGTCGTACGCGAACCCGAGGAGAACCACGGCGCGCGGATGGCCACGCTCATCGATCCCTTTGGACATCGGTGGATGCTCAGCGGGCCCGTGCAACAGCCCATCCGCCATGGCGATGTGGGCTATGTGTCTGTGTGGACACACGATGTTCCGCGCGCCGCGAGGTTCTACGGGCACGTTCTGGGCTGGAGATACGACGCGAATACTCTCCAGGTGACCAATACCGCGGAGCACGTGGGCATTTCCGCCGGCAGCGACAGCACCTTGTTCTGTTGCTACGCGGTGGCCGACCTGGCTGCGGCGCAGGCGGCGATCCGCGCGGCCGGCGGGCAACTCCGCGAGCTGCGGGAGTTCAACTTCGGCCCTGTGCAGGGTGCCATCGACCCGGCGGGAACGGCGTTCGCCGTCTACCAGCCGGCACCAGAGCAGAGGCGACCACGCCTCAATGGCGCCGGTCCGGGGGAACTGTCCTATGTGACCTATGAGGTGGCCGACTCGGGAGAATTCCGTCAGTTCTACGGCCGGCTGCTGGGCTGGACATTCGAACCGGGTCGCATCAGCGACGGCTGGCAGGTCGGCCACGCCCATCCGATGTCCGGGGTTGCGGGTGGCTCGCAACGGGCGTGCACCGTGCCGATGTGGACGGTGGCCGACATCGACGCCGCAGTGGCGCGGGTCCGCGAGGCCGGCGGGACG
>Ga0210086_1000799_pt1 | contig 17231 bp, 15 predicted proteins | sample China_Galinas_PW_3_FD_184867 | JGI IMG/M metagenome (GOLD analysis project Ga0210086, IMG submission 184867) | Wetland microbial communities from San Francisco Bay, California, USA, that impact long-term carbon sequestration - China_Galinas_PWB_D2... | ecosystem: Environmental > Aquatic > Marine...
CCCAGTTGGCAACATGGGCGCCGAAGATGATCGACGGACCGCCCGCCTCGCGCAGCGCGCGGACATGTTCGATGCCGACAAACTCGATGGAGCTGGTCTCGGGATGATCGGGATCGTAGGCGTCGAGGATGTCGGCCATGAAGGCATATTCGATGGTGACGCGGGCGAGATTGTCCCACACACCCGACAGGATGCGGCGCCGCTCCTCCTCGCTCTTTTCAGGAAAGGCCAGCGCAAGATTGGCGGCGGCCAGCCTGTGCTCGCGCGTCCGCGGCCCCAGGCGTCGTGCAACCCCCGCGGCGACCCGCGACGCGCGCTCGCGGCCGACGGCACGGGCCCAGGCGAGAACGAAGCGGAGCACCCCGGCGATGCGACGCTGGACGAAGGCCGAATTCTGCAGACGGCGAAGCGACGTCTGCTTGCTCTGGAGCTTGGCTGCCTTGCGGGCGACGCGCTTCGCAGCCTTCTCGGCCGGCGAGAGCCTGCGCCTGGCCGGACGCTTGCCCTGCCCGGACGCGCCCAGTGCTGTCGCCTTCGCTTTCCTGGCCGATCGCGCCGGAGCGCCTTTCCTGTCGCGGACTTCCGATCCGTCGCTCACAACGTCACGATGATCTTGCCGAAGACCTGCCGCGATTCCAGGCGGGCGAGCGCGGAGTCGATTCCGTCGAGGTCGGTGGTCGAATCGACGACCGGCCTGACGATGCCGTCGGCCATCTTGGCGAGCGAATCCTTCAGGTTCTGCACCGTGCAGCCGAAGCTGCCGATCAGCCTCAGCTGCTGCTGATAGAGCTGGAACAGGTTGATCTCGCAGTTGATCCCGGTGGTCGAGCCGCAGGTGACCAGCGTCCCGCCGCGCTTCAGGCAGAACATCGACTTGGCGAAGGTGTCGACGCCGACATGCTCGAAGACGACGTCGACGCCGCGCTTGGCGGTGAGCTTGCGGACGACGCTCTCGAAGCGGTCCTCGCGATAGTTGATGACGTGGTCGGCGCCGATCGCCCTGGCCTTGTCGATCTTGTCGTCGCTGCCGACCGTCGTGATCACCGTCGCGCCGACCGCCTTGGCGAGCTGGATCGCGGCGGTGCCGATGCCGCTGCCGCCAGCCTGGACGAGGATGGTCTGGCCCTCTTTCAGCTTGGCATTGTCGAAGAGCATGTGCTGCGGCGTGCCGACAGTGACCGGGGCGCAGGCGGCGGCGACGAGGTCGACGCCGGCCGGCGCGGCGATGGCGAGGCGCGCCGGCATGTTGACCACCTCGCGGGCGAGACCGTCGATGTGGAAGCCGCGAATGCCGCCGACGTTCTCGCAGAGATTTTCGCGACCGGCCCGGCAGGCCTCGCAGGTGCCGCAGGTCTCGGCGCCGAAGATCGCCACCAGCTGGCCCGGCGCCAGATCCTCGACCCCCTCGCCGACGGCGGCCACGGTGCCGGCCGCCTCGACGCCGACGACGATCGGCAGCTTGCGCCGGGCGAAGGCCATGCCGCGCCAGCCCCACACGTCGATGTGGTTGAGGGCGACCGCGCCGATGCGCACCTGCACCTCGCCGGGAGCCGGCGGCGGCGGATCGGGGAGGTCGACGGCCGCCAGCCGGCGGCTGTCGAGAAGCTGAAGGGCACGCACGCGACGATTGACCCTGGCGGTTACGCGGGCTCCGCCGCGATGATCAGGCAGGCGTTCTGGCCGCCGAAGCCGAAGGAGTTCGACAGGACGACGGAGACCTTGGCCTCGCGCGCCTGGTTCGGGACGACGTCGAGCTCGATGGTCGGGTCGGGGATCTTGTAGTTGATGGTCGGCGGAATGACGCCGGCGTGCATGGTCTGGATGGAGAACACCGCCTCCAGCGCCCCCGAGGAGGTGAGCGTGTGGCCGATCATCGACTTGTTGGAGCTGATCGGAACGCCGCGCAGCCGCTCGCCGAACACCTTGTCGAGCGAGAAATGTTCCATCTTGTCGTTCTCCGGCGTGCCGGTGCCGTGGGCGTTGATGTATTCGATCTCGTCGGGATGCATGGCGGCGTCCTCGAAGGTGGCGCGGAGCGCCCCGATCACCGCCGAGCCGTCCGGCTTGGAGCGGGTGCGGTGGAAATCGTCGTTCTTGTCGGCGGCGCCGCGGATGACGGCGAGGATGTTGGCGCCCCGCGCCCGCGCGGCGTCATAGTCCTCCAGCACCAGGGCCGCCGCGCCTTCGGCGATGACGAAGCCGTCGCGGTTCTTGGAGAACGGCTTGGCGGCCTCCTCGGGCGGGCCCTTGGCGGAGGACAGGGCGGAGAGCAGCGAGAAGCGGATGATCTCCTCCGCGGTCACCGAGCAGTCGGTGCCGACGCAAAGCGCCGCCTCGGCCTCGCCGCGGCGGATGGTCTCGACGCCGAGCTGGATGGCCGTCGCCCCGGAGGCGCAGGCGGTGGTCAGCGAGATCGGCGCGCCCTTGGTGCCGAAGCGGTCGGCGAGTTTCTCCGAGACATAGCCGTACATCGCCCGGTCGAACTCGTCGCGGTCATTGGCCTTGCCCGCCGCGTAGCACATGCGGTCGTAGGCGTCGCCCGGCTCGTCGCCGGCGGCCTCGTAGAGGCGGCGCCGGGCCGGCCAGCCGAGCTCGACCGGCGGGATGGCGGTGAACAGCGGCCCGGGGAAGTCGCCCGGCTGGCCGATCGCCGCCATGCGCACCGCCTCGTCAACGGCCAGCTCGCCGACCGTCAGCTTGAGGTCGCGCGGGTCGACGCCGGGAAGATCGATGGTGCCGGCGAAGGTGGTGCGCAGATGCGTGGTGGGGAAGCGGGTGATTTCCTTGATGCCGGAGCGGCCGGCGATCAGCGCCGCCCAGTTCTCCTCGAGCCCGGTGCCGAGCGAGGATACGACGCCCATGCCGGTCACGGCGACGACCGGGCGGTTCCGCTTGTCACGAAGTGCCATCCTAACCTCCGTCAGCCTGTTCGATCGCCTCGACGAGACCCATGCCTTCGCCGCGCCAGCTGCCCCAGGATTTGACGGCGATGGCGGTCGGCACCCGCGTCACCGGGGTCTCGAAGCCGGTCTCGTCGGCCGGCCGGAAGAACCCCTTTCGCGACAGGGCGAGGGCCGCCAGGCCGATCATCGCCGGGAAGCTCGCCTCGACACAGGTGCCGAGCATGTTCGGCATCGCCCGCACCGTATCGATCTCGCCGCGGGCGATCAATCCGGCAACAAAGTCGCGCTGCTCGGTGGTCAGCGGCGCCAGCCCCGAGGCGTCGCTCAGCATGGCGAGCGGCCGGTCGCCGGCTTCCCTGCGGATCTCTTCGAACTGCCTGGCGGCGACCGCCGTGGCCTGGCCCGGCTCCCGGCGGCTGCGGCCGGAAAGCACCGGGCCGAGCCGCGCATAGGGCTGGCGGCCCCGCGCCCTGGCGTGCCCGGCAGCCTCGAGGACGAGGAAGGCGCCGACCGACCCCATGACGGCGCCGCCGCCCTTCTCCGGCCGCGCCCAGACGGAGACCGGCTCGCCGGTCCACGCCCAGCCCTGGCCGGCCAGCACCAGGAGCACGTCCTTGCGCTCGGCGATCACCGCGCCACCGACCAGGAAGATGTCGCCCTGATCGCCGCGGATGCGGCGGGCGGCGACCTCGACGGCGCTGACGCTCGCCAGCTCCTCGCCCATGAAGGTGCGCGACGAGCCGGTCACCTTGTGGACGATGGCGATGTTGCCGGCCACCAGGTTGGGCAGCTGCGCCAGGAACAGGGTCGGCCGCAGGTCGTTGGAAAGCCGCTCGTTGATGAATTCTTCCGGCGCGTCCGCCTCGCGAAGCCCCTCGAGGATCGCCTGGTCGACGGCAAGGTCGCGCTCGCCGCCGGCGGCGGCAACCACCATGTTGGTGCTGCCGAGAATGTCGAGATCGCCGGCAATGCCGGCATCGTCGAGCGCCAGGCCGGCGGTGTAGGTGCCGACCCGCTGCCAATTTTCCATCTGGCGGCGATCGCCGCCGCGCGGGATCTGCTTCTCGAAATCGAGAGGCACCATGGGATGGACCGGATAGGGCGCGAAGCTGGTGGTGTCGATGACCGGCCGCGGGTGCTCGGCCTCGGCCATCGCCTGCCAGTGGGCGTCGAGTCCCTCGCCAAGGCTGGAGGTGAGACCGATGCCGGTGATCCAGACCTCGCGCGTCATCGGGGTGCGCTGCCGGTCAAGTCAGCATCCCCAGGGCAACGCCATGCTGGCGCGCCCGCTGGCGGACGAGTTCGGGCAGCTCAGGGCTCGGAAAGTCCATCACCATCATGGTCAGTTCGGCATCGGCAACCAGCTTGCCGTCGACGCGGATCTCGTTGCGGGTGACGCAGAAGCCCGACCCGTCATGGACGAGGTCGCAGATCGACTTGAGGACCATGCCCGGCACAACGAAATTGCGGATCTTCACCTTCTTGGCGCCGGCGAAGAACGGCAGCCTGCCGAAATCGTGCATGCCGAGCAGCAGGTAGCCGGAGGTGTGATTCATCATTTCGAGAAGCAGCACGCCGGGCAACACCGGGTAGCCGGGGAAGTGCCCCTCGAACACCGTGCTCTCAGCCGGAACCGTCGAACTGGTCTCGACGTGCCCGGCGGCAAGGTCGAAGACGTCGACGGTGTCGATGATATCGAAATATTCGAGGCGCATGAGTGAACTTGCTCAGGCGTTCTTGGCCGTGACGAGTTCGTCGATTCTGGCGCAGAGATTCTTCAGCACGAAATAATCATCCACCGAGGCGCGTCCCTCGTTGACTTCCTCAGTCCACGATTCGAGCGGAATCTTGATGCCGAACTTCTTGTCGAGGGCGAAAACAATATCAAGGAAATCGAGGCTGTCGATTCCGAGATCGTCAATGGCGTGGGATTCCGGGGTAATCTGCTCCAACGGAATCTCGCTGGTCTCGGAGATGACCTTGGAAACCACATCGAATGTCGAGGACATGTGACTTTGACAATCCCTTGCTGATTCAGGCCATGTAACCCCGCCGGCCCACGAATCCAAGCGGAAAAACCCCTGCCGCTGGCCCGCTGTCGCGGCATCGGGCAGCGATGGCTTGCTCCGGTCCGGCTGCAAGAAAGACGCAGATTTTGAGCCGTTTCGCACCGCATTGCAACGCACAAACGGCAAGCCGCTTCGCGAACACGGGCAAAGCCGGCCCCGGCAATACCCGCCTTGCCGCCCCCTGTCCACCTGTGAGCACGGGCAGTTGCGTCGCAGGGGCCGGACGCGAGACAATGGAGCGCCCGGCCGCAAGAGGTAAAAGAAGAGTGGTTGCCACAATCGAATCACGCGTCGAGCGGCGGTCCTCCCGGCTTGCCGCTCTCGACGTCCTGCGCGGCGTCGCTATTCTGGCGATGGTCGTCTACCACTTCAGCTGGGATCTTTCGGCCAACGGCCTGATCGGGGTGGACGTTTCGATCAGCCTCGGCTGGATCATCTTCGCGCGGCTGATCGCCGGCACCTTCCTCCTCCTCGTCGGAATCAACCTCGTGCTCGCCACGCGGAACGGGTTCCGCCTCAGGCCGTATCTCCGGCGTCTGGCAGTGATCGTGGCGGCCGCCATCATCGTCAGCCTCGGCACCTACTGGTTCGATCCGCACACCTTCGTCTTCTTCGGCATCCTCCACTCGATCGCCGTGGCGAGCGTCCTGGCGCTGCCCTTCCTGTGGGCGCCGGCCTGGCTGACGGCGATCATCGCGGTGTTCTTCCTGGCGGGGCCGCATTTCCTCGCCAGCGACATCTTCAACGCAATGCCGTGGTACTGGCTCGGCCTGTCGGCCGATCCGCCGGCGACGGTCGACTACGTGCCGATCTTTCCGTGGTTCGGCGTCGTGCTTCTCGGCGTCGTCGCCGGGCGGTTCATCGTCGACCACGCCACGTGGCCGTTATGGCAGTGGCAGATGGAGGGCCGAACACCCCGGACCCTGGCCGTCGCCGGACGATGGAGCCTGCCGATCTATCTGGTCCACCAGCCGATCCTGGTCGGTATCCTGTTCGTCGTCGCGCCCCTCATCGGCCCGAGCGAAGCCGCCCTCGCCTCGCAGCTCCTCAGCGAATACGAGGCGAGTTGCGCGGTGGCCGGCTACGACGAGGAGCCGTGCACCGACTATGCCCAGTGCATCCTCGCCGAACTCAGCAAGGAGAAGGGCATCCTCGTCATCGCCAGCCGGCACGAGCTCAGCGAAGCGCAGAGCCAGCGGTGGCAGATCGCCGTCGCCGAGTGCCGGGCGCGGACGCTGCCGCCGACCGGAGCCGGCGGCATCTGACGCTCAAGGGACCTGGGCGCCCGTGGCGGTGACGTAGACCGAATAGAGCTCGTGGGTGCAGGTGACGAACAGCCGGTTGCGCTTCGGCCCGCCGAACACAAGGTTCGATACGTTCTGCGGGAAATTGATGCGGCCGAGGACGTCGCCGCCCGGTTCGAATACATCGATCCCGGCCCCGGCGCTGGTCCACACGTTGCCGTCGGTGTCGACGCGGAAGCCGTCCGGAAAGCCCTGCTTGAGGATGAAGCGCGGCTTGCCGCCGGACAGCTTGCTGCCCGAGCCGACCTTGAAGGCGCGGATATGGCGCGGCTTCTCCGGCTCGTGGGCCGAGGCCGAATCGGCGATGTAGAGCTCCGACTCGTCGGGCGAGAAGGCGAGGCCGTTCGGCTTGTCGAAATCGTCGGCGACGACAGTGAGCTTGCCGCTCTTCGGATCGAAGCGGAAGACGTTGCAGCCGTCCTGCTCCACCTCGCCCTTGTGGCCCTCGTAGTCGCTCATGATCCCGTAGTTGGGGTCGGTGAACCAGATCGTCCCGTCGGACTTGACAACGACGTCGTTCGGCGAATTGAGGCGCTTGCCGTTGTAGCTGTCGGCAATCACCGTGATCGCGCCGTCGACCTCGGTGCGGGTGACGCGGCGCGCCCCGTGCTCGCAACTGACCAGCCGGCCCTCGCGGTCGCGGGTGTTGCCGTTGGAATAGTTGGAATTGGTGCGGAAGACGCTGACGCTGCCGGCGATGGCGTCAGGCACCCAGCGCAGCATGCGGTTGTTGGGGATATCGCTCCAGACAAGGAAGTTGCCGTCCTGGAACCAGACCGGCCCCTCCGACCACCGGCAGCCGTCGAACAGCAGCTCTTTCTGGCAGGTGCCGTTGATCAGCCAGGTGAAGCGCTTGTCGTAGTGTTCGGCGTCCGGTCCGACGAGTGCCATGGTCGTTTTCCCCCTCTCTTTGTTTCCGCCTCAGCGGAGCGTCTTCTGGCCGCCAGCGGCGGTGATGACGCCAACGATGACGAGGCCGGTCACCACAAGGCGGACGCCGGCGCTGACCCCGAATGTATTGAGCATGGTGAGCAGAAGCACAAGGAACAAGGCGGCTCCCCAGATGCCCGGCACGTTGGCCTTGCCGCCGGCGACCGAGGTGCCGCCAATGACGACGACGGCGATGGAGGCAAGCAGGTATTCGTTGCCGATGTCGACATTGGCGCCGCGGAAATAGCCGGCGAGCAGGGCGCCGTTGAGGCCGCCGAGGGCGCCGCACAACACGTAGGTGATGAGGCGGATGCGGCCGACGGGGATGCCGGCGAGCCAGGCCGCCCGGATATTCTGGCCAATGGCGAGCACCGAGCGGCCGTAAAGCGTGCGGTGGAGAAGGACGCCGACGCCGATGGTGAAGAGCACCGTCAGCACGGCGAGGAGCGGGATGCCGACGCCGGCGACCGGGATCAGGATGTTGGTGAAATCGGCAAAACCGGGGGGCGGCTTGATCTGCAGGCCGCGACCGTAGCTGATATCCACCGACTGGATGATGAAGCTCGCCGACAGCGTGGCGATGATCGGTGGGATCCTCAGCGCCCAGATGAGGAAGTAGTTGCCAAGGCCGATCGCCGTGCCGCTGGCGAGCGCAGCGAGCAGGCCGACGGCGATCATCGCATCGCTGCCGTCCATCACCTTCATGGCAACAGCGCTGGCAAGCCCGATATTGGCCGGCAGCGACAGGTCGACATTGCCCGGTCCCAGCGTGATGACGAACATCTGGCCGACGCCGACGACGACCATGAAGACGGCCAGCGACAGCGCCGCGGTGATCATGCCGCCGCCGCCATAGCCGCCGGTGAAGGCGACGGCGGCGAGCCAGACGAGGATCGCGCCGACGAACGACCACAGCCACGGCTTGGCGAGGAGCCTTATCACGCCCGCCATCGCGTCACCCCTCCCGCCGCGTGATCAGCGCCCGCGCCGCGAGCACGATGATGAGGATGGCGCCGTTCGAACCGACCTGCCAGTCCGGCGGAATATGCATGAAGGTAAGAAGCGGCGACGCGGCCATGGCGAGCGTCAACGCACCAAGGACGGCGCCGATCGGCGACACGCGACCGCCGACGAACTCGCCGCCGCCGAGGATCACCCCGGCGATCGACAGCAGCGTGTAACCGTTGCCGATATTGGCGTCGGCCGAGGTGGTGATGCCGATCAGCGCCATGCCCGAGAGGACGCCGAAAGTGCCGGCCAGCGCGAACATCGCCACCTTGGTCTTCAAGAGCGACCAGCCGGCGCGGCCGATGGCCTGCGGATTGCCGCCGGCGCCGCGCAGAATGGCGCCGTAGGAGGTGCGCATCAGCCCGATATGGGCGACGACGGCGATGACGATCGCCGCGATGATCGGGAACGGCACGAGCGGCGGCTTGAGGTTCATCAGCCCGTAAAGCCAGTCCGGCGCCTTGCCGCCGGGCTTGGGCAGGAGAAGGATGGCGAGGCCCTGCCAGACGAAGCTCATGCCGAGGGTGACGACGATCGACGGCAGGTTGCGGAGATAGATGAGCGCGCCGAGTGCCGCGTAGACGCCGATCGAGCCGAGCAGGATGATCACGCCGAACAGTGGCGCATCGTGGAGCCAGGTGGCGGTGACGCAGCCGACGAATCCGACGAAGGTGCCGATCGACAGGTCGAGGTCGTTGACGCAGATGACGAACATCTGGGCGATCGTCGCCAGCGCGATGGGGATCGCCAGATTCATCATCAGGCTGAAGCCGAAATAGCTGATCGCCCGCGGATTGAGATAGGCGATGGCGATGATGATCAGCGCCAGCGACACCGCTGGAAGGGCGGAGCGGAGCAGCCGCCGTGGCTTGACCGAGCCAAGCAGCGGCAGACGCGCCTCGTCGGGCGCCGGCACCGTCGCCATGTCAGGCGACCTCCTGGAATGACGACTGGATGACCTTCTCCTCGCTCAGCTCGCCACGATCGAGGTCGGCGACGATGCGGCCGTTGCGGAACACATAGACGTGGTCGCAGTTCTCGAGCTCCTCCATCTCGGTCGTGTACCAGAGGAAGGTGCGCCCTGCCGCCGCCTCGGCATGGATCAGGTCATAGACCTCGACCTTGGTGGCAACGTCGACCCCGCGCATCGGATCGTCCATCAGCACGATTTTGGCGTTCGAGCCGAGCGCCCGGGCGAACAGCGCCTTCTGCTGGTTGCCGCCGGAGAGCGACAGGATGTTGTTGTCGACGTCCGGGGTGCGGATGTCGATCTTCTCCCGCCACTCGTTGGCGAAGGCGTCCTCCGCCGCCGGCGAGATCAGGAGGCCGCGGCGGAGCGCCGCCAGCGAGCGGATGCCGATGTTCTGGGCGATCGACCACAGCGGAAAGATGCCGTCCGACTGCCGGTCGCCGGCGATGAGGGCAACCGCCTCACTCACCGTGACGCGGGGTGAACGCCGGCCGGCGGCGGCGAAGACGTCGAGCAGCAGCTGCGTCTGGCCGTGACCGGAAAGGCCGGCGAGACCAATCACCTCACCTTCGTGGGCGACCAGCTCGGCACCGTCGTCCTGTCGCTCTGGACGGGCGCGGACGCGGACCGGGGCGTCTTCGCGCCGGCCGCCGGCGGCGGACGCCCCGTGTTCTTGCACCTCGCCGCCGCCCATGGCATCGACCAGCTTGCCCCGGTCGAAGGCGGACGCCTCAGCCGCCGCGACCACCTTGCCGTCGCGCATCACGACGATCCGGTCGGAATGATCGAGCACCTCGCCAAGCAGGTGGGAGATGAGGATGCAGCTCGCGCCCTCCGCCACGACCTTGCGCACGAAGGCAAGCAGCTGGCCGGCGGTGTGGACATCGAGCGACGAGGTCGGCTCGTCGAGGATGACGAGCCGCAGCGGGTCCTGCGTCACCGTGAAGGCGCGCGCCACCTCGACCATCTGGCGCTTGGCGATCGGCAGGTCGCGTACGATGTCGCTGGCAGAAATGCCGTGACCCGGGAAGATCTCGTCGAGCTTGGCAAGAATCAGCTCGCCGGCCCGCCGCCGCCAGGCGACGCCTGACAGCGAGGCGTGATTGACGCGGGCGTTCTCGGCAACGGTCAGGTTGGGGCAGAGCGACAACTCCTGGAAGACGCAGCGGATGCCGAGCGTCTGGGCCCGGGCGACCGAGTAGTTCGCCTGCTCCTCGCCGACGATGACGATGCGCCCCTGGTTGGGCGCCAGGGTGCCGGCCAGAACGTTCATCAGCGTCGACTTGCCGGCGCCGTTGTGACCGACCAGCCCGACGCATTCGCCGGCGTCGACCGCGAAATCGACGCCGTCCAGCGCGCGGACGGCGCCGAAGTGTTTTTCGACGCCGTCCAGCCTGACGATATTTGCACGTGCCTCAGACATCACCAGCAGAAGGTCCAGCCGATGCCGATGATGAATGGGTCGCCACTACCGCGCAATCACATCTGCTTGTTGGCTTCGATTGCCTTGATCGCGTCTTCCTGGGTGTATTCGTGGCTGGCGACGCTACCCTTCTCGATGTTGGGGAGCGCTGCCTCGAAGTCGTCCTGGGTGAAGGCGAGATAGGGGACCAGCAGGTCGTGCGGCACGTCCTTGCCGTCGAGGATCTGCTGGGCGACCCAGAAGGCGAGGGTCGAGACGCCCGGCGCGATCGAGGCCGACCAAGTGACGTAGCCGTCCTTCTCCTTCTGCTCCTTCCACCACTGCAGCTCGTCCTGACGGTTGCCCATGATGATGGTCGGCCGCGGCTTGCCGGCGGCGGCGAAGGCCTGGGCGGCACCGTAGCCGTCGCCGCCCTGATCGACGATGCCGACGATGTCGGGCAGCGAGGGCAAGACGGTGGCGACGGCCTTCTGCGCCGTGGTCTGGTCCCAGTCGCCGGTGACCGAGGCGACGATCTTGAACTCGGGATGGGCCGCGACGCCTTCGAGGATGCCTTCATGGATGGCCTCGTCGATCGAGGTGCCGGCAAGGCCGCGGATCTCGAGCAGATTGCCGCCCTGCGGCTGGAACTTGGCCATCTGCTCGACTTCCTGCTTGCCCATGTCCTTGAAGTCGACGACGACGCGCCAGGCGCAGGGCGCGGTGACGATACCGTCGAAGGAGACGACGACGATGCCGGCATCGCAGGCCTGCTGGATGGCGCCGTTCAGCGCATCCGGCGACGAGGCGTTGATGACGATCGCGTCATAGCCCTGCAGGATGAGGTTCTGGATTTGGGCGGCCTGGGTCGGCACTTCCTTGTCGGCGGTGGTGAAGACGTCGGCGGCGGCGACGACGCCGTCGGCGACCGCCTTCTTGGTGACGAGGTCGTAGCTCTTCAACATTGCCTGGCGCCAGGAGTTGCCGGCGTAGTTGTTCGAAAAGGCAATCCTCTTGTCGCTCGTGTCGGCGAGCGCCGCGGCGGCGATGACGCTGGCACCGAGCCCAGCCAGTGCTAACATTCCAGCGAGACGGTTCATGCAACTTCCTCCCTTGGATAGGATGGTCCGGCGTATTCAGGATCGCCTGGAGTTTCCACAGCTCCCGATCGGAGCGAACCACGCCGGGGCGCGGCGCCGGTCGATAGTGAGAGCTAATATTAGTCTAGATCGGATCGGCCATTCCAAACAAGAGAGATTGGTCGGACAATTGGCCACGTCCGGCCACCAACGGCCAGGGAGACCAGATGAGAGCAGTAATCTGTACCGAGCCGGGCAAGCTCGAGCGGGTGGAGCGGCCATGGCCGGAGCCGGCGGCGGGGATGGTGGCGGTGGATGTGAAGGTGGTGGGGATCTGCGGCACCGACTTCCACATCTACAACGGCGTGCATCCGTTCCTCGAATATCCCCGCGTCATGGGCCACGAACTGTCGGGCGTGGTGGCCGAGGGGGCGCGCAGCGAGGCGCTGACGCCGGGCACGCCGGTGGTCATAAACCCTTATTTTTCCTGCGGAACCTGCATCGCCTGCCACAAGGGCAAGCCGAACTGCTGCGCGAGGCTCAAGGTGCTCGGTGTCCATATCGACGGCGGCATGTGCGAGCGGATCATGGTCCCGGAGGAAAACCTCTATCCCGCCAACGGCTTGAGCCTCCGGGACGCGGCGATGATCGAGTTCCTGTCGATCGGCGCCCATGCGGTGAGGCGGTCGCAACTTGTCCCCGGCGACCGGGTGCTGGTGGTCGGCGCCGGGCCGATCGGGGTGGGCACGGCCCTGTTCGGACGGCTCGCGGGCGGTCAGGTGACGGTGATGGACGTGTCGCGGACGCGGCTTGCGCAGGTGGCGGACAGCTTCGGCTTCGGCGAGACGATCGCGGCGGGCGAGACGGCGCTCGCCGAGATCGACCGGCTCACCGACGGCGACCGCTTCGACGTGGTGCTCGACGCCACCGGCACCGCCAAAGCCATGGAGACCTCGTTCGACTTCGCGGCGAGTGGCGGCACGCTGGTGCTGGTCGGCGTCCTGAAGGCCGACATCACCTTCAACGACCCGGAGTTCCACCGGAAGGAGCTGACGCTCCGCGCCACCCGCAACGCGACCAAGGAGGACTTCGAGACGGTGATGGCGGCGGTCGCCGCCGGCCACGTCCCGATGGACGCGCTCAACACCCACAGCGAGCGCCTCGACGCGCTGCCCGAGGCGATGCCGGCCTGGCTCGCCGCCGGCAAACCACCGCTGAAGGCGATTGTGACGGTATAGGGTTATTGACTGATGAGGCCGAAGTAACATGATCCCCACCCGCTCGCCCGGCTTGACGCCCGGCTCGCGACCTCCCCCTTGCAGGGGGAGGCGACAACAAGGCCACGCTGCTGCCTCCCCCTGCAAGGGGAGGTCGATTGGCGGGAGTGAAGCGACGGCGGATCGGGTGGGGTCAGCAACCGAAGACATAATCCTTGCCTGAGTCGGAGTCAGAACGAGAAGGCCGGATGAAGACACCGATCATCCAGTTCGGCACCAGCCGCTTCCTCCAGGCGCATGCCGACCTCTTCATCTCCGACGCCATGCGCGAAGGCCAGGCGGTCGGGCCGGTGACGGTGGTGCAGACCACCGGCTCCGGCGAGCGCGCCGGACGGCTCGCCGCCTTCGACGGGCGGCCGCTGCCGATCGTCGTGCGCGGGCTCGAGAACGGCGAGCCGGTCGAGCGGACCGAATACACCACCTGCCTGGTGCGCGGGCTGTCGACCGCAGCCGACTGGGACACGGTGGAGAGCGTCTTCGTCGAGGAAGCCGAGTTCGTTATCTCCAACACCGGCGACAGCGGCTACCAGATGCCGCCGGACGAGACGATGGGCGACGGGCACCCGGTCTCGTTCCCGGCGAAACTCACCCGGCTGCTCGCCGCGCGCTGGCGGCACGGCGGCCGGCCGCTCACCCTCTTTCCCTGCGAGCTGGTTCCCTCCAACGGGGCAGTGCTTTCCGGGCTGTGCGCCGGCATCGCCCACCGCTCCGGCATGCCGGACGATTTCGTCACGTGGCTCAGCGAGAGCTGCGTCTGGGCGAACAGCCTGGTCGACCGCATCGTCACCGAGGCGCTGGAGCCGGCCGGGGCGGTGACCGAGCCCTATGCATTGTGGGCGATCGAGAAACAGGCGCGGCTGACCGTCCCGTTCACCCACAAGGCCGTGCGGCTGGTCGACGACCTCACGGTGATCGAGCGGCTGAAGCTGCTCATCCTCAATCTCGGCCACACCTGCCTCGCCGAGCGCTGGCTCGCCGACCAGCGGCGGGCGGACGAGAACGTCCGGCACATGCTCTCCGACCCGCAAATCCGCGCCTGGCTCGACGGCATCTACGACACGGAGATCCTGCCCGTGTTCGCCGCCGCCGGCATCGACGAGGCGCCAGACTATCGCCAGACGGTGATCGAGCGGTTCCTCAACCCGTTCCTCGACCACCGCATGGCCGACATCGCCATGAACCACGCGGCGAAGAAGGAACGGCGGGTCGGCGCGCTGCTTTCCTTCGCGGCGGAGGTCTCACCCGGCCACACGACGCCGACGCTGATCGCCATCCGCGATTCGGGGCTGGCGGGGTTTGGGTAGCGGCAAGCCTCGTGGCAGCGATACCGAGACGGCCGCTCAGTCCGACTGGCAGCAAACCAAACGCCACGGTGCGCACAAGATGTCATGCGTGATGACAGTCTTGTGAAGGTGGCTGCGGACGCGTTCGGCCGCTGCTTGCGTTCAGAACGAAAATCCAACATGCGCGGGCACCATCATGCCTGTGCGAAGGAATCTGGCTGACAACCGTTTCGCGACCCTCAGCCGGCGGCACGGAGCCGCGAGGGGTCCGACAGGAAATCGTTAATCGCAGTGGCAACGATTTCGGGCTCGTCCATGTGCGGCAGATGCCCGGCGTCCGGGACGATGTCGATCGCAGCGTGGCGCATGCGATGCACCATGTCCTGGCCACTTGAGGGTGGCGCAAACGCGTCCCTGTCACCCCAGATGAATTGCGTCGGCACGTCGATGGATGCCAGCGTGTCCCGTGTCATCATGCGGGTCCGCCAGCCACCGAAGTCGAGAACGGTGCGCAGCATTGTCCGCGCCGCTACTTCGGCGCCGGGGAGCCTCGCGGCCGCCGCCGCGATTTCCAGATACTCGTCCGCCACACGTTCGGGATGCGCCGACAGGATTCGGAACGCGCGCTTGCGTAAGTCCTCCGAGCCCGTTTTCCGCACCATACGTCCGACCGCGCGGCCGACGACCGGGTTTCCCCACAGTCTGAGAAACAGCGGGATGGGCCTGTCGAGCCCGGCCGGCGCACCGACGAAGACGAGCCGACGAACCCGCTCGGGATGCGCCGCAGTGAAAACGGTCGCGAAATATCCGCCCATCGAGTTGGCGACGATATTGACCCGGTCAGCGCCGAGACCATCGACGAAATCGGAAAACCACGCCTCGGCCGCTTGTTGATAAGGGACGCCGCTGTAGTCGATTCGATAGCTGAGACCGCACCCGGGACGGTCAGGAATGACGACGCTACCGTCCAGGTGGGGGGCGACGCGGTACCATTGGCTCGCTTCCGACAGTCCACCGTGCACCAGGATCGTAGGGCTGGGCCCAACGCCGCGCACGATCGCGTAGGTCTTGCGGCCGCGACGATCACCGATTCCGCGGCCCTGCCCCTGGAAGCCATTCCTGGCGAACAGAGCAAGGCGGCTTTGCTCGAAGGCACCTTCATGAATCATCGTTCTCGCTCCTTCTCCTCCTCCGTGACGTTATGGCAAGTCTAGAAGGAGCGATGGGTCGGCGCTTCGGGAGAATCACCCACATCATCACGACAATACGCATGGGTAATTTCACCCAACCAAAAGGGCCGCCGCGATCTTTCCGCCTCGGGTCACGACCGCCACCGACTGGGACGCGGTGGAGCGCGTCTTCGTCGAGGAGGCGGACACCGTCATCTCCAACACCGGCGACAGTGGCTACCAGATGCCGCCGGACGAGACGATGGGCGACGGGCACCCGGTCTCGTTCCCGGCCAAGCTGACCCGGCTGCTCGCCGACCGCTGGCGGCACGGCGGCCGGCCGCTCACCCTCTTCCCCTGCGAACTCGTCCCCTCGAATGGAAGAATACTTAGCCGGCTATGCGAGCATTCCAGCAATTTCTCGAGTCCCGCGTGTGGACTGCGCCCGCGAACTCCCCGGGACTTTCGGGCCGTCGGCGCGCCGGAGTCCTCGTGGATGCTCCCGAGCAGTAGTCTTCAAACCGAGACACTGCGGGCCGAGGGCTCCCGGTACTGTGCCGGGAATACGACGGCGTCCGTCACACCCTAGCTCTCCAGACCCCGCCAAGGTAGCTTCCACCCTCTTGCGGTGCGACAGGGGTCGATCAGGCGATGGAAATCGACGACTGGCCCAATCTGGTGGCCATGTTCCTGAGAAGGGCGGAGGAACGCGGCGAGCGGCCTTTCCTTTGGGAAAAGCACGACGCGGCCTACCGGCCGGTGAGCTGGCGTGAGGCTGCCGACCAGGTCGCATCGCTGGCGGCGGCGCTGCAAGCCTACGGTCTCGCCGGCGGCGACCGGATCGTGCTTCTGTCCCATAACTCGCCACGCTGGGCGATCGCCGATTTCGCGATCATGGCCGCCGGCTGCGTGACCGTGCCCGCCTACACCACCAACACCGTCGGCAACCATGAGCACCTCCTCCACGACAGCGGCGCAACGGCAGCGATCGTCTCGACCGCGGGGCTGGCGCGTCCCTTTCTCGAGGCCGCGCGCAAATCCAGGAGCCTGAAACGCGTGATCGCGATGGAGGATCTCGGCGACATCGATGACGGGGGCGCCGTCATCAGCTCGTGGGACGACGCCATCGCCGACGGGCGCGAAGGCGCTCGCGCGGTGGCGCAGGCGGCCATGACCATCGACCGCGACGCACTGGCTGGCGTGATCTACACCTCCGGCACCGGCGGTGCGCCGCGAGGCGTGATGCTGAGCCACCGGGCGATCATCACCAATTGCGTCGGCGCGGCGGATGTCCTCGCCGAGGTCGGCCTCGATGACGAGGTGTTCCTGTCGTTCCTGCCTCTCTCACACGCCTACGAGCATTCGGCAGGGCTGATGTTCCCGGTATCGATCGGCGCGCAGATCTATTTCGCCGAGCGCGTCGACACCCTGGCGACGAATCTGCTGGAGGTGCGGCCGACGATCATGACCGCCGTCCCGCGGCTCTACGAGATCATGCGCGAGCGGATTCTCAGGGGAATGCCCCGCGAGGGGCGTCTGAGAGCAAAGCTGTTCTGGACGGCGGTCGAGCTCGGCCGCAAACGGTACGAGAGCAGCGAAACGATGACCGTATGGGAGCGGGTGGTGGACCGGGTTGTCGAACGCCTCGTCCGCGACAAGTTCCGCGCCCGTTTCGGCGGCCGTCTGAAAGCGCTGGTGTCGGGCGGGGCGCCGCTCAACTACGATGTCGGCGTCTTCTTCACCGCGCTCGGTCTGCGGCTGTTGCAGGGCTACGGCCAGACCGAGGCCGGGCCGGTGATCAGCTGCAACCGGTGCAGCCGGATCAAGCTCAGGACCG
>Ga0210086_1000802_pt1 | contig 17156 bp, 13 predicted proteins | sample China_Galinas_PW_3_FD_184867 | JGI IMG/M metagenome (GOLD analysis project Ga0210086, IMG submission 184867) | Wetland microbial communities from San Francisco Bay, California, USA, that impact long-term carbon sequestration - China_Galinas_PWB_D2... | ecosystem: Environmental > Aquatic > Marine...
AGATCGGCGTAGAAGTTGAAGGCGAGGTGGACCGGCGTCGCGATCGCCACCGTGATCCACTTGTACCAGACGATGTTGCCCTTGATATCGGTGGTCCCGTAGTTCTCGACCGCCCCGCCGATGTACCCCGCCCCCTCGGCCATCAGGAACAGCGCGACCGCCACCAGGCAGGCCACCGGAAAACTCAGGAACGTGCTCGCCGTCACCGCGACCATCGCCAGAAACGCCAGCTTCAGCCACAGGACGAACACCACGCGGGCGAAGTTCGCACGGAACCCGCTGGCCTCGTACGAGACCTGGAGCCCGCTCGGCGGGAACGACATCGTCTCCGGGTTTACCTGCCCCGTGACCGCGTCGAAGTTGCCGACCCGCAACTCCAGCACGCCGTCGTCGTTGATCGCCCCGGGTGAGACCGGCATCGCGTTCATGAAGCCGGGCGAGACCTCGCGCACATTCACGCCGCCCGCCTGCGCCGGCATGTTCAGGAACCGGAACGACACCTTGTAGATCGCGTCGGGGCGGTTGCCGCCCGCGTCGATGCGGTAGCGAAGCGTCAGCGCCCGCCCGCGCCGTTTGGCCCCCCCCAGCCCCTCGAACCTGTACACCTTCGAGCCACCGGGCGCAACCGCCATGTACGCCTGTTGCACGCCCTTGTACAGGTCGCTCCGCACCTTCGCCAGCGTCTCGTCGGTCCGCGCGAAGTCGGGGTCGGCTTCACGCTGCTTCTGCACGTACTCGGTGAACCCCGTGACGAACGCAGGATCGTCCGGCCCGTCGAAGTACCCGTGCGGCTCGACCGAGCGCCTCGCCGTGAGCACCTGCGTCTCGAGCAGCAGCCGGTCCTTGCTGATCACCCCCGAGTGCGCGACGTACGCCTCGCGCTCGCCGACCGCCGGCGTCCCGCGCAGGTACTCGGTGAACAGGAACACCCCCGCGCCGCACACCGCCAGCAGCACCGCGTTCAGCGTCACCACGCCCAGCCACTTGCCCAGGATGTACTGCCACCCCGCCACCGGCTTGGTGATCGTCTGCCAGATCACCTTGTCGCGCTGCTCGCCCGTCAGGCTCGCCGTCGAGAAGAACAGCGTCAGCAGCGCGATGATCCAGAACGCACCACCGGTCCCGTACTGGAGGAACGACATCACCCGGTACCGCAGCTCCTCCTTCACGTCCAGCAGACCCGGCAACGACGCCATCCCGAACACCAGCAGCACGATGAAGACCAACGAGATCTTCATGCGCACGGCCTCGGCAAGCATGTTGCGCGCCACCGCGAAGACGGGGTTCGGCAGGTCGAGCGCGACACTCAGGATGCGCATGAACGCCGTGAACGCGCCGGCCAGCACCGCCGATCCACCGAGAATCAGCCCGTAGACGCGCGTCGCATCGAACGCCAGCAGCGGCGCCGCCACCAGCCCCACCACCGCCGCCACACCCACCGTCGTCAGCGCCAGCCCCAGCCAGATCACGCTCAGCGCTAGGGCGGACACCGACGCCGCCCCGATCGCCACGTCCACCCAGCTCTCGCGCGCGTCGAGGATCGAGCGGATCGAGCCGAGGGTCTCGAGGTACGCGGTCCGCGCCGCGACGCCCGCCTCGTCCTCCCGGTCCACCTGCGGCACCGACGCGATCGCCTCGTCCACCGCGTGATCCGGCGCGGTGACCACCACCGTGTAGGCGATCACACCGACCAGCGCCGCAAGAACCACCACCGCCGAGGCGATGAGCTTGAATCCCCGGCTACGCTGCGCACGGTCGGCGGCCGCCAGCCAGCGCCTCACGACCGATCCTCGTCGTCCAGCAGCGACCCGATCACATCGTCGTCCGGCTCCTCGCCCTCGGGAGCGGCGTGCTCGGGGTGTTCGGTCTCGGACGGGAGCGGCGCGGGACGCACCGGCTCCGGCGCGGGCGCGGACTCCTCGCCCGGATCAACCAGCGATCCCAGCACGTCCTCCTCGGGCTCGTGCGTGACCGGTTCCGACTGCGGCGCCGGCTCGACCGCAGGTTCGGTCTCGCCCGCTTCGACCAGGCTCGAGATCAGTTCCTCGCCGCCCTCGCCCCGCAGGAACGACGCCGTCTGACCCGCGTGCGTCACGCCCGACGTCGCCAGTTGCTCGGCCCGGGCGCTCTCCACGATCCCGAGGAACAGCTCTTCGAGCTTCTGGTGCGGGTGGCTCACCCGGATCACCTCGCCGCCCACCCGCGCCCGCACCACGCGGTCGATCTCCGCCACCGTCGCGTCGTCGAGCGCGTCGGTCTCGATCATCGTCCGCGAGCGCTTGGCCAGCAGTTCGTCGCTCGTCCCCTCTGCCCGGACCCGCCCGCCGTACAGGATCACCATCCGGTCCACGACGTCCTCGACGTCGGCCAGCAGGTGGCTGGACAGCAGGACGGTCTTGCCTCGACGCCCGAGTCCGAGGATCAGGTCCTTGACCTGACGCGTGCCGATCGGGTCGAGCCCGGTCGTCGGCTCGTCGAGGATCAGCAGGTCCGGGTCGTTGATCAGCGCCTGCGCCAGCCCGATCCGTCGCTGCATGCCCTTCGAGTACTCGTGCACCGGGCGGAACTGCGCCGCGCTCAGCCCGACCATGTCGAGCAGCTCGTCGATCCGGCGCATGCGCGTCCGCCGTTCCAGCTCGAAGAGCTTCCCGTAGTAGTCCAGCGTCTCGCGGGCGTTGAGGAACGGGTAGAGGTAGCTCTCTTCGGGCAGGTAGCCGATCCGGCGTTTGGTCGCCACGTCGCTCGGCAGCCTGCCGAACACCAGCACCGCGCCCGACGTCGGGCGCAGCAACCCCAGCGCCATCTTGATCGTCGTGCTCTTGCCCGAGCCGTTCGGCCCGAGCAGCCCGAACACCTCGTGCGCGTTGATGTCCATCGTCAGCGACTCGACCGCCCGAGCGCGGTCGCGCATCCAGAAATCCTTGAACACCTTCGTCAGACGACGGCAGGCGATCACCGGCTCGCTGTGCGCCGCGCCGTCCATTCCTAGCCCCTGACCCGTGTCCCGGTCTCGGCCTGATACTTGGTCCGCTCCGTCTCGATCTCGCGCTGCTCCTTCGCCTCCTTGTTGCGCTTCAGACGCTCGGCCTCCTCGATGTCCTTGACGATCGACGGGTCCTGGTTGATGAGCAGTTGGACGACGCTGGCGCCCGGCGGGTGCAGCAGCGTCTGCACGTTGTCGTGCGCCACAAACGCCGCGTACGCCGACGCCCACGCGTCGTAGACCGCGTACCCGGGGTTCACCTCGAAGACCGCGCGCCGCGCTTCGTAGTCCTGCAGACGACCCTTCCACAGGTTGGCGACCGCGGCCGCCTCCTGCTCGGCACGCACCAGGATCTCCCGCGCCTCGCCCGTCACCCGGTCGGTCACCGGCTTCCCGTCGATCTCCACTGACTCGCCACGCAGCAGGGCGTCGATGGTCGCGAGCGTCTCGGCGGCCGCGTCTTCCTCTCCCCCGTCGAGCTGCTCCCCGTACCGATCGATCAGCAGCGACAACTCGTCGCTCGCGAGCCCCCCGACCGACTTGAGCGTCTTGTCCGCCTCACGACGCGACGCGTCCACCGCCTTGTTCGCCTGCGCCTCGGCCGACTGCACGTTGTTGAACTTCTCCCGCAGCTTGGCCGGCGGGATCCGCTCCTCCAGCTTCAGCTGGGTGATCTCGATCCCCGAATCCAGCCCGTCGAGCGTCCCCTGCGCCACCTCGCGCGCACGCGCCGCGATCGAGTCGCCCAGCTCGTCGGCCGAGCTCTTCAGCAGCTCGTCGATGCCGACGCCGGCGATCGTGGACACCACGCCCTGCCTCACCGCCGCGTGCACGATCGCCTCTTCCTCTTCCGGGAGGATGTTCCTCGCGTAGTCCGCAGGGCGGGTCCGGGCGTACGAGACGTTCCACCGCGTGTGCGCCAGGTTCCCGTCCCCGGTGATCACCGACCCGTCACGCGCCGGGTCCAGCTCCTGGGACATCGGCAGCTTCTCGACCGAATCCTGCCCGGGGGCGGCCTGCGGCCAGAACGCCTTGTTCTCCGTGTACGACACCGTGCTCGTCCGGATGTGCACGAGCTCCCCGATCGGAAACGGAGCGCTGAGGTGCAGCCCCGGGCGCAGATCGTCCGTGACGATCCGCCCCAGGAGCACGCGGATGCCGCGCTCGGTCTCGCCGATCGACTGGAAACCGCTGAACAGGTAGAGAGCGATAAGCACGACGATGCCGCCCTGGAGAAGACGGTAGCTGATGCGCAGGGCGTCGCGCAGCGACGCGTTGGCCGCATCCATCCCCCCGTCACGCTCCGACTCGGCGCGCAACGTGACCGAGCCCGCCCGCTGCGCCTCGCTCTGGGGCTCGTGCTCGTCGTGGTGCTGGTGCTCGTCCATCACCGCTCCCCACCCTCGAAGCCAATCGAGGGAATCTCGCCGTCGGGCACCTTCTCCAGCGCGTCCGGGCGGAAGAACTTGAACCCCGGCCAGTCCGACCCGACCACCAGCGTTACCCGCTTGGCCACGGCCTCGCGCAGGAACTCCATCGCTCGCAGGAACTCGGCAAACCCCGGCTCGTCGCTCATCTGCTTGACGTACTGCGCCGCCTCGAGCTCGCCCCGCGCCCGCTTCTCCGACGCGAGCTGCTCGGCGAACGACTTGATGATCGCCGCGTTCGCCTCGGCCGACGCCGTGATCTCCTGCGCCTCGGCCTCGCCGCTCGACGTCAGCTCCGTCGATCGGCGGTCACGCTCCGATTCCATCCGCTCGAACACCGCCCGGCTCGTGCTCGCCGGGAAGTTGATACCGCTGATCCCCGCGCTGACCACCTCGATCCCGTATTTGGCGCGCATCGATTCGTTGCCGCTCCCGCGGATCACGCTCGCCATCCGCGACTCGAGCTCCGGCACGCGCGACCCGTCCGGCGAAGTGCTGAACAGCTCGTCGATCTTGAATTTGCTCGTCTCCGCCAGCGAGCCCCGCAACGCCGCCCGCAGCGTGTTGTCCTCGGCGAACTTGAAGTGGTCCGCCGCCCGGTCCCCGGCGCTGGAGAAGCGGCTGAAGAACTGCCTCGGGTCCACCACCCGGTAGGTGCAGTACGCCTCGACCACGAGCTGACGGTCGTCGGCCGTCTGCTGGCTCTCCTTCCGCGCCTGCACGATCCGGATCCGCGTGTCGTACTTGGTCACCGACTGGAAGGGGTACGGCCACTTGAAGTACAGCCCGGGCTCGGTCTTGATCGACCCCTCGCCCGCTTTGCCGAACGTCGTCAGCACGCCCACCTCGGTGAACCGAACCGTGTAGGTGAACATGTACGACGCCAGCGCCAGCACGATCACCCCGACCACCATGAACACGAGCAGCTTTCTCACGGGTCTGCGCTCCTGGTCTAATCCTGTCCGGCCCCGTTGAACACGTCGGTCGAGGTGTCGATCGTCTGCAGCTCGTACCGCATCCGCAGCCCGCCGGTCTCGTCCGCGTCGGTGATGTACACGCGGGCGTCTTTCATCACGTCCATCATCGCGTTGAAGTAGGCGTCGGCCATGAACAGGCTCGGCGCCGCGCGGTACGCCGCCAGCTGCGCCGCGTGCAGCGTCGCCTCGCGCTTCCGCCCCATGTGCGTCTTCCACCGCTCGGCCATCGCCGTGTGGATCGTCGCCGACGCCTCGCCGCCCGCGCCCATCAGCAACTCCTCGATCCGGCGCTCCTGCCCGCGCACCGCCCCGTCGTCGCCGTCCGCACGCTTCGCGTCAAGCTCACGGATCGCCGCGACGAGCTCGTCCGCCTGCTCCACCCCGCCCGCCGCCTTCGTCAGCGATTCGACCGCCAGACCCTGCGCATGCTCCACGTTCGCACGACGCTTCTGCTCGGCGCTCACCACCCCCTCGAAGCTCGGCGCCGTCTCCTTCGGAGGGTGCACACCCTCCACGCCCACGAACAGCAGCGTCACCCCAGCCCCCTGCGGCTTCCCGTCCGGACCGGGGTTCAGACCCGCGTACGCCTTCTCGATCCGCGACGCCAGCTCCGCCGACAACTCGGTCCGCTCCGCTCCGAGGATCTCGTCCAGCGGCTTGGACCCGATGTACAGCATCACCTCGCGCCGCGCCACCGCCTCGAGCAGCTTGTCGCGGATCTCCGGAGGACCCAGCTCCTCGTACAGGAGCACGTCACCGACCGCGTAGTACACCGGCACCTCGACCGCCGCCAACGCCAGGTCCCCCCGCGAGCCCGAAGAACCCGACACCGACTGGCACACCAGGAACGTCTCGTTGTCCGCGTGCTCGGTCGTCCACAGGATCGGCTCGGTCCCCTCGCGCGGACGCGTCGTCCCCGCGTCGAGAACCCGGACCCCGTCGGCCGTGTACTCGCGACGCACGACCTGGTCCTTGGCGTCACGCTCGACGTAGACCGGAACCCGCACGGTGTCGATCGGCCACGGTGCCTTGAGGTGCAGCCCCGGCCCGACCTCACCGGCCTCGGCCCCGAACCGTAGACGCAGACCGCGCTGGTGAGGCTGGAGCACCGTCAGCGAGCTCAGCAGCCACACCACCACCACCCCGAAGACCACCAGCGCCGCCACCCAGCGGCTGAACAGCTTGTAAAACCACGTCCCCGTAACATCGAAGCCGAACTGGTAGTTGATCGCCTCGCCGACCGACTCGGCGATGCGGTCGGGCGCCGCCACAAACGCGAGGATGCCCGAGTCGAACGCCGGACGCGGCAGCTCTCCCGCCCGTCGCGGGCGGTAGAGGTTGAGCAGGAAGTTGATGAACACCTCGGCGCCGAGCACGATCTGCGCGATCGCGAAGATGCTCGGCAGGGCGCGCAGCACGGCGTCCTGCCCGGCGATCTCGGCGACGGCGCCGACCGCCATCGCGAGGCCTGTCAGCGAGCCGGCCACCGCGTACGCCGCACCGCCGCGCAGGTTCGACCACACCGCCTCCTTGGCCATCCCCGAGACGTAGCGGGCGAACACGAACCCGACGAACCCAACGCTCAGCCCCAACGCCAGCGCAAGCGGCGCGGTGTAGTGCGGCATCGAGTCGGCGACCGGCTGCGACGCGAACGCGCCCGCCGTGGACTGACGCCACACCCCAAGCCCCACCAGCGCCCCGCCGACCAGCAGGCTCACGACCGGCAGGAAGAAGCGGTGCATGCCGGCGAGCCGCTTGGCCGCCACACGCATTTCGTCCTGCGCCGTCTCGAACACCGAACCGGGCTGGTCGCCGGCGATCGCCTCGGCCTCGAGCGCCTCGATCCGCTCGCGACGGTGCTGGTCAAAGACGATGGCCAGGGAGAGCCAGACGATGATGCCGATCCCGGCGAGCCCGCTGGCGGTCACCGCCGCGTGGTCCTTGACCTGGTACCCGTAGATCAGCAGCACCGAGGCCATCACGAGCTGGAGGACCAGCCCCACCAGACTGACCGACGCCGCGCGTCTGTAGCTCAGGTAATCCGGCTTCATGCACGTTCCCGGGGTTGAGGTGCTGGGCCGCTCTGACCGGCCGCGGCGAAAGCCGCGCGAAGGGCTCTATTCTCCCGTGGTGCCGCCCCCCGGTCCACCGCCACGCCGACGCGCGGCAAAACACCCCGGCGACGCCACGCCGAGACCCTCTCCCCGCCGCCCCTGCTCGGCCGGGTCTTGCCCATCGATGCATTGAACTACGAACACGGCGAACCTATGTTCGTCCGCGTCGAAAGAACCTGGCGCAACCCTCACCATGCTCCTCCAGGTCCCGACGATCGCCCGGAACACGCTCACCGAGAGCCTCCGCCAGCCCATCTTCCTGGTGCTGGTCCTCGTCTGCGGCGTCCTCCAGGTCCTCTCCACCTGGGCCGCCGGCTTCTCCATGGGCTATTCCGACGAGACCTCCGAGGTCACTGGCGACAACAAGCTCCTCTTCGACGTCGGGCTTGCCACCGTCTTTGTCTGCGGCATGCTCCTCACCGCCTTCATCGCCACCAGCGCCCTTTCCCGCGAGATCGAGAACAAGACCGTCCTCACTGTGGTCTCCAAGCCCGTCGGACGCTCCAGCCTCGTCCTCGGCAAGTTCGCCGGACTCGCCGGCGCAATCGCGATCGCCGTGGTCACAATGCTCATCTTCCTGCTCTTCGGGCTCCGGCACGAGGTCATGAGCACCGCCGCCGACGAACTCGACGGCCCCGTCATCATCTTCTCGCTCATCGCCCTGCTGCTCTCCCTCGGCATCGCCGCCTGGACCAACTTCTTCTACGGGTGGTCGTTCCCGCAGATCGCCAGCATCCTGCTCCTGCCCGCGATGGCGCTCGCCTACGTCCTCGTCCTCGCCGTCGGCAAGAAATGGCAGTGGCAGCCGCTGACCACCGACCTCAAGCCGCAGGTCATGCTCGCGTGCGCGGCGATGCTCTGCTCGATGTTCGTGCTCACCGCCATCGCCACCGCCGCCTCCACACGCCTCGGGCAGGTCCTGACCATCGTCGTCTGCTCCGGCGTGTTCGTCTTCGGGCTGCTGAGCAACTACCTGATCGGGCGTCACGCGTTCCTCGGCACGCCGATCGCGGTCATCAAGGAGGCCTCGCCCGACCGCATCGACATGGAGCCGTTCACCAGCACCCGCGACATCTACCACGTCGTGCTCGACGCCGAGCCCGATGAGCCGTTCCGCCCCGGCTCCTCGTTCTTCTACGGGTCCACGCCGGGCGGGCTCGACACCGCCGTCCCCGATTTCCCGCCGTTCACCGGCGACATCAGCAACACCGCCGAGCTCGACGGACCGGACACGCCGGGGCGGATCATCGTCACCAAATCCGCCGCCGCCGGCACCGAGCTGGACGTCCGGCACGCCGGGCGCGAGCCGATCGCCCTCGCCCGCCCCCCGCGCCCCGGCGACTACGTCTTCCGACAGCACCCGCGCGTCGCCCCGGTCGCCCTGGCCCTGTGGTCGGTGATCCCCAACATGCAGGACTTCTGGCTGCTCGACGCGATCACGCAGAACGCGCCGATCCCGCTCAGCCACCTGGGGCTGGTCATCCTCTACACCGTCTTCCAGTCCGGCGCGTTCCTCTGCGTCGCCATCGTGCTCTTCCAGAAACGCGACGTCGGCTAGGGTGCCCCGCCGCTCCGCGGCGGGAAATTCCCCTCTTCACTGTCCCAGCTTCAGACCACGTCACCCGGCTCGCACATCGACCCCGCCGCTGTTCCCAGCTTCTCGCGCACCTCTTCCAGCGAGGGCAGCGAGGCGAACCACAGCCCGCTCTGATCGGCGTCTCCCCCGCGCTCCAGCCCCTCCGCCCACGAACGCGGCACCTCGACCCACTCGACGTAGTACCGACGCAGCGGGCTCCACGCCACGCGCACCACGTTCTCGTCGGTCCGCACGAGTTTGCCCTCCGGCGGATCAGCGAGGTGCACGCGCATCAGTCCAACGCCCGCGAGTTCGAACCGCACCAACGGCTCCGCGCCGTACTCCTGCTCGAACGCCACCGCGTTCAGAGGCTCGCCCTCGAGCACGCGCACCACCGCGTCCTCGGGCAGCCGGCACCGGGTGCGCAGCGACACGATCCCGGACACGAACATCCATGCCGCGAGCAGACCGCCGCACGCGCACACTACCGACCAGCCGGTGAGCATGACGTCGAAGACGCCCACCGAACCGCTCAGCCAATACACGAGCCAGCAGGCCCCGACGAACACCACGCCGATCAGCAACGTGAACAAGACACCCACGAGGAGCGACGCCCCGGTCACGGTGATCGGCCAGCTCGCCCACTCATCCTTCCGCCGACGAATGAACGCGTCGCGTTCCTCGGTGGTCATCGCCCGTTCGTAGCACCGTGTCGCCGTCATCCACGCCCATTATGTGGATTTCGGCGGTTACGGGTACTCCTGCCGCGTCGGGCGGATCACCACGTCGTTCACGTGCACGTGCGTCGGCTGGCTCGCGATGAACGAGACCGTCCGCGCAATGTCCTCCGGCTCGAGCACCGGCCCGACCCGCTCCATGAACTCGCCGAACGTCCCCGGGTCGTACCCGGCCACACCCTGGAACTCGCTCCGCACGATCCCCGGCTCGATCAGCGTCACCCGCACGCCCCTCGGCCCGATCTCCCGCCGCAACGCCTCGCCCAGCGCCCCCACCGCGAACTTCGTCGCCCCGTACATCGAGCTGAACGGCGAGATGTGACGACCAACGTTCGACCCCAGCACGACGATATCGCGCGGGTGATCGAGCCACTGCTTGTCCGACTCCGGATCGCGCCCGCGCACCATCCGCTCGGCCGCCGCACGCATCAGCCGCGCCGCGCCCACCACGTTCGTCCTGACCATCTCCTCCCACTGCGATTCGTCCGACGTGAACACCGACCCGGCCAGCCCGCGCCCCGCGTTCACCACGACAAGATCCGCCTCGCGCCCGAACCGCTCGACCGCCGCGTCGAGCATCGCATCCACGACCGCCCGATCGCCCGCGTCCCCCGCGACCACCGCGACACGGTCGGCCCCGATCTTCTTCGCCAGTTCCTCGAGCCGATCCGCCCGCCGCGCGTTGACGACCAGCCTCGCCCCGTCCGCCGCCAACCGCCGCGCGATCGCTCGCCCGATCCCCGCGCTCGCTCCCGAAACAACCGCGATCCGTTCCACGTGAGCCTCCTCTCCACCGATGCTACGCCGCGAAGCTGCCACCCCACCCCCGCCCGCCTGTAGCATGGGCGGGGCTTCACGAGGGAGCCCGCCTCAACAGAGGAGAGTCTGTGCTCCGAACTCTCCGGGTCGTCTGCTACATCGCCCTGCTCATCCTCGCGTCGCTCGCGGGCTCGGGGGCGATCGCTCTGTCGCGATCGGAAGTCGTGGACGATGAAGTGATGACCGTTGCCTCGGCCGTGGCCGTGGTGACCCCGCGCGACGCCACGCGCCGATTCGTGCCTCCGTCCGGGTACTTCGAGTACCCGGCGATCGATCGATGGAGACCCCGCGACTGGGACAATCGGCGAACCGACGCCCGGACCAGCTTTGCGTCGGCGTGGTGGCTCGAGACCACGGTGAACGCGCGCGACGCATGGGTGTTCCAACTCCTCGTGATCGTCGGTGCCGCCCATGCGATGCTGGCCGTTCGGTGGGCGTGGCCGCACGCGAAGCCGGGGCGCCCCGCCTCCGCCGGACGCTTCGCCATGTTCACGCTCCGCGTCATCCTGTGGTCGGCGCCCGCGGCGGTGCTCACGCTGTTCTTCTACTGGCCGCTGGTCAGCCTCTGGGGCAGCATCCCTTGGATCACGATCACACGGGACTCGGCCTTCGCCTGGATCATCAACTCCGTGCCCACGCGTGTGTGCATCGGCGCGGGGCTCGTGCTCTGCTATTCGCTGGCGTCCCTCTTCATCGCCCGCCGTCTGCTCAACGCGATGATCCGGCGGGGCGGTCTTGTCGGCGTGCTCGGACCCCCGACCTCCCGCCCATGCACCGAATGCGCCTATCTCGCCGACGCCCCGACCGACACCTGCCCCGAGTGCGGCAAACCCCTGCGGGCGGACCGCCGTGTGCTGTTCGTCTGGCCACGGTGCTTCGGTACACCGGCGAGGCGACGCCGACGACGCATACGCCTCGTGCTCGCGGCCGTCATCACCGCCCTGCTCTCCGCCCCTCTCCTGTCCGGGGTCTGCTCTGTTCTGGTCGGCGCGCTGTAACTGCATCCCCGCCCCACCCCGTTCCACACGAGACAACCGGGAGAAACGTAAGACCATGGAACGACGAACCCACACGAGTACGCGGCAACAGCCACGTGTCCCTCGCGCTCCAGCGGCCATCCGATCGTTGTGCCTTGAGTGAGAACGCCGATGAAGCCTCCCCCGCTGCGGACGGCTCTGACAGTGATGACCTTCGTGGTGTTCACCGTCGTGGCTGTCCTGTTCCTCGCGCCGCTTGTGACGGCCACGGTCCGATCGGCGCCGTGCCATGACGCCTTCCAGCGCGCAGGGGAAGGCGTCGGCAAGGTCATCCCCCGCGGGCGCTGGTGGTGGAGCAACGGGCCGTACTCCGCGGTCTTCGTTCACTCTCTGCCTATTGTCGGGAGCGGGCCCGCGATCGCCGAGGCGAGCAACGCCGGCCTCTGCATCCCCGTTCCGGGCGGCACCGTCTGCATCCCGATCCCGGTTCCGGGCGGTGATCCCGCGAACCTGACGGTGCCGGTCTCCGCCCTGGCGGCTTCAGCGGTGCTCCCGCTCGTGCTGGTGAGCTTCCGCAAGCTGCGCCGCGACCCGGCTCCCCCGGGCCGCCCACGCCGGGCGGGGATCGCGGTGCCTCTCGCGGGCGCGGTCGGGCTGGTCATCGGCGCATCCGAACTGGCGATCCGGATCTTCTGGGACGGCGCTGAGTCATCGCTCGAAGAGCGTTTCCGGTTCTACGACACAACCGGGGAGCACATCGTCGGCGGGGGATGGGTGCTTCTCCACGGCGAAGTCCTCGCGATGACGCCGCTCCCGCTGTGGTTGATACGCATCGGCCTGTGGGGGCTGGCGCTACTCGGCGTCGCGGCGATCGCCGGCTGGAAACCTGCACGCCGCCCGCCCATCGCAGCCGTCTGGATCGCCCTGTGCCTGCTCCTGCTCGCCAGCCCGTGGTCGCTCGCGTTCCTCATCGGACCGATGTTCATCAGCTAACCATCACGACAGAGCCCCTTCACCGCTCCCCCCTCCTCGTGTAGCATGACCCCACACGGGGAGGACCGCATGACCACAGGAACAGACCGCAGGCACATCAACGAGTTCGGCGCGGCCGAACGCGTCGAGGGCTGCTTCGCCATCACCAACGCCCAGCTCGGACGCACTCGCAACGACAAGCCCTACCTCCGCTGCCTGATCTCCGACAAGACCGGCGAGCTCCCCGGCCGCATGTGGTCCATCGACGAGCCCACCTTCAACCGCCTCCCCACCGAGGGCTTCGTCTGGCTCGAGGGCGAGACTCAGCCCTACCAGGGCGAGCTCCAGCTCATCATCCACGCGATCGACCGGGCCGAGCCCAGCCCCGAGCAGCTGCGCGACCTGCTCCCCTCGACCGACAAGGACATCGACGCGATGTTCGCCGACGTCGTCGCGATGCTCGGCACGCTCGAGCACCCGGCGGTCCAGGCGCTCGCCCAGGCGTACCTCGACGACGAATACCTCATGCAGGCCTTCCGCGAGGCGCCGGCCGCCAAGGTCATGCACCACGCCTACCTCGGCGGGCTGCTCGAACACACCCTCAACCTCCTCCGCCTCGCCGACGCCGTCTGCCCGCTCTACCCCAAGATCAACCGCGACCTCGTCCTCATGGGGCTGTTCCTCCACGACCTCGGCAAGACGCGCGAGCTCGTCTACGACCGCGCCTTCGGCTACACCGACCGCGGTGAGCTCGTCGGGCACATCGTCGAGGGCGCCATCATGCTCCACGACAAGGCCCAGCAGATGATGGCCACCACCGGGCAACGCCTCCCCGCCGGCGCACTCACCGTCCTCCAGCACATCATCCTCTCCCACCACGGCGTCCCCGAGTACGGCGCCGCCAAGATCCCCTCGACCCCCGAGGCCATCCTCGTCTCCATGCTCGACAACGTGGACGCCAAGACCACCATCGCCCTCGAGGCCGCACGACCCGACCGCGCCGCGAGCTTCGACCTCGGCGGCAACTTCACCCAACGCCAGTGGGCCCTCGACACCAAGCTGTACCGACCCGACCCGCTGGCGGGATAAAGGAGATCGGCGTGGATCCCGAGCACGCCGTCCACGTCAACTTCGGCAAGCCCATGCCGATCTTCCCGCTCGACCAGGTCGCGCTGCTTCCCCAGCAGATCCTCCCCCTCCACATCTTCGAGCCCCGCTACAAGGACATGGTCTCCGACGCCCTCGACGGCGCCGGGCAGATCGCGATGGCGACCTTCCGCGGCGAACGCTGGCGCACCGACTACCACGGACGCCCCCCCGTGCGCCCGGCCGTCTGCATCGGGCAGGTCGTCCAGCACGAGTCGCTCGACGACGGTCGGTACAACATCCTGCTCCAGGGGGTCTGCCGCGCACGCATCCGCGACGAGATCGAGCCCGACGCCGGACGCCTCTACCGTCTCGCGGTGCTCGAACCCGTCGGCGCCGACGCCGACGACGAGGCCCTCGACCCCGTCCGCGACCGCGTCGAGACGCTACTCGAGGACGGCGAACTGAGCCGCCTGGCCGCCGCCGACACGCTGCTCGAGTACGTCCGCAACGACGAGGTCCCGACCAGCGCCCTGCTCGAGGTCATCTCCTTCGCCCTCGTCACCGACGCGCGGGTGCGCTACCAGCTCCTGGCCGAGCCCGACCCCACCCGCCGTGCCGAAACCGTCATGACCGAACTGACGCGCCTGCGCTCCCTGCTCGAACGCGCGTCGTCCCAGCACCCCGAGGACTGGCCCAAGGGCGTCAGCTGGAACTGAAGCTCAGGGGGCAATGGGCAATGGGCAATGGGCAATGGGCAATGGGCAGACGGATCGTGAAGCCGACGTTCCACAGCCGGTTCTGATCTGAGATCTCAAGTCTGGAGTCTCGAATCAGCCCCGCCCGAAGCGGCGGATTCCCCACGCACCAACCCCAAGCGCCAGCGATGGGGCTCCCCATGTGCTGCTTTGCTGTTCTGCTGATTTGCCGCTCAGCCGCCGGCCACCAACGCCGCCTCGTGGTACACCTGCACGCACTTCTCGGCCGCCCCATCCCACGTCAGGCGCCGCACCTCGAACGCACCGTGTTCCTTGAGCGTCCGGCTCAGCGGCGGGTGACGCAGCACCGCCAGGATCTTGTTCGCCATCTCGTCGGTGTCCCAGAAGTCCACCTTCAACGCGTGCGTCAGGATCTCCGCCACGCCCGACTGCTTCGAGATCAGCACCGGCGTCCCGTGGTGCATCGCCTCCAGCGGCGCGATCCCGAACGGCTCGGAGACGCTCGGCATCACGTACAGGTCCGCCATCTGGAACACACGCTCGACGTCCCTGCCGCGCAGGAAGCCCGTGAACAGCACCTTGTGCCCGATGCCTAGCGCCGCGGCCTCCTCGATCATCCGCACCGCCATGTCGCCCGAACCAGCCACCACGAACTTCACGTTCTCGAGCTTCTCGAGCACGCGCTTGGCCGCGCGGATGAAGTACTCCGGACCCTTCTGCAGCGTGATCCGCCCGAGGAACAGCACGATCTTGTCGCCCGCCTCGATCCGGTGCTCGCGCTCCGGCTGGGCCGACTCCTGCTCCACCCCGTTGTACACCACCGCCACCCGGTCCGGGTCCACGCCGTACTTCTCGACGCAGATGTTCTTGGTCAGCATCGAGACCGCCGCGACCATGTCGGCCCCGTTCAGCCCCGCACGCTCGATCCCGTACACCGCCGGGTTCGCGTTGCCCCCGCCACGGTCGAACTCCGTCGCGTGGATGTGGCAAACCAGCGGCTTGCCCGAGACGGCCTTCAGCGCCAGCCCCGCGGGGTAGGTCAGCCAGTCGTGCGCGTGGATCACGTCGAACCGCTCTCTGCGCGCCAGCGCCACGACCATCTTGGCGTAGCGCTCGGCGTCGCCGAACAGGTCCTGCCCGTAGGTCCCGCTGTCGCCGCCCCCGCCGATCGGGCCGATGTCCTCGATCACACGACGCCCCGACCAGATCTCCTCGATCTCGGTGGCCGTTCGCGCGCCGCCCCCGCCGGGCAGTCCAAGGCTCATCAGCCCCTCCGCCAGCGACTGCCCGACCGGGCCCATACCGGGGTAGGGGCTGGCGAAGCTCGCGGGAAGACCGACGAACTCGGTGCCCTCAAGGTCCCCCTCGCCGCGCTCACGAAACGCCTCGCCGCGTTGGTGCACGGTCCGATCGCGGACATCATGCCGCGCATCGCCGCCCACACGGGCCAGCGATTCCGGCCCCTTGAGCTGGACGTGCGCCCGGAAGTCGGGCGAGATCGGCTTGGGCAGGATGAACACAATCTCGTGCCCGAGGCGGTTCAGCGCCTTGGTCAGTCCCTGGCAGGCCGTACCAAGGCCACCGGCCACGAACGGGGGGAACTCCCATCCCAACATGAGGATCCGCATATCCCACGCTCCGTCGGCACGCCGGGGACGCCCGACCAGCAGGTGTTGTGTTCGGAATGGCCGCGAAGCGGCGACAGCCGCGCGAAGCCTAGACGCCTTCTTCGGCAGACATGTCGCCCAACTGCCGGAAACATGCCTCATACGCGAGCAGACACCGGGCGACGCCCTCCGGCGTCGGCGCCGGAACCCGCGAGCGGAACGTGAACAGCATGTCCTCGGAACGGAAATGCTCGACCGCCAGCGGACCGCCCTCGAACCCCTGATCCGCCAGTTCCTCGTCCAGCAGTTCCTCGATCTTGTCGCCGGTGTGCATCAACTCGGCTTCGATCGACTCGCTCAGCCACCGGTCCTCCATCACCAGCCCGACCCACACCCCGTCGCCCTCGAACTCGACCCGGTACCGGGCGGGCTTGCCCGAGCCGACCGCCTCGCCCTCCAGACACTCGCCGACGCGGATCGCGCCGAACACCCCCGCCCGCTCACCCAGCGCCCTCACACGCTCCAGCAACGCCTTCTGCTCGGTGCTCACCATCGCGCCAACACTAGACCCACGGGCATTGCCACGCCCGCCCCGCTCGCCCTACCCTTCCGCCCCGGCCACGCGCCGGACCTCATGCCCAGGTGGCGGAACTGGCAGACGCGCTACCTTGAGGTGGTAGTCCCGGCAACGGGGTGGAGGTTCGAGTCCTCTCCTGGGCATTGCTCCCCGCGTCGGGAACCGCGGACATCTCCATCCGCGATCAAGATCCGCAACGACACGGCCGATCCTTCCCGCCGGGACCCTCAGGAACCCGGGGAGACGCCATGCCGCGCGTGCTGATCGTCGACGACTCGGCCGTCATGCGCCGTGCCATCACGCGCATCCTCGAAGCCGACCCCGCCGTCGAGGTCGTCGGCACCGCACGCGACGGCGCCGACGGGCTGGCCAAAGCCAAGACGCTCGCCCCCGACGTGATCACCCTCGACATCGAGATGCCGGTGATGGACGGGCTGACCGCCCTGCGCCGCATCCGCGCCGAATGCGACGAGCCGAAGCCCGTCGTGCTCATGTGCTCCTCGCTGACCACCGAGGGCAGCGAGGCCGCCCTTCGGGCCCTGCGCCTCGGCGCCGCCGACGTGATCACCAAAGACCCCCAGCAGC